>LKMJ01000884.1_pt1 | contig 25108 bp, 25 predicted proteins | sample 643391 | NCBI WGS metagenome assembly LKMJ01 (sample SAMN04112250, study PRJNA286221) | soda lake metagenome | biome: soda lake; feature: Kulunda Steppe; material: water; isolation source: sample PL-Br10 brine of Picturesque Lake | place: Russia: Kulunda steppe | collected 2010-07 | reverse complement strand
GATTTGTGCATCGGCTCGCGAGTGTCATAACAGCGCTCGATGAGATCGAGAACAGCACGGCCGCTCTCGGCGGGGACGTACGTCGCATCGCCCGTTTCGACGGCGTCGACGAACCGTTTGGTCTGGGCACCAATACGAAGGAGGTAGCTGTTCGGACACTCCTGGGAGGTGCCGACGGTCATCTCGAAGTCGGCATCAAAATCCATGAGCGTTCCGGTCGAGCCTCCGGGATCGACGCTGATCTCGCCCGCTGTCCCTGTTATGGAAAACTCGTGGTCGATCTGCCGTGAGCCAGTGATCTCGATCGTTCCGGAGATGCCCTCTCGCTCGAAAGAGAGCGCAAGCAACGAATTCGCCTCAAGGCCACCGAAGCTGTCGTCCTGGTAACGGGCAACTGAACAGCCGTCGCCGAAGATCCACAGGACAATATCGAGGACGTGTGGACCTTTGTCTGTGAGAACACCACCCTCGGCGGCAGCAGCCTGGACGCGATAATCACTCGCGAAATCCCAGGCAGTTCGATCGCCGAATCGGACTCGGAACTGTTCGATCTCGCCGAGTGCGCCGTTGTTAGCGAATCTGTGCAACAGCTGGCAGGCTGGTGCTTCCCGTTGCTGGCGTGAGATGCCATAGTGGAGATCCTGCTCGTCGGCGAGAGAAAGAAGTCTCTCGGCCTCCTCGCTCGTTTTCGCGATCGGTTTCTCTGTGAAAACGTGAACCCCTGCCTCCAGATAGGTTCTGGAGATCTCTGCATGAAAGGCCGGTGGTGTCGCAACGATTGCAATGTCTGTTTCAGCAAGTGCGGTGTCGGTATCAGTCGCATAGCCATCCGACCCAAACGCTGTCCCGACCGTTTGTGCCCGGTCGCGGTCGATATCGACAACCCATCGGAGGTTTGCATTTGGTAGCTCCCTCACTGCAGGGAGATAGGCCTGCTGTGCGATTGCTCCCGCCCCAATAACCGCTACGTTGAGCATACGTAGAAAAGCAGCATATCGAACGATTAGTTATACACAACGTATTCCGGTTGACAGAGTGTTTGAGACGGTCTTTAAAAAAAACCAGTAACACTGTTGGACAGCGCTGTGAACTGCTCGGTTTCGGTTTACGGAGAAGAGACGAGAGGGCGGAGGTCCGGATGTGCTAGCTTGGATTGGATATCGGGGTGCAAGTGCTCTGTGTGATCGGCCGTGGCGACGCTCAGCCGAATCCTTTGCCAGCGGTCGTGGCGGTAGAGGACAACGACAGGGATCGATTCTAACCCAGCAGCATCTGCGACTGTCGTCCGGTGGTTCCCATCCGCGTACAGAATGAACTCCCCGTTTCTCCCAATGTTCACCGGCACTGGTTTGGACTGATCGAATCCGTCTGTCCGCATCGACGCATAGAGGTTATCAATCGTCTGGAGATACTGTTCAAATATCTCGATTGATTGCTCGTCGGTGTCGAGCACGCGAAGCATTTCACCAGCCTGTAACCGTTCGATGCCCCGTTGATAGTAGCTCGTTTCCACCCAGTCTCTGTTGTCGGCGTACCGTTCTTTGAGACCACTCCACATCTCTCCGTGCTCATATCGGTGGAGTTTCTGTCTGTCCCACCGGCCGTCGACAACGCCAAATGGCGGTGTGTCATCGGGAAACACTTTGCCCATTACGTACTCGATCGCTTCGGGATCAAGCTGAAGTCGCTCCCCTGGTATCGGCGCAGCGTTCCCGTACCGGCGTCTGTACACGGCAGTACTGTAGGCCACCCGTAGCCAGTGGTGAGTGAACTTCCCACCGACTGCTGCCAGCGAGCGAGGACCCTCCTCACGGTAGAGTGACCGGGCTCGCCTCGCCAGTTCTCGAACCGGTATGATCTCTGTAGCAGTGCCCATCCGTTCGTCCAGAGATACCGGGAGGAAAGGGAAAGTTAGTCATTACGTATCAATTCTTTCTGACTCTCGTGTCATCAGATAGGTCCAGAGTGATAGACAGCGTCGGAATCAACAGGGGATGTCCATCGGTATCAACACTGAGCCATCAACCCTCCGGGGACGAAATCAACAGTCGGATTTCGAACGCCCCAGTGGAGTATTCAGTTCATAATAAATACAGCAGACTGGGTACTCAGGGTGTGACTCGCAGATTCTGGAACGCTTCGCAAGGAAAGGGACGGATCGGCAAGCTATCGAGCAATCTGAACGAGCGCAGAAACAATGGCACGTAAAACACAAACCCAGGAGACAGGAACTGAGCAGATGGAGACCAGCCAGATGGGGCTACCCAAAGTGGGGCTTGGAACATATCAGACAGGTGGCTTCGAGTGTTTCAATACGGTCCAGGAGGCACTCGAAGTCGGCTACAGACATATCGATACGGCGATGGCCTACGAAAACGAAGCTGCCGTGGGTCGCGCAATCGAGACTGCGGACGTCGACAGAGACGACGTCTTTCTGACGACGAAAATCAAAGGCTATCCGAGGTTTCTGGAACGCGACCGGCTGCGTGAGGCTGCAGAGGGCTGTCTAAACCGACTCGGGACCGACTACATCGATCTCCTGTTAGTTCACTGGTGGAACGAGCGTGCAGAGATGACAGAAACATTTCAGGCACTCACAGAGCTCGTCGAGTCAGGGAAGGTCCGGCACATCGGTGTCAGTAACTTTTCTGTCGATCAGCTCCGACGGGCGATGCACGCCTCTGACGTCGAGATTCTGACAAACCAGGTCGAACACCATCCATACTGGAAACAGACCGATCTCCTGGAGTTCTGTCAGGCCCAGGATGTGATCCTCACGGCCTACAGCCCACTCGCTGAGGGGCTACTCGTCGAGGATCAACGCCTCGCTGAGATCGGAAACCGACACGGAAAAACTCCGTCACAGGTCGCGATTCGGTGGCTCACCCAGCAAGAAAACGTCGTGACGATTCCGAAAACCACCACTCCCGAGTATCTCCGACAGAATATCGATGTCTGGGATTTCGAACTCTCCGAGCGGGAGATGTCGCGAATCGACGATCTCGACGGGCCCTTTTTCTATCGGCACAACAGAGAGGGCGGGCTGATTTACAGGGCCCGTGGCGTGGCTGGGCCAGTCGCCGAGCAACTGCTACCAGCACCAATCAAACAGCGCCTCTGATCTCGACGCGTCAATCACGAGTCAATGCTTAATATAGTTCGGACACCACCCACCTCCAACTGTTTTGTATGCTGAAGTGTAATATCACCCATGAGCACACAATCAGACGAGCAGTCGGTCGATCTGGTGGAACACGTTCTCCTCCCAGTGGCGAACAAAGAGGACGCACGCGCAACAGTAGAAGCATTGCAGCCCTACAATCCAAAACAGGTCACAGCGTTTTTTGTCGTCGAAAAAGGGGGCGGGTCACCTGATAAAACACCCATGGCCGTCTCCGAGGAGATCGCTGAGGAGGCTTTTGCTGTCGTACAGTCGGTGTTTCCCGATGCAGAGGAAAAAATTGCATACCGAACTGACATTGTCGACGCGATCTTCGATGGGGCCGAGGAGGTTGATGCCTCTGCGATTGCCTATCGCTCGCGCGGAGGAAACCGATTAATTCAGTTCCTCTCCGGCGACCATTCCCTCAAGCTGGTGACAAAGGCAAAGCGACCAGTGATTGCACTGCCTACTGTCGAAGACGCGTAGTTCTGTCACACTCCTCGAGCGAACCGAGAGAGCGGGTTACGCTGCGAATGTCATCCCAGCTCCCTACTCCTCGAACGTCATCCCAGCTCCCTACTCCTCGAACGTCATTCCATAACCCCACTCCTCAAGTGTCACTTCGACAGCGTCGAGATTCTCAAGTCCTGCTTTCACGAGCGCTTCCCTGAGATCTGTCAGTGAGACGTTCTCGCCGAATCGCCCTTCGATCTGTCGAAGCGCGTCCCGTTCGTCCCGTTTGGTCTCCTCGTGCAAAAACAACGGCACGCGGTTGCGTCCGTCTTTGACTCCATCACGTCTGAACTTGTACGGAATCTGCATCGACCGCCTTCCAGCCGACGCATTCTCAGTTGCTGTCGTCGCTTGCTCGGACCCACCACGGTTTGATTGGGGCGTGGAAGTCGGTTCGCTATCCGCCGACGTGTCCGAATCTCGATGCTCATCTTCCGTTGCAAATGGATTCTCGCCAGCACCTTCTTTCATCCCAGTCATGCTGTCACCACCCCGTGGTCGAGATCACCGGGTTCGGGTGGATCCGGTGGTTCGATCCCAACTTCACGTTCGAGATATCTGGCGAGTCGGTCGAACTGCGCGAGGGTGTCGATTTCGTACTCGCGGTGTCTCTTTCTGAACTCCCGTGCATACCGAAAGGCTGAGCACTGCTGCATCCAGCAGCCTTCCATCAGGGAGGAGCGCTCACCGATAATCTCCGGTGTGGAGTACGTGATCTCTTCGAGGATAGCCCGCTGGTCGCGCGTGTCCTTGAAGCCGACCGGAACAGCCGCGAGGACACCGACATCGACTGCGAGCTGTGATTCCAGTCCGGCAACGAGTGATTCGAGCCCCTCGACCGCTGCCCGACCCTTCGCAGTCGGCTCGACCGGTATGACGAGTGACCGCGTAGCGTGAATGGCGTTGTAGAGGTGCGGTCCCTCCGTTGCTGGTGGATCGCAGATCAACACATCGTACTCGTCGGGGACACCAGCTTCATTGAGCACACGTAACAGCTGTGCGTGCATCCCGAAGGCTTCGCCCATCGCCTCGGCCTGGTCTTTCTCGCGTTTGAGGTACTCTGCCAGATCCGAGAGCATGTTGTGTTCCGGGACGATATCGACACCTTCCACTGTCCGGATGAGGTCGTCGAACTCGCCTTTTGGTCGACGGATCATATGCCTGACGACGTTGTCGATGGAGTCTGTCCGCTCGGTATCGACGCCGAACAGCCGAGAGAGATCACCGTCCTGTGGATCCAGCGGCACCACCAGTGGTTTCAGCCCCGCTCGAGCGTGGGCAACCGCAAGATTTGCTGCCGTGGTCGTCTTCCCCACCCCGCCAGCCTCGCTGTATGTCGAGTACGCTAACATAGTTGGTTCATACAGCCCACACACCTTGAAAGTTCGTCAGACACACCCACGTGTAGAAACAGTTAGTTGATAACAAAAATTGATAGATATATGCCCACCAATTGTTCGAGTTAACTAACGTTGCTACAGTACCTCATCCACCACACACTGTATTTACACCAACCTACGATAATCACTAATGAATTATGTTCAAGAGTGATGTTAAGTGTTAAATGCGATGACTGCGACTGATTGTGTGAATTCATGATTGACTTCAATGAATGTACCCAGTGAACATTTTGAGTGAACACGGCTCCTGCTGGCAGTTACCCAACTATGGATCAACAGCAACCAGGACGGTTTTTTTGCGGGCAGTCAACGAGGAGCCCTGGCAGACGAACCACCAAACGGTTGATTGTCTTTCACGTGTTTTCGCTGAACCGTGGAGAGGCCTGAAAAAAACGCGGGATATCTAAGCCCAGTTAGACAGTCACAGCAGGAGTGAAATAATCGCCAGCGCAACGAAGATGATAACGAACCATTTCGCTATTTGCATACTGATACCTGCGACGCCGCTGGCTCCGAGTACCCCGGCAATGAGGGCGAGGACAAAAAAGACGATAGCCAGTTCGAGAAACCCCCCCTGGAGTGGAACCGCGAGGACTGACTCTGCTAGTGTTGTGGTCATGTTCATCTGTGACACCGTCTAACCGTCCAGCACTGGTTGTAATTTGTCACCTATGGTGATACAGCCCCTCACCGTTTGAGTAAGAGAGGATTACAGAGATATCCACGAAATCGAATACAGCGAGTCATGCGGAATTGACATCCTCCCGCGCCTAAAGGCGCGGGTATTCTCCTTGCGTCTTATAAAACGGGCTTGCAAGCGGCCAGAGAACGCTTTTGCACGTCAAAGACCAACCGTATTCATGCGGCTCGTCCAGATCACCATTCCTGCAACACAGGAGGAGCCGATAGTCGAGGTCCTGCAGGAACACCAGCTCGGATACACGATTACACCAGGAGCCGGAGAGCAACGCGGAGAACTCCAGATAGCCTTTCTCGTCCCAGCAGATGGTGTCGAACACGTTCTCGACGAACTCGAAGCAGAAGGGTTCGATAAAGACAGCTACACCGTGTCGATCGACGCCGAGTTCGCCAATTTCGAGACTGTCGATGCAGCCCAAAAGCGGTGGGGAGAGACACCAAACAGGCTGGCCCCGACTGCGATGCGTTCGAAAGCGAAGGATATGCGACGCAACTCCCGCGCGTATCTGTGGATGATGATCCTCAGCGCAATCGTCGCAACCGCTGGATTGTTTATTGGGTCACCAGCGATCGTCGTCGGATCAATGGTGATCGCACCGATCGTTAGCCCGGTACTCACTGCGAGTGTCGGTCTCGTTCGTAACGACAGAGAGATGTTTATGAAAAGCATCCACATGCAGCTGTACGGACTGGCAGTTGCCGTGGTGACAGCAGCGGTGTGTGCATGGCTTTTCCAGCAGAGCCAGTTCGTCCCAACGGAACTCGCCATTGGACAGTTGGATCTCGTCGGTATCCGGATAGCACCCGGGGCGTTATCGTTTATTGTTGGTCTCTGTGCCGGCGCGGCTGGTGCGTACGGACTGGCGACGAAAGGGGATGTCACGATCGTCGGTGTGATGATCGCTGCGGCACTGATCCCGACCGCAGGCGCAAGCGGCATCGGCATCGCCTGGGGACAGCCGGTGCTCGCAGTTGGCTCGTTGTTGTTGCTCATCCTCTCCGTGATCAGTGTCAACATCGGCGCGGTTGGGATGCTTTATTATTTACAGTACCAGCCGGAGACAACCGACACGGGGATACTGTACAGCCAGAATGCAACAAAAACGATTAGTCTCGTACTCACGATTTGTCTCGTCGTCGTGACGCTGCTCGTCGTCGGTGCGCTTTCGTATCATCACAGTTCCTTCGAGCGTTCTGCCAACAGCGCGATTACCGATGTCGTTGGCAGCGACGAGTACGACGATCTCAGCGTAAAAGAGGTTTCAACCGAGTTCAACGCGCCACTGCTAAGTGCTGAAACAGAGATTACCGTCGTGGTGATGCGCGAGTCAAGCGAAGAGCATCCCGAACTCCCAGACAGACTCGAACGAGAGATATCTGACCAGACCGGCGAGGATGTCGTCGTCCAGATTGAGTACGTTGATATTGAGCGATCGGGTCAATCACCACAGCAAAGCCACGCTACAGAGGACAAACCAACTGACCGACATCTTTTGGCGTGACTGATGTAAAAGACTTGCAGTCGACGGGTCAACAGTTATTCTTCTGATTACCGGAGAACCACTGAGATGCAAGACGATTACACACTGACAGACGCAGAAGTTGGAAAGAAGGTGATAAACGAAGACGGTGACGAACTGGGCCGTGTGATGGCAGTGGAAAGCGGAACAGCACACGTCGATCCAGAGCCAGGCCTAGCAGATACGATACTGTCGAAATTCGGCTGGTCGGACAAAAGCTCGGACACCTACAGACTGGAATCGTCACGTGTAGAGGCGATCACAGACGATCATATCCGTGTGAATATGTGAGTATCATATCCGTGTGAATATGTGAGTAGACACGCTGACAGTTCCACTGGCGAAAAGTTCGGGAGACACATTGCAGAAAGTATGACGTGATCAACTCGACGCTGGAACGGTCATAACGGGAATGTCCGCATTGCGAAGCGTTTTTTCTGCGACACTACCGAGAACGACCCGTTCGACACCTGTCCGGCCCTCTGTCCCAAGGACGATGAGATCGATATCGTTCGCGTCCGCGTACTCGAGAATCTGATTGTGTGGTCGGCCTTCGCGAATCCCGCCGGTAAACTCGATATCGTCTGTACGTACCCTCTGTTCCAACTCCGTCAGGGCAGCTGCAGCAGGCTCCTCTGGGTCTGTCCTGATCTGGTCGCGACCCTGTTCGAAGTTGGATGCCGAGGCGACCGAGAGTCCATGTATCGTTGCCTGTAGGGGTCCAGCAAGCTCGATCGCTTTCTGTGCTGCCTGTTCGCTTTGTGCGGAACCATCAGTGGGGACGAGAATGCGATCAACCATGCTATCTCACTTGTACACTCTTTGGGACAAAGTAGCTACTGACAGGGTACATTCCAGTTAGTCTAGAGAACGTTCTCTGTCTGACAATCAGAGATACCCGAGGTCAGCGAGCCGTTCTTTGGTCGCTCCGGACAGTTCAGTTGCAGTATCGGCGGCTGCGTGTTCGAACGAGGAGAGCCAGCATTCGAGATCACTCCGAAGCGCCTCCGTCCGCTCTGGATTGTGATCTGAGAGTTCAGTTCGCTCTGTTGGGTCTTCTGCGACGTGATACAGCTCTTCTGAGCCATCCGAGCCAACAATCAGTTTGTACTCCTCAGTTCTGATCGCCCGGAGGGTTCTGTCGTACAGAGAGACGTACTCGGAGATACCAGTGAAGTTTGCTTCGAGTGTCTCGACAGGCGGCTGGGGTGAGATGTACTCGGCGAAGATGCTGGATCGTCGCTCACTGGCATCGGGATGAAATGAGACGCCCTGGGACTGCTCGTGGAGTTCTGGCGCGTCGATCCCGGTTTCATCCAGTACGGAGGGAACGATGTCCGGAATCTGGACGAGTTGGTCGCTGTGTGCAGGGCCATCGTTGAACGCCCCACCGTGGACGACGAGTGGGACGTGTAACAGTGTATCGTGGAGATGGTACTGATGGCCGAGGAAGCCGTGCTCGCCCAGACTCTCACCGTGATCACCGAGAACGATCAAAATCGTGTTCTCCCACTCACCACGTTGCTGTAACGCGGTGCGAATGCTGTCGAGGTGATCGTCGACATACGCCATCTCGCCGCGATACAGTGCACGCAGCAGATCAAGTTCGCGGTCAGTCAACTCGTAGTCGTCGACGTTGTAGGCACACGGCTCCTGGCGAACAGTGAGGGCGTCCTGGTAGTTCGCATCACCCGGCAGAAACGGTTCTGCGTATGTTTTTGGCGGGCGGTACTCGATGTGTGGTTCGATATAGTTTGCAAACAGGAAGAACGGCCGATCCCTCGGTTCTCGAAGCCAGGATTCGATGCGATCGGTCGTCCGGGCCGCACCATCGTCAGTTCGAGACTGAATGAGTTCGCTGTAACAGAGATTCGCTGCATTGATCAACGGATTCCCATTCATGATGTGTGATGCAGCGGTCCGAACTTTCTCCATCCTGCCGAGTTCGTGTGCGATGATCCCGAGATCGGTCTCGGACTGGTAGTACTGCCACCCCTTCCAGAAGGTCTCGAATCCGGCATCGAATCCAAACTCCGGCGTAATCCAGGTGTTGTTCGAGACGGCGATTGTCTCGTATCCTGCGTCTGCAAAGGCCTCTGCGAGCGTCTTGTTCTTGGATGGAAGGTGCGTGTTGTTTCCATGGGCGCCATGTTTCGAGGGATAGGTGCCTGTAAACAGTGAGCCGTGAGAGGGTAGCGTCCAGGGAGCACTGGCAAACGCATTGTCGAACGTTGTGCCATCCGCACCGAGATCTGTGAGTGTCGGCATGACAGTCGGTGTCGAATGCAGTGCGTCGTGTGCGCGCGCGGTATCAAGAACAACGATTGCGACGTTTGGTTTCGAACTCATAGGTCAAAGTGAATAGTAATAATTATTACTCGATTGGGGAAACCCATAGTGCTGGCAGGTGCAAGCAGTGGTCTCTCGCCAGGAGAGAACAGCCAACTGTGAGCGGAGACAGCGACGGTTGCGTTCCTATTTTAATGCAAGCAAATGCTTGCCACATCTATACCCCCATTGGCAAAGAAGCAGCAGTATGGTAGTTCCAGAGAAAAGACATGACCTGACGAGCGCCAGCTGGTGGTGATCCTATGCAGCACACAGCCAACGATCAGAGAGCAATCAACAGCCCAGGGGAACAGGGAGACAATAGAGCCAGACTGAACAAGCAGACCAGCGGAGAAAGACCGGGAGATCAGATGTGGAGAGCTAAACCGAGGGATTACAGTGAGTAATGACACTCTGCGGTCGGCCTTCGAACAACGGCTCGATCGGAGCGAACGGATGGCTCTCTGTCTTGATTTTGATGGGACACTTGCACCGATCGTCTCGGAGCCAGACGATGCGACACTGCCCGAGGAGACACGGCAGACCCTCAATCGACTTGCAGCCATGCCAGCAGTTGATATTGCGGTAATTAGTGGGCGAGCGCTCCAAGACGTGCGGTCCCGGGTCGGTATCGATGGAATCGATTTCGCGGGCAATCACGGAATCGAGCTCGAACAGGATGGTGAACCCGAGATACACCCTGCAGCAAAAGCACACAGAGTGGAGCTCCAGCGAGCAGCTGAGCAGATAACGGCACAGCTGGAATCGATGCATGGCTGTTTCGTCGAAGATAAGTATGCAACAGCGACGGTCCACTACAGACGGGCTGACACCGAGGATGTACCGCTCGTCACAGAGATCGTAGAGCGCGTCGTCGCGGACGAGCCAGGTCTCCGGACAACCGCAGGCAACAAAATAATCGAGATCCGTCCGGATGTCGACCAGGACAAAGGTGCAGCAATCGAGGCACTCGTTGAGGACCAGCCAGGGACGCTCGTTGCCTATTTTGGCGACGACGAGACTGATGTCGATGCGTTCCGGGCACTGCGTGAGATGGATGGAGAGAGTGTTCGCGTCGCCGTTGGTGAAGACCGTCCTGCGGCTGAATTTCTTCTTGGCTCACCACGTGAGGTACAGGAGTGTCTGGGCTGGCTCAGTGAGTATCTCGACCAGTAACGCACACGAGTCGATTAACCGGCTTCACCGAGTTGGTCATACCACTCGTCGTGGGTTTCAGCCATGATTTTGAATCCGCCGACGATGATCGGACCAACAAACAGGCCGATGAAGCCGAGCAGATACAGCCCTCCGATGACACCGATGATTATCAGACTGGGACTAATATCGACCCGCCCGACGATCACTGGCCGCAAAAACTCATCAGAGAGTCCTACGACGATCAGCCCGTACAGAAACAGCGCCACGCCCGCAACTGTCGATCCCGTCGTAAAAAGCCAGATTGCTGCGGGTGCCCAGACGAGAAAGGAGCCGACAGCTGGGATCAACGAGAGAAAGACCATCACCAGCGTCCAGAACGTCGCATTCGGGATACCAGTGACCCAGAGGCCGGCGCCGGCGAGCACTCCCTGGACCACTGCCACTGCGACGTGGCCGACGAGGACAGCCCAGACGAGTGTATCGAATCGCTCGCGAAGCGTTGATTGCATCTCCTCGGGAAATGGAAGGATGTCCTGCGTCCAGGAAGCGAGTTCCTGGCGATCACGCAAGAGAAAAAACAACAAAAAGACTGCGAGACCGAGGCCGATCAGTGTGTGGACCACTGCACCGAACACCCCCACTGCAGTTCCCAACAAATTCTGGAGAATGCTCTCGACGGAACCAGAAATTTGTTCTGCGATATCCACCTCGATTCCGACCAGGTCGACGATCTCTGCCTCGATATCATCCAGAACCGGAGCGCCTTCATCGAGGCTCTCGACAACACTCATTGCATCCTCAGCAATCAGGACAACCATTCCCAGAATCGGCAGAATCAGCGAGACAATCGCAAAGAGAACCAACAGCGCTGCCGACAGGCTTGCACCGAGACGCGGAGCCAGTCGACTCTGCACCGGCCCAAGAACATATCCGAGGAGTGCTGCCACCAGAACATACTCCAAAAACGGCACCACCGTCATGACCGTAAGAGCCCCAATAACCGAGAACAACACCAGCCACAATGCCCTGGACTGATTCATATCGAAACTCCCCGTTCTACAGGTGATTTCCAGTTGAAACAGCCGTCACGGTGTATCAAACAGTCAGCTACCGACTGACAAATCCGTCTGTCGCGGATCGGTGTTTTCATCAGTGTATGCGGGTGAGAGTTGTTAGCACAGTCGTATTGTAATGCGGAGGATGACACACCCAAAGGAGTTACATACCAGGATCGGTCGCGAAAAAGAGGATCAAACGGATGTTTTCGACCGCTGTCGTTCGGTCGCAACCTGACGGGCAACCGCGTCGTGTTTGTCAATCCAGGTGTGGAGATCGTTGGTCGTTGCGATCTGTCTGAGCTGTTCCATCCGATCTTGCCGTTTCTGTGGCGGCATCGTCAGCGCCTTGCTGAGTCGGTCAGCAAACTGCCCGGTATCGTGTGGCGAGACCGAGATTGCAGGCTCTCCCAGAAGATCGTGGGCACCCGCCTGGTCGCTGAGGACCAACATCCCGTCTGAGTCGACCTGGGAAGCGATGTACTCGTGTGTAATGAGGTTCATTCCATCGCGGATCGGGCTGACCAGGCAAAGATCTGCCTCGCGATAGATACCGTACAGCTCCTGTTGGCGTAAATAGTCGGTCACCTCGACGATCGGTTGCCATCCCGGTGTGCCAAATCGTTCGTTTATTTGTGTGACTCTCTTTTCAACACGTTGTTGGACATCACTGTAGGCAGCAATCTCAGAACGGCTCTCCGAGCAGTTCATCAGGTGGGTTACTGAACCTCGCCAGCGCGGGTTGCGTTCCCAGAGCAACTCGAGTGCGTTGAGTCGTTCTGGAATCCCTTTTGAGTAGTCGATTCGCTCGACGCTGACAGCGATTTTTGTATCCTCGTCGATTCCATACGACTGTCTAAACTCGTCGAACTCGTCGTAGGATCTGGCTTGTTCCTGGATATCGTCGAATGGAACACCAATCGGAATCGTTCGAGTCCGAGTCGTTTCCGATTGATATGAAACCGTCCCAGTTCGCCAGTTGACGGTAGCGTTGGGAAGGGCGGATTCGACACACTCCAGGAAATTGTGACAGAAACGATCCGCATGGAATCCGAGCAGGTCGTTGCCAAGCAGCCCACGGAGCAGCTCTTTGCCGTGTGGACAGGCTCTGAATACATCCCAGGATGGCCATGGAATATGCCAGAAGTGAAGCAACAGTGCATCGTCGCCGACAGCTGCCCGGATATGATCGGGTGCAAGCGCGAAATGGTAATCCTGGAGCCAGATCACTGCCTGGTCGCTGGCTTCTTGGGAAACAACTTCGGCGAACTGTTCGTTGGTTTCCTTGTACTGCTCCCAGTAGGACTGCTTCGATCGAACGGTCGACAATGACGAGTGACAGAGCGGCCACAGCACCCGATTGCTGAATCCAAAGTAGTAGTTCTGGACTTGCTCATCCGAGAGCCACACGCGTCGAAGTGTGTACGACGGATCTTCTGGCGGGACCCCAACACAGTCGTCATCGTCGACGTATTCATCGTCTACATCTCCATCTGCCCACGCAATCCAGGTCCCACCGACTCGTTGCATCACCGGATCGAGACTGGCAGTCAATCCACCAGTCGGACGGCTGACCGATAGCTCACCATCTGTTTTGTCGTGACGGTACGGCTGGCGGTTCGATACGACGACCAGTTCTCTGCCGCCGAACAGGGAATCATTGTTCCAGCCTGCCAGTTCGTTCCGGTCATCCGTTGGGGTCTGAATAGTGTACATGGTGGTAACTGCGGTTCCTCGGGAAGGTACTGGCTTCTTAACCACTTCGTGGAATTAAGCAAAGAGCCTGCAAATGCCTGCTACGTCGTCGATTTCAATCTGGTTTTTCGATCCCGACGATTGACTGTGGGTTACCCTGTATGGGCTAGACGGGAGTGACGCTCTCGTAGCTGTCACCGACATAGATGTTGAGCGCCTGTTTGCGCGTCGTTACCGCCAGTGATCGTGCGTCGGCGAACTCGCCATCGAGACTAAAAGAGATGTTTTCGTTATCTTCAACAGCCAGTTCGATCGATTTTGCGCGAAACGTTGTGAGGTTCGTCTCCTCTCCGTGAAGAAGCTGCCGCGCGAGCTGATCTCCCTCGATCGAAGAGGCGTCTGTTTCCTTGATGACGGTGACATCTAAAAGCCCATCTTCTGCATTCGTCGGTCGGGCACCTGACAGAGAGAATGTTCTGCTGTTCCCGACGAGTGCAACTGTCGCCGTATCCTCGATGATCGGATCCGCTGCTGAATCGTCGGCCACAGTTGCTCGATAGCGAACCTGTTCTCTCGTATCAGTACGGAGTGTTGTCAGGACATCCGCGAGCACTCCAAACTGTGTTCGCATCTCACTGGTCGGTTCAGTTTGTGCTGTGATCCCAGCAGTAAACGAGTCGAGAAATGGTGTCTCGCCAGCCACCCCAAGATCGATCTGGCAGCACTGACCGTCTTCGATGAGACGGAACCCGGCCTCGATGCCCGTGATTCCCAGACTCGTTGCGAAATCGTTTCGCTCACCTGTCGGAATGATTCCCACCGTGGTTGACTGTAATTCGCCAGCTTCGTCGATCCCCCTCACAACTTCGTTCACCGTTCCATCTCCACCAACTGCGATGATTTCGTCCACCGCCGTTGCCTTCTCTCGTGCCAGCTCAACCGCATGAGAGTGCTGTTCTGTTTCGACGAGCGTATAATCCATGAGTGACGCGCGACTCCGTACCTTGGCCGTATGATCGCCACGACCACTCTCGGGATTCATTACCAGTACTGTCTCGGTTTCGTGTGCTGTCTGCTGATTCATTGGTATAATCCGGTACTCTTCTTGTAGCTTTCATCACAGGTAAATTAGTTGGTCAGCCAACAGTTTTTCAACAATAGAAGAACCTATACGTGTCGAACGACTCGTCGACTCCCTCCGGAAGGCGCGTTCGCAGATCCTGAGGCGTTCGTTTAGTCTGTAAGAGAATGAGAGATTGAAAGGGACTGCGTCATTCAGATCGATGTCGGTGACTCACAGAGCGTCGTCTGGATGAGGTTCCGGTGGCCACGTCGAAGCCGTTCAGAGAGTGCCTGGTGTGAGACATCGAGTTCGCTTGCGAGATCATCGAGCGTGATACCGCGTGGGACATCGTAGTAGTTCATCTCGAAGGCTTCGACGAGGGATTTGTGCTGGCACTCGGAGAGTTCGATGCCGCCACAGTCGACCATCCCAGAAACACCGTTTACACGTTTGACTGATGGATCGATGCCGTGGTTTCGCCAGCTGTTGCAGGTGCTCGACACCGACGCTCGTTCGGGAAACAGGATCCTGAGTTCCCAGCGATCTCCGGTTGCCATGGCTCCGAGCAGCGAGCCATTTGCCTGGACGAATACGTCAATCAGGACGCGGACCCGTGAGCGCCACTGAATCTGATAGAGCGCTCTGTTCGCACTCGCCGACAGACGACTCACTGTTTCTGTCGTCTCGTCGCGACGAACGGACTCTTCCAGTTTCGAAAGATCCGAAGACGAGCCCCAGACGAACGGCATCACGCCCCGCGGACCGTGAGCAGCCACCGGAACAGCCTTCACTGTTGCATCCGGAACTCTGTCTAGCGTTTCAGATAGCGCAAACTGCTCCGTCGGGAGCGTTATGTCTACGACTGTCCCCATATCCCTACGAAGTATTAGGAGCTGATTTAGTATATACCACATATCCACACTGCCAGTTTTTTTAAGCTCATCAAATCCATCCTCAGAGCCACTTACCGGGTCTCGAAAATACATATATGCCAAATATGACAGTTTACATTCGACTTATCATAGTGGCCGCTGGGTCCAACGGACTGTCCCGGCCGCTCCAGAGAATTGGCCATGTTCTGTGAGTCGGAGCAGTGGCCAGTCGTGTCGAGGAGTCCGATTTGACACTATCGGTCGTTCACGGATTGTACTGGTTCAGATTTACTTCTGGGTTAAAAAGGAGTAATAAATCAGTACTGGTCAGTCCACCAGCGATTGGTTCTGAATTGCCAGGTATCGTGGTCTGAGTTCTCTCAGTGGATGTGCGTTATCGAATGTACTACAGGACCACAATATGGGATGAGATGACATGCAATAGCACTGGGATACTATCGATGACGGTATAGCTACTTTGGTTGATGCAAGAGGCGGTAGAAGAAAGCTCTCTCTGATCCATGGATTAGTTTGACATGGGGCAATAATTGGTCACCGTAAAAGAGATTCCTACCTGCTGAACAATAGGCACCCTTTATGCGGTTTAGCGGCTTGAAATTGGATGCAGACAGCGTCCAGAGAGAGGCGTTCCGAACCAGCTCTTAGACATCTACCATGAGTTACCAATCACAATCCGAGAGCGGCCACGAACAGTCAGAGCAACACAGCCAGCGTGGATATGGCCAGTCAACACAGCAACAGCCACAGCAAGGCCAGCCCCGCCAAGGCCAACACCAACAGGGCCAATCCAACCAGGGTCAGTCATTTCACCAACAGTCCCAGACCGGACAACACCAACAATCCCTCCAGAGCCCATCTGGCCAGTCTGGACAACGGGGCCAGCAGTCACGCCAAGGGACACAGCAAGGATCCAATCAGGAGTCGTTCATGCAGAACATGGAAGCGATGCAGGAGATGTTCGAGTATCCTGTGAACCAGGTCGTCGAACTGCAAAAAAGCTCAGCCATGCTATTCAAAAATGGTCTCGAGATGAGTACCCGGTTGCAGGATCAGGGTCTGGATATGACAAAAGAAACGCTTGACAGCTTTATCCAGCTCCTGGAACAGACAGCAGAAGGGACAGAGCAGATGGCAGAGGAAGGGATGGAACAGTTCCAGGATGCCGCACTGTCACAACAACAGCGTGGCCAACAGCAGCTAGAAATGGGACAAAACCAACTGCAGCAGGCCGGGAATCAGTTCCAGCAGCCCCAGCCACAACAGCAGTTCTCGCAGGAATCGCCACAACAGCAGTCACGTCAACAACAGCCACAGCAGCGACAACAACCACAGCAGGCACAACAGTCTCAACAACAACCACAGCACCAACAGTTCCCACAGCAACAACAGTCACGACAACGGCAACCACAGCAGCGATTGCAACAACAGCCAGCCCAACAATCACCACAGCAGCCAGAACAGCGCCAGCCTCGCTACGGCGAGCAAACGCAGACGTCTGAGGAACACGAGTCCCAGGAACACGAGTCCCAGGAACACGAGTCCAAAGAACACGAGTCCAAAGAACACGAGGCAGCGGAGCACTCACATCAGGAGGAGACAGAAGAGGGTGAGTCTCACCACGAAGCAGACGATTCCGATGAGGAAACACAAGAAGCGATAACGGAATCCAGCTCGGAATAGCGACAGCACTACCCGATTGCGAGGTGTTCGGTGCAAGCGTTTCCCCGCTCACAATCGATTTGTGGGCAGCGGTGTGAAGACTCCGCAGCGGAGTTTTTTACTATCTCGTGTGACGTGGTACTGTCTCCTGTGACGTGGGCGGCCATAAAATGAACGAACGACTCAGTTTGCGTGGACCCCACTGCAACAACCGCTCGCCCATACCGCTCACTGTGAGCAACCTAGACGAGCAATCCTCAGACAGTCTGGTGGCGGGCAGAAAGATGGTTACACAGAAATCGAGCGGCGGGAAAATAGGAGATCGACTGGTTATCGCCAGCGGGAACAGCGATGTCTGCTGGGTCCGATGTATGATCTACCGCTCGAGTCTGATTTCGTCGTCAGTAATCGACTCGACTTTATTCGAGTCGAGTTCGTAGGTGTCCTCGTCACTGTCTCCCCACCCGAGTGTCGAAAGAATATCGTCTGTAATACCCGGATCGGGATCGACGTGGGCTGTGCCGCTGTGTACTTCCACCACTTTGCCGATGTTCTCGCCGCTTGCATTTGTGACGTCTTTTCCCTCGTCTTCCTCGGTGAGTGTTATATCATCGTCCATTGCATCCGAACCACAACTGTCTGGAAACCTATGGGTTGTCCTTGCAACTGCAAGTATTTTTACACAACATATTTTCTCGCTGTTATCAATGGCATTCAGTGAGCCTGAAAAGACTATTCAGCTGGATAGAGATGTTGCACAACACATTTCTTTCCACAGACACTAACAGCTATATGTCCAGTTCAGATGATGATAGAACGGTTGGAGTAGAGCTGGGAGCAATCGCCGACAAGCTCGAAGCCGAGGAGTATCCAATCGAGAAAGAAGAACTGCTCGACGCCCACGGCACCACACAGATAGGGTACGACGAAGAAGGCGAGTCACTCCAGGATATCCTTGGCCCAATAGGCGAGACCACGTACGATTCCGAAGAGGAGGTGAGACAGGCAATACTCGCGAACGTCAGTGATGAGTCCATTGGCCGCGAGAACTACTCCGACCGGAGCGATGCACAAAATGAAGATGGGAGAGAAGAAGAATCAATTTAAGATTATGTCGCCGTGGGCATTCCCAACGATCAGGGATCATCAGCAAACCGTGAACCAACCCAGATCAGGGCTCATCAGCAAACCGTGAACCAACCCAGGTGCCGAGTGTGAGCCCATACACGACGTGGCTGATATGGAAGACAAGCAGTTCGTCCGTATCGAGATCCTGCCCAAGTATCCGTGAGAGAACCACTTGAGATCCGAACACCGAGAGGACAGAGCCATACACTGTTCCAAGCAGTGCTCCCTTCGTTTCTGCAATCTCATCAGGATCACTACGACCGGGTGAAAAAATTGCAAACACGACACCGCTCGTGACTCCGTAGAGAAAGTGCAATATCAGTGCAATAACAGGGTATTCTTCCGGCTCTCCTGTCCCGACAAACTGAGACCAAAACTCCGCGGTGGGCGGGAGCGATTTGCTCGTTGGCATACGAAAGACAGTCATCGAAAGCGTTGCAACGAACCCACCAACTGAGCCGTGGGCTATCGATTCGGAGAGCGTTGATGTCGAGGTGGGATTGCGACCATCAGTTTGATCGCGAGAGGCTGTCGTGTCGCCAATCTCTGATTGTTGATCGTCACCGCTCTGTATGAGCGAACTCAGTATTGAGGGAATCACAGCCCAGTTACGTTCGTGACATTATTAGTTGTTGTCACATTATCATTAAAAAAAGATGGCGCGAGCAGGGGAGCGGGGAGTACGACACGTATAGCAGGGTTGCAACCGACGGTACTGTAGCGGTTCCAGAGACCCGGATATGGGGACGTGGGTCTGTCGCCGCTACAGTGCTGTGGACGGATGTCAGGTGAAAATGCGTTTGGCTTGCGTATTCATGTCCTGGTAGAGCAGGGCCTCAGACAGTCGATGACGAGCCACATCCTCTCTGTTGCTACGTTTCTGGCGTGATAATAATTCGACCGTCACCGTGTATCGTTACGGTGTGTCCATACGCAAAAAATGTGAATTGGCCGTTGCAATGGGGTTGGTTGGTCCCTAATGGTCTAAATAGCCGATCGAGCACATCCAGATCGAGCTGGTTGTAGACAGTGTCCTCTACGTTCGAGACATTCACGTTCGCCGCTCCAGAGATTGCATGGAGGACGGTCTCGGAGAGTGTCGCTGGTCCGTCAAAGTCGTGGGTGAGACAGTATCGCTGTGTGTGTGGTTGTGGGACCGACACCTGTGTTACTGAAGTTTCATTTCGTGTATTTTGGTACATTTATAATATTCGTATTTGGGAAGAGGGGCATTAAAATCTTTATGAATATATCAAAAATATACAATTTTTGAAGTGTCGGAATTATTATATAGTAGGACACTGATTTCACCGAAAATTGTATTGTAGAAATTGGACGGTACTACAAGACCATTCTTGACCGAATATCGTGCTGATAGCTAAACGGTAATTTGTAAGTACTACACCTAATATTTATTATATGTTGGATTTGACCTGGAAGACCTGATATTGTATGATAAATACAGTTACTCACAGATAGCTATAAACTAATTATTTTTGATAAATTATTATTTATCCAGTCCAACTTCACGGAATTATAGAGTTGCTCGTTCAGACTCGAGGAAGTTTCAACCGTCCTGAGTGTGTACGATTGCTATGCCAACTGGTACTAGATCGAGAACTCATGACCCATGTATAGTTCCGTAAAGCCACAGTTGGCAGTCTGGTGCAGCTAGTCCGACCACCAAGATGGGAATAGTAACCATGTGGAAATCAAAAACAGAGACATTACAAACGGCGGCTGATCGTGAAAATACATCGTCAACGATTCGTGACAGTCTCAGCCATCGGAGTACGGACGGGTCTGTCGCTCTTTTGGCTGGCGTAACGCTTCTGATTCGAGCAGTACTGAAAGACAGATCACGTTTTCGTACGACTGGCACGATGATCGTCGGAAGCGGATTGATACTTCTTGGAATGTACCAACGACGGTCGAGACCCAGAGAAAGAGACGAACACGACAACGAGGATGTATCGAATGAAAAAATTGGTGTCGCAGGTGTTCAGGAACAGTCAGAGCGGCCCTCTGATGAATCGGAGGCTGGAGATCCACGGGTTTCTGATGATGAACGTTCCGGTACGGATCTCTCAGAAACGTCTACAGCCGCAGAGGAAAGTGAAGTGACTGGACCCAAACCAGAGCAGGCAGAACCCACGAAGACACGAGAGTCCGAGCCTGTTGAATCTGAAGAGGACGATGACGCTGGGACGGACAAGCCGGATTCGTAATCAAACAGCTGTCACGTCCCTCGCAGGACTAGAAATGTCAATCTCGCAACTACTATTTTGGGGGTGGAATCCGAACGACAGGTATGGACGACGTCAGACCCAACATAATTCTCATTCATTGCCACGACCTCGGTCGGTATCTTGGTTGTTATTCCTATGATATTCAGACGCCCAGGATAGAACAGCTGGCAGATTCCGGAGCGGTATTTGAGCAACATTTCGGGACAGCACCACAGTGTTCACCCAGTCGGGGAAGTCTCATGACGGGGCAGTATCCACACGTAAACGGACTGATTGGGCTTGCCCACGGCCACTGGGAGATCGACGAGAGGGAACGAACGCTGCCCGAGTACCTGAATGATGAAGGGTATCACACACATATGTTCGGACTCCAGCACGTCACACAAAATACAACCACACTTGGGTATGACAAGATCCACTCGAAGAGCAATCTCTATCCTGGCGTCTCACCTATCGTCCACGAAGGGAACAGAGCGAAAAACGTGGCGGCCAATTTCGAGTCAATTCTTGAGAGTGAGTCCTACGAAGAGCCATTTTTTGCTTCGTTGGGGTTTTTCGAGATCCATCGCTCAGAACAAAACGGTCTCTTCGTCTTCGAGACACCAAATGGTAGTCCTGCTGACCCCTACGAAATAGATCCACTGCCGTATCTCCCCGATAGACGTGGCATTCGGGAGGATCTCGCGGAGATGCATTCGATGGTGTATGCCATCGACGAAGCCGTTGGCACTATCTGCGATGCGGTTTCTGCGGCCGGAATAGACGAGGAAACAATGATACTGCTCACGACCGAGCATGGTATCCCGTTCCCGAGAGCCAAGGGCAGTTGTTACGACCCAGGGATCGAGGCTGCGCTGATTATCCGGTATCCAGGTGTCGCTGACTCTGGGAGCAGATACGACGAGTTACTCAGTAATGTAGATATTTTACCGACTGTGCTTGATATAATAGATGCCGAGATACCGGACCGCATCAATGGACGGAGCTTTTTGTCGCTACTGACAGGTGATGCATACACGCCGCGAAAAAAAGTATTCGCCGAGATGACGTGGCACGATATGTACAATCCAGTCCGAATGATCCGAACAGACCAGTATAAATACATCCGCAGTTTCTGGCATTTACCGAAAGTGTATCTTCCCACGGACGTGTTCGCGAGCAAAGCCGGTCGAGAGCTAAGAGAGCGCTACAGCGTTCCAACTCGTCCATACGAAGAACTGTATAATCTGGAGCAGTCTCCTCACGAGACAGAGAATGTAATCTTCGAATCGCGACACGAATCGGTTCGAATCGAGCTCACCAAAGCGCTGTGTGAGTGGATGGAAGACACCGACGACCCACTCCTGGATGGTCCAGTGGTTCCGGGAGATTTCGACCATATTCAAAGCTGGCCTCGGATACCGGGATCGAACACAGAACATAACTGAGAGACACAGACACGACAACTAACATAACTGAGAGACACAGACAGGACCACTGCGACCGTTGTCGGGAAATTATAAATTTCAATGAGACGTCAATGTGGACCGTTGTGAACGAGATTATTACCTAACAGTTCAGGCGTTGTCTCGGTACAAAAATACGACCACCCTCCTGTACCAATCTTAATTTCAGAAAATATGTGGGTAAAGATTTTAGTAGCCTACTTCTAATTACTATACAGTAATGGAAATTCCTGGTACACACGCAACTGAAGCGATACCGACAGAGACAGCAGCAGGAGGCTCTGCTGCGTCAGATTTTAATTCACTTACTCTCGATGTTGTTTCTACAGAACCCTCATTTGAGCAGGGTTCTGATACGTCCGGAGAAGCAAGGTATGAGTTTCTGGTTAAAGGAGAAGTTACTGGCGTTCCGCAGGTGTCCTCATCAGAGGAGATACATTGCAGAGAGCTATCTGCATCTACAGAGATTGTATCTGGATATATAAACGATAGTCCACAGACATTCACACTGTCAGGCGAAATCATTGCCTTCGACTGTGACAACCCAACCACCACAGTTCGGGTGGATGGAACGGAACGAAAGCCCGAGTACTGGCCACGCATCAGCGATTGCGTTTCTGAATATTCGCTTAACCAGCCTGTTGCTGATCCATTTACTCAGACTGGCATACTCGGTTCGTCACCGAATGATCCTCTCGATCCAGAAAAATACACGATTACACTGCACGCAGACGATCAAGGGGATCCGTCTGAGTACCGGTTCAGTTTCGATGGTGAAATTCTATCTGTCCCAGAAGGAGCTGCCGTGACGGATGGAGGGATGGATGTATCCGGCCAGACAGATGGAGAAATGGAGATCTCCGGATCGATAGAACCTGGAGACACCGCAACAATTCAATTTCGTGGCCTGGTAACGGAGATTGATCCGGACAATGGGGTCGAGTTCGAAATTACTCAGTCCTGAGATTCAACCACCCAAACTGTTCTATATCTATGTGATATATTTAGTAGCATCGAGCTCTACAGCCTGAAAGGTAGTCTCTCGCTGAGTACGTAGATTGAGTACAGTTGTTAGTAAAGTACGTAAATTGAGTACAGTTGTTAGTAAGGTATACTAACAATGTGTGTCAAGGAGTGGGATGTGAATTTGCGTATGGTTCGTAATTACCCAACGTAACGGTAGGATAAACTGGATAAATCTGGTATGTACGAGTGGATCGACACACCACGTTTCCGGTGAAATGAATAAGTATCTGTGGGTATAAAGAGAATGAGTTGTAGCCAGATACAGTCAACACTCACACACCACGTTTCCGGTGAAAAGGCGACAGCGTTGTGGTATCGAAACTGTCTGGGCAAATGGAGAACGAGAACAGACACCACGTTTCCGGTGAAACTATTATTAGTGGATAATTCAGGGAGTATTATTCGATAGTATCGACGAGTACATCACGAACTACCTGTGGATCTTCGAGCAGTCTGTGTTCTGTGTAACTCCCCTCTGCACTGCCACCACTCTGTCTCGTTTGTTCGGTAATATCGAGGAATGCGTGCTCTTTCAAAAGGTCCCGTACACGACGGAGGGAAAGAGAAGTGGCACCTTCCTGGCGACAAACTTCCTCGTAGACCTCGAATATATCGGTCGTTCTGTATCCTTCACTGTTTTGATCGTTGAGTGAAAGGATAGTCAGTGCCTGCAATACGTACCTCGAGTGAGGTGTCGAACCACGAAGCAGTTCGCGAAATCGGTCAGTTTCAGCCTGTTCTCTGGCATCGACGATGAACTCTTCTGTGACACTGGAGACACCCCGTGACTGTGCGATCTCACCAGCATACCGCAGGATATCGATTGCCTGTCGGGCATCGCCGTGTTCTTTTGCTGCAAGAGCCGCTGCCCGTGGAATGACCCCATCTTCTAAAACGCCGTCGCGAAAGGCGTCACGTCTGGCCTCCATGATTCGGTTCAGTTGGTTGCCATCGTAAGGCGGGAACACGAATTCTCGTTCACAGAGGCTGGATTTGACGCGCTCATTCAGCTGTTTTTCTTTGTATTTGATCTTGTTACTGATCCCAATCACACCGATTTTGCAGTTGCTGACCTTTCCTGCCTCGCCAGCTCGAGAAAGCTGCATGAGGATTTCGTCGTCTTCGAGTTTGTCTATTTCATCGAGGATAACCAGGACAACGTCATAGCTTCCTTCGAGAATATTCCACAGGCGTTTGTAATACGTCGAGGTCGCGATCCCTTTATCTGGAATCTTGACTCCCGTCTCTGATCGATCATTGAGTGCTGAGGCGATCGTCTGTACGGCCTGTGTTTCAGTTGAGTCCTGTGCACAATCGACATACGCAAAACTGGCCTCGACGCCCTCCTCGTGAGCAGTATCAACGAGCCGTTGAGAGATATGTTTTGCACACAGAGATTTACCAGTCCCTGTTTTTCCGTAGATCAAAACATTACTCGGGCTCTGTCCAAAGATAGCTGGATTGACAGCGTTCGCCAGACTTTTCATTTCTTCATCGCGGCCGACGATTCTCCCTTCATCAGGGAGATGATTTATTTCGAGTAATTCTTTCTGGGCAAAGATTGGATCGTGGCGAACGAAGAGATCATCAGAGTCGGACATACTGTATACACCACGTTTCCGGTGAAATACGCTTATACTTTTCCCACGGAAGCTGAGACACACACACCACGTTTCCGGTGAAATCGGCTTAGACAGCACTGTGAAATGAGACGAAACATAGATTATGATATAACGATAGGTTTGTCAGGCTTCGTAGAGTATTTGACCAGAGACTTCACCGGAAATATGGTAGCTCAGGCAGAAGAATTCGACCGGATAATCAAAGAGGTGCGTACATACTTAAACAGATGCGAATGCACTTAAAAAAGAATATAAATAGAAATATGCGTCCACTCTAGCTACGATCTCACGATCACTACAGCCACGATCTCAGAAGATTGCCACAGACCCATATATCGTTTGACAATTATCCTGGATTTAATATATGGAAAAGAAATAGATAGAAAGAAAAGATGGAAAGAGCCCTTAGTATGGATTATTTCCCCTCCTGCTATTTCTAATACTAGTACCACAATTATATCTAGAACTAGTGCTTTTGGTACTCTCACGAGG
>LKMJ01000882.1_pt1 | contig 25115 bp, 22 predicted proteins | sample 643391 | NCBI WGS metagenome assembly LKMJ01 (sample SAMN04112250, study PRJNA286221) | soda lake metagenome | biome: soda lake; feature: Kulunda Steppe; material: water; isolation source: sample PL-Br10 brine of Picturesque Lake | place: Russia: Kulunda steppe | collected 2010-07 | reverse complement strand
TAAGACCTCGCAGAAGCTTTGTCTTAATGGCTGAACCCTACATAGCTACTGTAGCGGGTAAAGATGATTTTGTAGCAGCAGCAGCAGCAGCAGCAGCAGCAGCAGCAGCAGCAGCAGTAGCAGCAGCGGAGGCGGCAGCGGCAGCGGCCAATGCAGCAATTAGATTAGCAGACAGAAATGATGCCTGGAAATGGCCTTTGGCTTTTAAATGGCGCATAAAATTATGGATGGATCTGCTCCCTTTCTGGTCCGACATAACAGGCACAGACCAGAGTAACCACTTCAGGCACACTATGTAGCAGGAATATCCCAAGGCACTGGCATTGAATACCTAAATCGAATGCTAGCGCCAGCCCCACCTTCAACAATTTGCCATAAGCTGTAAGATTTGGCAAGGGGCTTGGGTTAGGTGCACGCGCCATAGCCAGCCATGCTTGTATTGCCCTGTCTATTCTGCTAGCATGCGCATTCACAGCGTAATCACAGCGCTTCCAGTGGTTGCAAAGCCATGCATGCCATTTGTCTTCACCAGCCATTCACCCTTTGTACTGTACACAAGATGACCTTGAACGCACCAGCTGAGTGTGAGGGCCCCGACTGTCTGTACAGTTGCAACCTGCTGGGTGTCATAGACAGCTCACCCAGGTCTTCTTCCTCAAAATCAGAATATCCTCCAACCTGGGAGCACGAGAGGAGTGTGAGTGTGCTGGCAGACATGTGGTTCCTGCACATGCTGTGCTGGGGACATGCATATGCTCCATGGCATGAGCACTGCAAACATGCAAGCACGTGATCACAAGACAATTGAATGTCCAGATTTAATATACAGAAGTTGGTTTGCTTTTGTAAATCAATGTCGCTGCTCTACCCTGCCCACCCAACACAGCCGGAGCACCACGCCATCATCCTTGCAGAGCAGAAGCCACACTGTTGTCCTCAGTGTCACACATAAAGATATCAGGGGAAAAGGAGAACTCAGGTTGCTCCGTAAACATAAAGACACGGGGATACAAAAATGACCAGGCGGTCAAACACATTTGCAATAGCTACAGATCAACTCACCCCCAAGCCTTGAGGCTTCCACGTGCTCAAAGCCGAGGTCAGCTGCTTAACGCGCAAGTCCATGTCATGCTGCTCCCGCTGCAAGCGCTCTGCCTCCTGTTCCTTGAAGCTCTTGCCGGCCAGGCGCTCCACTCCACCCTCTGCGTATAACTCCGCTTTTGACTTGGGCAGCTGAGGCTTCACAGATGCCTGGGGTTGCTGAGATGGTGCCTGGATGCCAGAATCTAAGGCTTGCAAGGGTCTGTGCTTGGCGCCGGGCTCTGAAGGGGGCCCAGAGTGCTTCAGAGTGCCAGAGTTGGTGATGTCAACCCCGAAGGCTCTCCTCACTGGCGCTGCCTTGCCACCTTTCTCCGGTGCTGCGCTGCTGCTTCCACCTTTTGATTGCTGCTTGGTCGTAGTGTTCGTGATGTTCCCCAGCGCTTTCCTGACGGAGCCTGGCTGTTGCGCGGGTTGCAAGGCATTTTTACCGCCTGCCCCCAGGCCCCGACCGCTGACTACGGAAACCAGACTGCTGTTCTCCTTATCATGTATGCCATGGTGCAGGAGCACACCAGAGCTGTCGTCTCTCGCAAACATCCTTCGCGAGTACAGTTTATAGAGATATCATTGCCATTGTATACTTTATGAGTAAAATAAGATATTCTGAAACATCAACAAGGCAGGTTGTAAGAATTTGTCGTAACCTGTTCAATGGAGTAGATTGGACGTCGGCTCCGCTTTGTACTATCCTGCAGCAATAGGTTAGCATTTCTTGGCCATGACCGATTTCCTGCAGCAATAAGTTAGCATGTCTTGACCATGACCGAAGATGGCTCTGGCATCTCCAATGTATAGCCTGTTTATGGCAGCACCCATTGTTAGTCAATGCAATGCACATTTCGCTCCTTGGACTATGCTCGTGGTAATGCCAGAAGCCGGGTGTATGAATAAACCAGGGTGACGTAGGGCCTATCCGTAGCCAATAAGCCCACGTGCTTGCCAAGAGCAACTCGCTGCAAGCTGTAAATGGGGTCCTTTGATAGTAACCGTATGACAAACTTGTCCCTTTAAAGGGACCTGAACCTCAGCACTACAAGAAGTCTCAAAGTGGATTTTCACAATTGCAATTGTGACATGCCTATGCAGCCTTTATATATAAAGGGCTGCACTTGCATGAGCAGGAAGGAGGGGAGATGGTACCTCCTTATGACAAGTATTAAGTAAGAGCCTTTGATGCTTGAGTCCATTGCTGGCCACTACCATGTGGATTCTAGCGCTTGTGCAAAGCCCGGCTGCAGACATCATGAGGTGATCAAGAGGGGGCTACTTACAGTATTGTGGCAATATCTGCGTCCTCTGTTAACCATGCAATGTTCATCAGTGAAATAGAATGGTGATGATGATACACCTTCCCTTAATACAAGGACTCCTTGGAGGTGTCAATATGCCTATAGGTCAGCTAACACTTTGTTTTGCGAACTGCATCAAGAAGGGCACTTCTGTTCCCATGGTCCCCAGCCCTACAAGAGCCCCCCCCGCTGTTCGGCGGGTTGCCGCCCCTGTAGCCTGTCAGAACACAAACAGCGCCGTAAATTTCTCTGGTGTGAGTCTATGGCGCCATAGGTTTGGTTAGGTTACATAGCTGTATCCACCGAACGAGGGCAGCTTAGCTGAACCCTAAAAGGCATGCAACCCCAAACCAAAACTTAAAGCGCTCAAATGGTGTTAGTCAAATGGCGCCATAGAAACCTAAGCCGCGTATGCCAGGTAAGCCTGGTGCAACCCGCTGTCAGTACGTTGACGGCGCTGTAGAATCCTCTCAAATGAGGCTACGGCGCCGACCAGGAACCAACAACATACGTGCCAGGCAAGCCAGGGGCAACTTGCTGTCAGTGAACCAACGGCGCTGTAGAACCCGGGTCCATCAAAAAACAATTTTTGGCGGGTACAATTGGACATCAGCTCGCCGTTTGGCGGGGTAGGCTCCAGTACTGCCTACTAGTAGGGCAGTTAAGTCACCAACGAGGTGTGAAGCTTTAGCTAGATGGGCCATTGTGTCGCATGCCTGGTATTAATGTCTGGCTGAAAATACACTGTTGCCAGAGCTTGTCCTGCAGGCAGTTGTATTCTAGCTCTGACCAGCTCTGATTACAATACTTCCTACTGCTCTGGTTGCTTACTGAAATATAGTGACTTGGCAGCAGCTCAAACCTTACCACATTTTGCCACAATCTGGCTGAATTGGAAGTTGATGGGGCCTAATCTCCAGCTTGGTTCAGTGTAGCTTGGTACCAGAATGGGGTTGAGCTAGCATGAGCCCACCACCACAAGGAACATCAAGAGATCATCCTTAAGGCTTCAGATGGCAGCCAATTCACGTTGCTTGCAGAAACTTGGCTGTGGCAGGCTACAGCTTGACAGCAATGCCTGGATTCATTGTGGCTGTGAATGTTTAATCAATTCCACAGGAAAACCAGAAGAATCAGATCACCGAAACGACTGTCATCAACTCCAGCCTTGCATGTCGATGAGGTCCTTTTTTCTGCCTGCACACTATACACCTCCATTAGTGTGGTTTCACTAGGAGGCAGCATATGAGCAGCTCCCTTCCAACAGTATCAACACCCGAGCGGCAGCAGCGGGACCCCAGGTACCCTCAGTATTGCTCCCAGGCATCACCAGCATTGCTCAGTGTTACTCCCAGGCATCACCAGCATTGCTCAGTGTTACTCCCAGGCATCACCAGCATTGCTCATTCTTACTCCCAGGCAGCACCAGCATTGCTCAGTGTTACTCCCAGGCAGCAACAGCGTATCTCATGCACCAGCACTCAGCACCAGCACTTCGCGCTCACCACCACCAATTCCCAAACCCCCAGGCAGCGCCTGCGATTCTTATGCAGCCCTAGCAGCACACAGGCGGCACTTAACTGTAACAATTCTAATGCGGCACTAGCAGCACACAGGCAGCCCTCAAATAAAACAAGCAGCACCTGGCAGCTTCCTGGCTGCACGAGTAAGATATATGGATGCAAAATGCATCCGCAAGCCACTGGGGGCACCAGCAGCACAAACGGCAACAGGCCTGGATATGCCGGCTGCGCTTGAGGACAAAAACCATGTCTGCTCAAGCAGCTTGGGCTGCTGCCAGCTGCTGGATGCCTTGAGCCCCATGTCTTACCTCCTCACTCACTCGATGCGCCCCCGAGGCCAACTGCGCAGACACAACCACCATGCAATGCATGGGATATTAGTGCAACAGAACGCATGCCCGCATCCAACGGTGGCAATAGCCTGCAGCGTGCTCATGTCTGACAGCACGCAAGTCACCATAGGTAGAGCTCAATGTTGGGTTAGGTGCGCGCAGTCTGCTGCACACGTCAAGTTTAAGACTAAGATTTTGTGTGCGAAGTCCCCCCATGAGAGGGCTCTTGAATATCATGAGTTTCTTATAGTGCAACACACCAGCGCATGGCCATGGTAATGGCAGGCACATCGTATAGATCAAATGGTTTAAACAAGACTTTTTGTTACAAGATCGAAGACCTAGGCACCAGCAACCTCCTCTGTCTGTGATCCTAGCTTTTCGTATCTTTAAGCTACAGACTGCGCCAGCTCCAAATCCAAAGTCAGTCTATCAGTCCTTTCCTACATAAATACCTGTTCAATGATCCGCCACAGATCCTTTTGTGCCTCGCAGGCTGCACACTTCAGGTCCTCTGTTACATGGTGCGAAATAGCGTGGGCATCACTGGCCAAGTGCGCAGCGCCTGTTGTCAACACTCGGCAGGCATCCCTGGGCATGTCCAAGGAAGTGATGCATGTCCATTTTCCTAAGGGATGCATGCTCGAGGAAATGATGCCTGTCCATTGAAGGAAGTGATGCAGTCCAAGGAAGTGATGCGTGTCCATTGAGCAAGTGGTATAGTTCAGGAAGTGATGCATGCTACTCACACTAGGCATACATCCCTGTACACTGTTAAAGCTGCGCAGCCCGCCTGCGCCTTACAGCGGATGGCAGCTGTCATGTATTGGGGTGCTGAGCACACTGCTGAGTCGATGCATTCATGCAAGAATTGGGTCCTCTTTTATGATTCAATTTTTAATTCGGTGCATGTCTGCACAGAGATGCACAAGCGCACCTGCAATCTGCAGCAGCTACCTTGCTGCCCAAGGCTGCACTGTGCACAAGAGCCCGCAGAGTTGGACTCATGCGAATAGCTGTGCTTATGTTCTGTGCCCGCTCATACACCTGTATGTGCAGTGCGCAATTGTGCACAAATGCACCGTACGAGATTGTGCTCACTGTAAATTTTTGCCTATCTAGCCTTGTGCACTAGCCTTGTGCACTTATAACTCTAGCCTTGCATACTTGATGTAATACCTGTTGTTCAGGGCAAGTTTTCTGGGCAGCTTAAATAGTGCCTGCAATCTTAGTCTAAGGAATTTTGTTCTTGTCTTAGTTTCTGGCCAAAAGAACAAGCAAAGAATCATAAAAGGCGCGAGTGCAACCTGTAGGCCATGGTTGTCTCCATAACGGAATGCTGCTATATAGGCAAGCAGTGGACACATGAATGTGTGGCCAGAAGAGTGATACATAGATTCTCTGACTTCAGTAGCCAGAAAATTGTCGCAGAAGGGATTGTGATGCCAAAAGTAGTATTGGATGTCAGTATTTACTGTACTTAATGCTGGTGCTCACAGTACTGAATGCCATTTGCATGCCCAATCTCACACCGAAGATGTCAAAACTCATTGTTTTCCCCTCTTACGTCATGTGAGGCGCCACCCAGGATGTGCAGCAGCTCCTCAGCAGCATGTGGGGTCTCTCTCAGCATCTGCAGCAATAGATTGGGAAAATGTAATGCATCATCCCGCACAAGTAGCAGCACACAGGGCAATAAAAAACAGGCCTTGCTTGAGCACAGGAAATGGCAAATGCTGCATATCCACCACAATCTGCTGCAGGGCCAGTTTGCTCTTGCCTCTTCTTGTCCCTGCACGTATAAGTGCTGTGTGTTTGATGGCTGTGAAGTTCCAAGTCTTGTGGAGTCCATTAAGGCAATTGCCTACTGCTGCACTTACATGGCAGGACAGGACACATCAAGTCTATGTGCACTTGTGATAATACCTTTTGTGCGCGCTGCAGAGCATCTGACGCTGCTGCTGCCGTCCTGGCAGATGTGCCTTGTGCTGCATGCCATGCCTCTGTTGCTGCTCTTTTTGCGGCTGGCTTGTTTTCTCGATAGGCCTCCGAAGCTGCATTTGCAGCTTGCCTTGCAGCAGCATCAGCAGCATCTCCAGCAACTTGGGCTGCAGGTGTGAGCAGCAACATCGTCTTGTGATGAGGGGCACTTCATTAAAGGGTTACAAGTTCCCATTGGAGTGCAGAGGAGTTTTGCACTCAACGTGGGACCATAATTTTTATGAGCTTTGCTGAGCCTGATCTGTGCCCAGCAGGAGTCAAGTTGGGGCATTTTGAGGAATGACCAAGTTGCAACAAATGAGATGGCATTGTTAAGCACAGTGAGGGACCGTTTAAGGGTAAGTGTGCTGCCAAGCTTTATTCCAACACAAGCGAGCACTGAGGGAAATTATTTTAGTGTAAGTGTGCTGCCAAGCTTAATTCCAACACAAGCGAGCGCGATGGGGGGCAGCCATAACCGCCCATCAAGCACAAGCGCCCAGCTGGCATTGTTCTCAGATTTCTCTCTGGAGCAGACCACTGTGGGTCATGAGCGCCAACGTGATGCGAGCAACACTGTGCCACAGGAACGCTCATAAATCACAAGGAGCAACCCACACGCAATTCAGATAGTTCTCATGAGCCACCTGCTACTCATGAGCCCATGCAGCAACATAACCAGCCCACATGCGGTCTACACAGACATTAAGCTGAACGGCCTCAGCCTAGCTTGCTTAGAGCATAAGGTCCTTTGTCTTTGCATAACAGTGGTCTATTGCCTTTGCATAATAAAGCGCTTTGTGTGCACGCTTCTGGTCAGCTATCTGGCGCAAGCTTTGATTTTGCATGGTTAGGCATGCTCAAGACGTGTTAGACGGTAAGATTATTAAAATAATGACACCAGCACATGCGCAACAAGGTGTTTGTGCGCACTGGCTGCTCAACAAACCTGCCTGCGCATCCTTGAGATCATAGCCGATCAGACTCTGCAGCCCTGGGTCAGGCAAGATGAGCCTTCGCCAACGTCCACCAGATTGCAGGCAGCGTTGTTTAAGAAAGGCGTTTCAGGTGAAACATTGCACACCAGTGTCCTCAACCAATACAGAAACGTTGCCATTCCAAGCAGGGGCACCACCAATTCCAGCCTGCCCGCAACAATTACCAGTCTGTAATGCCTCCAGTGCGGCCTTTCGAGCAACGGGCTCTGCCTTATGGTATGCACCAGCTGCTGCGTTGGCCACATCAGTAGCTGTCTGAGCAGCTGCTGTCGCTGCTTTTCTGACCACAGGCTCTGCTGTGTTGAAGGCGTCTGCAGCTGCTTGGGCTGCATCGGCGGCCACCTCTGCAGTGGCTGCACTTGCCTCCTTAAGTGCCGGCTCAGCACGGTGGTATGTGTCCTCTGTAGCACGCGCCGCCTGAAATTGTTAGCATTTGAGCGGTCGCATTGTCACCAGACACACAAAGAAAAGATACTGCTGACAGAACAGGCCAATGCGCCCAAAAAAATGCATGAGCTGCAGCTTAAAACATTTTTCTCTCTTTGTCACACCTAGGCTGCCACACCTAGGCTGCCACACCTAGGCTGTCACACCTAGGCTGTCACACCTACCTAGGCTGTCACACCTAGGCTGTCACACCTAGGCTGCCACACCTAGGCTGCCACACCTAGGCTGTCACACCTAGGCTGTCACACCTAGGCTGTCACACCTAGGCTGCCACACCTAGGCTGCCACACCTAGGCTGTCACACCTCAGGCTAGGCTGCCTAGGCTAGGCTGCCGCCACCCGCTGCTGCGGCAACTGAAGGCTCCAAATGCTTGGCCTGCTTTGCTTACCTTGTCATAGGCGACACCTCAAGTTGCCTCATCACAAGCACTAGCCTTGTCACAGACACCACCTTACCTCATCATGAGCACTAAACGACCTTTACCACGCTGCATGCACCAGCTTACCCCATAATAGGCATAATTTTACCTGATCATAGGCGCCAGCTACTATCTGACGCGCGCTCATTGCAGCCTCTCGAGGCTGGAAGCCGGCCACTCTAGCATAAAAAGAAGCCCAGCTCCTGCATGCGTGGAATTGCAAAGGTGAGCATGAGTCTGTAAAGGATCCCAGATCCTGGATGCCTAAAGATAGCGCACAATGGATATCGCGCACATAATTAAGCAAAGAGCTCCAGCATGTGCATCAAGTGCATGAATGCGGAAAAGTGGGTGCATAATCATGACAGAGAGTGTAATCACAATTGCAATGAAGTGTGTGGTTCTCAAATGACCTATGTCCAGGTACAATGCCAGGTGCCAAGACCACCAGGTGCCAAGACCACCAGGTTCCAAAATGATATGTGATCATAAACAACGCCTGGTGCCTGAACAGAAGGTGCCGTGGCCAGGTACATCACCTGGTACCTGAGTATATCACAACACAGATCATGTTCTACCTCCCCTCCTTAAGACCCCTAAATCTAAGGCATCAGACGATTGGTGTTGTTCAGCACCACTTTGCAATGCTAACTTTCATTAAGTATGGTATGAGGGTGGGGTGGTGCTGTCTCTGAGCATAGCCATGAAACAAGAAAATTTGAGGCAAGGCAAGGCAATATCAGCGAAGGGTTTTTATAGTTTTGTGCATGGCCATCAGGGGCTTGTAGCATGGTCATGAGGGTGGTGCCAATCCTGGGCAAAGCCTTTTAGTGAAGTGATGGAAGACGAGATGAAGTTAGGTGAAGGACAGTAAAGTAGGGAAAGGAAAGGGAAGGAAAGCTAGGGGAAAAGGTAAGTGAAAGTGGGCTGTGGTAAGGTTTACATTGCTCAATGCAGAGCAATGAGGGCCCAAGTACCATGGTCACGAGGGTAGTGACATAAACCCGCTTACCTTTGTAAAGCAACTTCAGCCCATCTTCCTGCGGATGCTAGATGATGGCCTGATGTCCGCAGCACGTACATGATTGCACCAGCACCATCTGTGTCAAGTGGTAAGTCAACGATATTTTGTAGTTAAGGTCCATAACCATTGTGCATGTGTGCAGTGCCTCTTCCTCAGCTATTCCATAAGACCACACCAAAGCTTTGCAACCCAACATTTTCACACAGTCCATGAACTTTCATGTGACAGAGGCTCTTGTTTAAAAGAACCCTACATAGTGGTGCAGAATCACAAGCACCGCCTATGGAAAATGGCATCATGCAAAGCCATCATCTTACGTACTTTATGTGGCCGCATTGTGATGGCCAATGCTGCTAAAGAATGACACCAAGCAAAGACAGAACACATTGGTGCCTGTCAGTCATGCTTATGTGTTTCTTTATGTTTGGTATAATTCCTGTAAGCTGTGCAGAGCTTGAATCCATGTTTTTAAATGAGTTTGCCTGCATGCTTACTTTTGCTGTCTTCTTTGTCTTTGAATTGGCGCTGGATAGGTGCATTTTAAGCAACCTTGCACCACAATGCTATCAGCATCGGTTGCAGGCTTCTCAGCACTGGCTTTGATTGCACACAGAAGCTACATGCACATGTTCTGCAAAAGCTGTTTCTAGCATCTTTTTCCTTAATTGATGTAGGGAGTGTCTTTACTGCCTACATAATATCTCTTTCTACTTTGTGCAAAAGCATCGCACCTGCAAAAACACTCTTTGCAGCACTCAGGGCTTGCCTCATTGTGCCCATGAAGGATCCAGCAACCTTGCCCTGCAAAGATTGTGCGCAAACAAAGGCTGCTTGTTGAAATGGCTTGAAGACTTAGCTCGACAAGCGTGCTTAAGTGTGTTCTGGGCGCAATTGTCAGTGTGCACCTCTGTGGTTGACGCAAGCTGGATTGAAGGTAGTTCCTTCTCTTTACTGCATGTATTCATGCATATCTGTGCCCTATTCATCGCTTGTGTCCGTGGTCCACGATCACAATCATGAGAGCAGCTGTGGCAGAGCATAGGGAAATGCTTTAGCCTCACACCTGCATGGGTGCAACCCTGTGTTGCAGCTCCTGCGCTGCCGTGTGCACCTCCCTCATAGCTGCTGCAGCCGAGTCCCATGCTTGTTGCTGAGCAGCCTGGGCTGTCTGCCACATTAATGCTGCTGTCTCCTCAACGCCCTGCTGCGCTCGCGTGGTAATCTCACCATCTGGTGACTGGGCCAGGAGCTGGGTTGCATCTGCTGCTGCATGTGCTGCTCTGTCCTTTGCGCTGCTGAGCAATGCAATGTCATCACGCGCAGCTTCACGTGCAACTGGTCCTGCAGCAATGTCAAGCGTGTTCTTAGTGCTTTGGATTGTTGCACGCACCTGTGCTGGCACAATACAGGCATGATTGTGAAACATTTGTTCTTTGCAACAAGTTCTATGAGTCAGAGACAGGAGACCATGCTGAGGCATGAGATCAGGCCATGCTGTGGTATGAGATCAGACCAGAACCAATCAAAGTTGAACAAGGCAATGTAAGCAGGGAAATCACTCTGGTTTCTAACCCCTGCACAGGATGATTCTATGAAAAAGGCCTGCTGAGAGCACTTGCCTGCTGCAGAGTGAGCAGCCAAGGCTGCCCTAGTTGCCTGCTTAGCAGAATGTTCTGCCTTTTGATATGCTCTTGCAGAGGGGGTTACTGCTTTTTTACAGGCTTGCGCGCCCTTCTGAGCAGCTGATGCTGCCTTGTGAATTGCCTCTTCTGCTGAAGTATATGTACCAGCTGCCATGTCTGCCATTTGTGCAGCTGCATGCGCTGCAGCTGGCTTGGCTTTCAAGGCTGCATCAGCAGCTGCTTCAGAGGTCTGCAGCAAAGCCTGCTCCACCTGCATGCAGGAAGAGCAATTGGTCAATCCAGATGGATAAGCGCAGCAGGCTTCTCTTGTTTTAATTCTGATGGTAGCATGCAAACATACCACAAGCCAGTCCCTCAAATGAAAGGGTCAAGGCAGATAGGCAATTAAAATTCATGACAAATGCTAAGATCATGATCATCACTTGCTCAGTCTTTTGATTTTAACGAGTGTTTTCTCTCTTTGGATATCTTTCTGATGTGCAGCCAAGATTTCAAAGCCGACAAAAGACATTATCAATCTGCCCACATCCAAACACATAACCCACCTGCTCACATGCGCACACACATATACATACACACACTTACGCATGGACAAATGCCCACAAGTACGCATGAGCGCCCAAAATTGCACCCACAAGGAAAGTCTTTTTTATCACACCCTCCCCTGTCATGTGGCCAAGCACACACTTTGTGTGCCACATTTGAATGGCCTCTGATAAAACACCCTCCCCCAATCCATCTCTCTCTACTCCCTTCACCTCATTTGCTGCTGAGGTCCTTTGAACTTTGCCTGGAACTGCTGGTTGGGGTCCTGAAGCAAGTAGCAAACTTTGAGATTAGTTTGACATCAATCCCTTGATTTTGATTCAATGGCATGATTATACTCTCTATAAGATTTCATCAAGCAATCAGTCTTGACAACAAAATTCAGTGACGATTCTGCAGGGGCTAGCTATACTTTTGGTGTGAGTTGTGTGTTGTAATCCTGGAACGACCTGCCAAAGTTACATGCCTATCATACTTAGCTGCCAAGTGGGGTGGCCAGCACAAGTAAGTTTTCTTCAACAATTGCTTGCTCGAGATGGGAGATTAGACAATCAATCTAGGCAGGGGCACTGAAAGTACCACCTACCTAGCGCCCCCCCATAAGCTGCTTCCACAACCCTCTGCCAGTGCTGCGCCTGCAAGGAGAGAGAATAAAGATAAGCAGGTCTGATCTATAACCCAGCCAAGTCCAGTGTAGATCATGTTGGCTACAGGGAGCTAGTGCAAGAGGCCATGACTGGTCTGAATGATGCTGCTGTTTGAAAGAAGTTCAACACACCTGTTCATGGCCCATTTTGTCCATCTCCATTAAGAGTACATTTAAACGGGCTGCAGATTGAGGAGACACTGATGCAGGAGAGTTCACAAATTTGCATTGAGGGAGCCTTTATTGATTTCAAGAGGCTGTCATGTCTTTATTCATTGAAGCATGTAATGTGTTTGCAAGCATACAAAGTGCACATTGAAAAGAACAGCTGTCAATTTTTGCTATGTTTTATGCTAGGAGGGATTTGGGCTGCACCTCCCATATTGACTGGGATAAAGCTATGGTAAGAGCTATGGAACAAAGTCCTGGAACTGGTCACACCATCTCATAAGAAAAGAGGCATGCAACACCTTAAATACAGATGACAGTGTGCATGCATGTCGATGAATTTGCATTTTTACAGCATGCATGTACTTTGAGCAATGCATATGTTTCACCCCTGCTGTACAGGATGAAAGAAGGAAGGTGCGTTAACACCATGTTCTTACCTTCATAATATAAAAGCGTTATGCTGTCTAGGTTGTACAGAAGGCTAAACATTTAGTCGAAGCAATGAACAGAGTACCTTTCTCAAACATTTGAGCAGTTGCGTTCCTGGCATACTTTACCAGACTCAAGGCAAGCAGGCACCAGTTTTATCAAAATCACTTCACCTTGGATTGGTATATCAGGTACATCTGGTACCATGTGGGTAGCTGCAGGCTGTGGGGCAACATATCCTTGTAGATGGAATGGATGTGTGTGAAAAGGAGGCGAGTCAAGCACCGTTGGTGCTGAGGTGATTGCCATAAGGCCACCATAGAAAAAGAAAGAGGCGCAGTTAATCAGCAGGAGCAGCAGGTACACAGGTACCTGCACGGCACAATTGCAGGCAAAGGATGCGCACAATGGGTCAGAGGGAGTAGAAAGGGAAGCAGGATGTCTGATTGTATAAGCGTCTAAGCGTCACTGTGACAAAAAAAAGGTATTTTGGCGTGTTTATTTGATAGAGCACATTTGAGAAGCCTGCACAGCTGTGCATTGCGCCAAAAACATGCCTGCATGCTAATTGCTCTGATGGGTTTTTCTTGCTTGTATAGTAGATAGGCAAAAGACAAGTTCCAATCAGGTCTCTTCAATTGTTGAACCAGATCTGGAATACCGTGCTAACTTTCATCTTAGGCCTGATTGATGCATGACACAAACAGTTGAGTTTATGTGTCATGGTGTTGGTACAATGGCCAAAGGCTTTAGATCTGACACGAAAGAGTTTTGCTGTACAAAAGGTAACTACCCGTATCCCATCATCCAGGAAGAGTTCAAAACCTTAAAGAGCAATTAATACCTCTGATTGTTGCTGACGGCCTGCGTCCTTTGTATTTGCTAAGCAGAACCAGGGAATCTAGCTTAGAGCAGCACCAGTAAAGGAGCTACCAAGTTGCCTCACCCTTCGACGGGAGTCTTGCATCCTCCTTATTTGCTGCTTGGCCTCTTGAAACAGGACCTGGTTAGCTTTCTGAGCTTCCTCCCCCTGCCTTGCCATCTCCTCCACCCGCCTCAGAGCATCCTGCAGGTCCTGTAAGAAGCACATGTATGTGTGTTTGTAAAATCATGCGTGTTGTGCTTGTTATGCGTACGCGTGTGTGTGTGAGAACGCGTGTGCGCAGACAGATGATGAATCCATGCTTTCTTATCTTTCTAGATTTATGCTTGATGCTTTTTGAGATTCGTGCTTCCATGCCCACGGCAGGCTTTGTGCTTCCTAACCCTGCCTTTCCATTCATCCCATCCCAGTTGCAGGTATATTTTTATGTACGCTATTTGTCAGGTGTTTGCAATAAGTTTTGTTTGTGCATATATTTGTGTAACACAAGGCTGGGGATATCTGGCCAGGAAATCTGCTCTTGGTAATTTGTTACTGCAGCCAAGAACAAGTCCTGTAAGGGCTTCACGCTGGACAAACACACACATGCACATACCTAACAACACGCACATACACTCCGGTCAATTGAAGTGATGCACAGGTGTCGCAGGAGCCCGGAGCCATGCCTCACGAGTGAGCTGCGTTGTGGCATCCTCTTACATTGGACTGTCATCCCTGGCAATGCACAAACTCTAGACCTTCAACACTATCATATCCCTGGCAATGCACCAACCCTCAGCCTAACCCTTAACTATACCTGGCAATGCAACCTCAACCACACATGCACTGCATCCCCTGTATTCTGGACGAACGAACCAACTGAGCCACCTTAGATCCCAGTTTGTCTCGGTCTTTTTAGCCCTGAAAATCTCTCATCTGCACTCATTCTTCATTCCTTCCATCCCCATCCCATTATCCGCATCATCTCTTTACCTTGGGGTGTTCAAAGCACATGCTGCACATGCTCATCTGTACCACAAATCATGGTCCCTGCTTCTGCATGCACCATCCCTATCCCTTGGTTCCCACTAAAGGGATAGGATAATCCCCACCTGCTCATCTGAGCCATGCATTATGGTCTCTTCTTCTGCATGCAGCCCAGATGCTGTCGCTGGGGCCGCCCCTGCATGCACGATCATGCACGACAAGAGCTGGCACTGCAGTGCATTTCTCTAGCAAGGTGCATACAGCAGTGCGGCACTGCAATGCTCAAGGCAGATTCATTGTCTGCCTGCCAGGATAATTACATAAAGATTCCCCCTAGACAAACTCCATGTTTAATCAATCAGGTGTTGACATTGCACCCCTTCTTGCTGTCTTGCACTTCAGCTAAATCTTGCTGATTGTTAGTTTCTTGTAGCGTGTACTTGAGCAATGTACGCCTGAGTATATTGTCATCTTGGCAATGACTTTACTCACGGGCAGTCATAGGCTCTTCTCCAAAGCTCAGTGCACGAGATGGGAAGCTGTCAAACAAGCGGCGCCGAATCTGCGAGCAAGGGTCATCAGTTGGTTATATCTCTTTCTTCAAACGGAAACCACAGTGGGTTACTTGATAGGTTGCATTGCAGCAGCATTGTAACATCAGTGCTTGCCCTTTGACGCTGTACTGAGCAGCCCAAAGGCATACTGCAACCAAGCTGTGCTCATCCTTGTACTCAAGTGTGGCAGTGCAAATCACAAACACTTTTTGCAGGGTTGCTTGACGTTTCTCAAAAATGCTACCATGCCAAATGCAGACTTGCATGATTGGTAGATGTGCACATCCTTGCCTCCTTTCCAACCTTGTTTAACATCCCTCCAGAATCAAGCCCAGTGGTTGGGGTAACGAATAGATCAGGGGCCTCTGCAAGATGATTTCGCCCGTCAGGCAGTGGCAGAGCTGCAGCTGCTGCCACATCGCTCGCTACCTGTTGAGGCCAAACATAGGTGCTTAGTGGATTTGATTGGTGAAGCATGGCCATGCATTCAATTTATAAGGGCAAAATTCTTCCAAACTTGTTTTCATGCGCGTGTATACACAGGTATGTATTTTTAATATGTACATGTTTTGCGTACCCACTTGGTTCCTAAGCCCGTACAAACCTTTCCATGCCCACGTTGTAGACACATTAATGCAGACCTTGCCAGCATTGCACGCATTCTTTTTCAAACCATGCCCATACAAAGAATATACATGCCCACACTGAGGACACTCAATTATACTTCTCACCGAGTCTCCAGCTGGTGTGTCTGGAATTGAAGACATCCCTCCACCAGCCTGTTGCGCTGCGCTCACCACCCGCTGACACAAATTTCCAGTGCTGCTGCTGGGGCCATCACCATCAACCCCTAGAATTACATGCAGACGCAGATTATGAAGGAGATTTTGGCAGGTTGAGATCAATAAATGGAGCTTGTGGCAACCAAAGCAGCTTTTAGGAAACTAGAGGAGATCACCAATGGTTCCATAGTTGTGGTGGATAAAGGCAGCTCTAGAGCCTGAGCCATTGTTTGTGGGTAAGGGTTCAGTGTATTGTCACACAGAATTCAGTGCATTGTCACGCAGAGTTCAGTGCATGATCACACAGAGGGTTCAGTGCATTGTCACACAGAGCTCACCTGCTCTCAGCTCCTCCCCATAGCTTGTGCCAGTTGATGTGGCCCCCGAATGCCTGTGCCGCGCAGCGACCTGCAGCAGTCAGGATGTTGACTTGTTTTTACATACTTACCTCACAGCTTCTGCACAGGTGCAGGTGCATACATGCATCACCATTTTGTGTATGAAACTATGATCACATGGCTGTCTACCATGGCCTGTGTGGCTCGTTAAGAAGAAAAGCAAACTGGAGAAAACTGTCCTCATGTATCAAAATAGGTTGCAGGAGTCTGTTAGGTAGTGGGGTCACTGATAGGTGGTGGGACAGGTGATGGTGCCATCTGCAATAACAAAGGTTTCAGCTGTGCACTTTGCCTGGAGCAACTCCCAAATCAAATGGACAACCCTTGCACGCCCTCATACCACAACCAAAGCCCACAACCCACCCTTCTACCAATTGTGTCCTCTCCTTCCTCACTGGCAGTGTGGCCTGCATGGAGCATACAACCATGGATGAGACTATGCAAAAAAATTTAATTTTACAGAGGTTACTTCGTTCAGGTGCATCAGGATAAGCCCAGAAGCAATGCAACTTCAGAAAGAGAATAAACATTGGAAAAGGGGCTTAAATCTTGTGTGTGTGTCACAACGCTTTCTAGACCAAGCCTGCAACACAAAAAACAAAGTAGCTGCATTTTGCGTGCCGTGTGCGAAGCGCACCTGGGGAGGCTTGCTTAAGGGCTGGCTCGGCTGTCACTGGACCTCCGGTGGCAGTAACACCGGCAGCAGATGCTGGCTGTACAGGTGCATGCGTTGGGTCTGCTTCAGCCGCAACCAGAGGCTCAGCACCGCTTGACAAGGAACTGGATGGAAGGTCCACGTGGTACGCCGCACTAACAAGAAAAGGCAAGCCAAGTATGCGCCAATCAGATAACTAGCAGCATGCATCAAGGAAAGGCGATGCTGTACACCCAGAGGTTGCGCAGTTCACGCAGAGGACATTGACCAGAGGGGACATGGTCCGCAGGGGGCAACCAATCAGATCAGGAAAAAACAACCAGATAGGGGCCATTGATCAGGTAGGAAAAGGATAAGATAGGCGTTCAGCCAGTGTGGACAAGGACACGAGCTAATTTGTCGGTTGCTCTCAAAATAACAGGTCCTGCTGCTTTGCATCAGAGTACCACAATTGCATGCTGCGTGACATCAATTCAATGCCTTAAGGGGTAGTGCGGGAGGTTTGTTTGAAGGAGATAAAGGGGATTGAAGCAGGCTGCCTGGTTCATGCTTGCATTTTCTGGCATGAATGGAGCCTATTGCCAAAACAATCTGCGGTGCCAAGTACCCTGTGAGATGTCCCAGCGTGCATTCAAAAATGACAACTGTACACAAAGATAATTTCAGCCTTTTAAGCAGAGGATGTGTCCCAAGTGCATACACGTGGGATAGCTACATTGGAATCAGAAGCAGCTAAAAGATTTGGGCGGCATCATCATGCAGAGATAGTGTCCCTCGGACAGAATGCATACTTTCTACCTGAAGAGGACGTGACGGGGAGCAAATGCTCCCACACACGCATTGTCTGCCTCTCCAGCCTCCTCTCTGGAGCCCTCAAGTACCCGGTCGGAGGCAGCTGCATCAAATTGAGATATAGCATGCCCTTCTTTATGGCCTTCTTTTGGAAGGCTTTATATTACGAGAAATATCACAAACATTAATATGAGCACTACAATTAGTAACTAGTCTACCTGCACAATTTTGCAATGCGCAATCAACTGTAGCATGTATAAGAGATGCAGGAGCTTCCAATGCTGCATTCATCATCAACAAAAGAGGTCTCAAAACATGGCCTTTTCATGCTGAATTGCTGGCATTATATTGTTAATCCAGGTATGCTTCCAGCTGGCGCGTAAGGGCATTAAAGAAGGTACCTGTGTCCAGTAATTCTGCCTGCTGCGCCTTTGCTTCACCAAATGGGTCATTGTAGCTACTTGTAGGGCCTTCCTGGACAAGCACATCAACCTCCCTGCAGAGCTCATGTCACAAGTAGATGGATTATTTGATGGTAAGCAGAACAAAGGATCCCCAGCAGCATTACTTCATGTGCTACAATCACCACCCTGCTATGGTTTGTTTTGCTCAAGATCAAGGCTACATCTAGTGCCAGTGACACACGCTGGACCTGGGGCAATGAGGACTGTAAAAGACGCACAGTGGACAATCCAACATTCCTCAATCAGTCTTGCATGGCCCAATTATAAACCTGATGGGCTAGAAATTATATTGAACAGGCTTGCAGACCTTCCCTCAATGCAAGTCTCTAGGTAAATGTGCACTTAACTTAAAATGCAGGTTAATGCTCAAAATTTGCGTGACAGGTTGGTATTAGCAATAGCACTCTGTAATGGCACATCGTACATATTAAAACCCCAGTCAGCTCAATCCATGCTTTACCTTCTTTGCTCAAAGTACTCCGGCAGTACACTGGCTAAATGCAAGGCCTGCAAGCAAAAAATATGAGCGCCAGAACACAAAATCAGTCTTGGTTTTGTAAGGACCGCGTAAGCCATTTGTAAGGGACACTTGTAAGTGATCCTCTCTGTCTTGCTTTTGTAAGAAATATTACACGCGTGAACGGAGATGATGCCTTCTGTACCTCCCAATATTTTTGCCCAAGTTACGCTAATAGGCAATTTGGACTCATCGCAAAAAATCACTTCTGACGTGCCCTTCTTGGAGTGTTGTGACAATATTGGAGTAACCATGATCTATCAGTGCTGATGTTTGATCTAATAACAGACAATTTCCTGCTTCCCTGCAATTCTGTTTCTACCCTGCTTATTGCTCTGGAAAGTGATGCAAACAAGATTTTCTACAAATCACAGGATCAGTTGCTTGATACAAAAGCATCTTGCTAAGTGAAGCCTTTGAACCAAAGCTTTGGCCCCTTTCCTCAGGATAAGAGTGAGCGCCAAACCTCACCTCTGCAGCAACTCCAACTGCTTCCCATTTGCCCAAGAGCACAGTGCGCCACAGGTACAGCACTGCACAGTGCAATGCAGTTGCAGAAAAAGCGCACATACCTTGCAACTAAAATACAACTTGGTGACACAATCAGCATGTGAAGCATGCAAAACCACCCATAATCCGCTTTGAGATAATTTCTGCTACAAGTTGATACTGTTAATTTATTTTTTTTAATATGTTTTGCTCATGAATTTATGCTATTTTGTACTATTACCTTCTTAAACAAAGATGGCCTCATCCAACAGTCCGTCAACTGAGACTTGCACTTCAAAAGATGGTACTGGTGTGTGAACAAAGCCCCTCCAACAATAAGGCAATTCAGCCTGAACCTTCTTCTGTAATGCCGTGAAGACTTCATAAGTTGACAATCATTCTTTGATACTACGCAACAGGCTGTGTGACTTAGATATCAAGCTTTTGTGCACAAGGACAAGAGGCTATTTACACAGACATATTGTGCATGTGCAGCCAATACTGGTGTGCTTAAGGACCTGATAAGCCTCAGCTCTGGTCCTCCTAATCAAGAAGAAAGAAAATTCACGCACAAAAGGAATTTCAAATGACAAAACCAAAGCTTACCAAGCAAGGGCGCATGGGTGACCCAGTCAAGCGATGTCCCTAGCCTGAAATGCAAATTTGGGGGTAGCCAAGCTGCAGCGGCCCTCACTGCAATGCATCAAGATTAAGAAAGGGTGATGGTGGCCTTCAGTGAGTATGAGTGCATGATTAAATGCAGTGATGAAGATACAAATTTTTGCAGGGAGCCAAGTTGCAGCAACTCTCACTGCTGCAAATAAGCAGGATTGAGGTCCTGGGCATGCAGTTGAAAATGACTGCTAGCTAATCATTACAAGAAAGGAATCTGGGGAACCAAATATTTTGTCAAAGATTGCTGACAGGGCTTTCTAGCCCAGCGTATCTGAGCAGGAGAGGGGTTTGACCATTACTTTAGATATACAGGTGGCATGCACATTCTTGGTGGAGCCTGCCCGCACAGAGCCAATCCGGCAACAAGACAGTGTTATGGTCTTGCACACACATGCGCGCATTAGTTTTTAATTCCAACAAAGCCTCTGCAAGGCTTTGCAAAACCTTGAGCTTACCTTCATTGGACCCTATAATTCAAGGAATGCATGAAACTCACAGATCAAGTGGGCTCCAGGCAGCAGCAGGGCTGCTGGAGCTAATGGCGGGAGCGCCTTGGGCCCCGCCAGCAGCAGCAGTAATGTTACCAAATTGGCCACATGGTGGAGGGACAAGAAAAACCATCCAAATGACGCCAATCCATCCTGGAGGGGCCAGTTTGACGCCGGAGGTTGACGTCAGAATGTTAATTTTATAAAACATTTGATGCCAGCAAGAAACATGTCAAGACTACTCAGGGTCAAAAAGCAAAGCTGAATACAAGACCAGCACAATTTTGGAAAAAAGTCCTCCTGTGCACTTTTTAAAAGGAAAACCATTTCAAGACATGTTCAATCATGACAAATTTGAATTGAGATGCAAAAAGGTGAATACACAAACGTACATATGTAACACAAAACACGGAGAGCAGGAATTTATGCCGTAGAAAGTAAGAAAGGGGTCAGAAATGCATTTCTGTCTACAATAACTCATAGCACAAGTCTGCCAAAAAACAGCTGATTTAAGGCTTCACGGGCTTATAGTGACCATGCATGGAGGGGGCTTGCATTGATACTCAGCACATTTAAATCAACATACTAGCGGATTGTATGTGTAATCCAACATGCAGGCAACACAGACCTGCATTTTGTGCTTGTAGCGCGTGGTTGAGGTGGACTTGTACAGAGGAAACACCCCCGCATGGAAGATGGCAATGGCCACTACGGCACAGTTCATGCCATATGACCATGTTAAGGCAGCTCTGCATGAGAAAGCATGCCCCAAAAGCTTTTCAAGTCAGGTTTGCTTGGGACAGCATGCCCTTTTCAAGTTAAATTATGCCTTTACAAAAAAAGCAAATCGATGGGGCCAGAAATGAATGCTGCCTACACATCATCTTTGGTACAAGAGCACAATAATTGATTGAGTGGCTTTGGCCCGTGCAAGGCTCTTCCATGCATGGACTTGATCAATCAGATTATATGGCTGTCAAGGCCATAAATATTCTTGACAAGGCACGTTTAAGCCATAACCACTGCAGCAATTGCACGAGACTTGGCGAAAAGGAACGGCAAGAATGCTAAAGCACTAGTGCAGATGGATAGACTTCAGACTCTTGACTTTGCACCTTCTAGTGTCGAGCACTGTAAAGGTCATTGTAGGCCATTTTACTCTACGTTCAATCAACCACTTGAAATGTTGGCCTCACCCACCTTGCATTTGATGTCGAGTTTGGTAGCATTGCAGGCAGATCTGTGATTGTCTCTGCTTTCCTGCAAACCGGTTTGGGCAGATCTCCAGTTAGGTCGAACATAATCTAGGGCATGTGGCTCATGCAATGAAAAGATCACACTCATTCAGGCCTTACAAGGGAGAATGCACTTGAAGTTATTTTTGTGGCAGATACTTGCCAGGTCGAAAGGAGAGCCTGCACGGATGTGGAAACGAGGTTAAACTTAAATGGCATGCAGGGTATGGTGCAAGCCAAATTTTCAAGTTTACCAGGTAGCAGGCAGCAGCTTCATGAAAGCACACTAAATTTCAGACAAATTCAGGACAAAACAGACCCTAATTTTTTCTGCAAATCAGGTGAAAAGTTTCTAGATCCCCACTTTATGTATGCTGCTCATATTTTGGTCAGCATAACAGGGAAGGCACACAGCATACAACAAGCACCATCTGCAGTGGCATGCCTATGCTGGACTTGCTGCACCCCCACCTTTGTGCAAATTGCCTGGCGAGGCTCCACCTTTGCAGTGGCATGCCTACGCTGGACTTGCTGCACCCCCACCTTTGTGCAAGTTGCCTGGCGAGGCTCCACCTTTGCAGTGGCATGCCTACGCTGGACTTGCTGCACCCCCACCTTTGTGCAAACTGCCTGGCGAGGCTCCACGGAGACAAGGCCACCACCTTGCGTCTGCTCAGAAGGCAAGCACATGCACACAAATTCACACGCGTTACGGGCTTGCATGCACAATTGCGTACAAGCGCATCTGATTCATCCACGCAGGAGATTAAGCGTGTGCTCGTGAGTAAGCACTTCAAATCAAACAAAGGAAGGCAACAACATCAAGGCAGCAGCAGTGGCCAGAATGGATTGGAAAGTTGGTTAGGAAGATCCCCCCTGGCCGCAGAGCATACTCAAAGTTATGCATGCTCTTCCTTCATCAGATGAGCAAATTATTGAGATTCCACAAAATGGCCCTTGGCTTGCTCGTCATCTTGCTGTCCTTACAAGGCCAGGTTAATCAACAGTCTAAGAAGGTGTGTTTTCAGGTGGCCACCCACTCAAAAGAAGGTGAGCCCCTTCTCAAGTGGCCACTCTTCTGAGCAGGAGGCCTCAGGAGGTCAGGTGGGCCATTCTTGCAGAAAGCCCTGAAGGCCTCAGAAAGCCAGGTTTACGCACTCTCACAGGGAAAGCCATGGTGGCATCCGCTTGATAATGGGGGAATAGCCTGCCTGAGAGCCTTACAAAGCCACAGCAGCATGCCACCACTGCCCTGATCATTGCAAGCATGTGGCTGCCGCTTGTGTCCACTCATCCATGCCTGTATATATAGCGTCTGTGTGGGTAAACGGGCTTTTTGCATTGCATCTCAACCGCTTTGATCACACCTGTAAGGCGACAGCCAGGCCACATGGAAATACCCTGCAGCAAGGGACAGGGCCAGCATGATGGTGCCAGAGAGGGCGGTGGGCAGCTGCCCCAGCTGCAAGCAGGGCATGATTACACACCGTTATTTTTGCAGGCACTGGAAACGTACAAGCGCGCCCTGTAGCACACTTTGCCATCGTGATGATCGGTGGAGATGCCTTAGCAGCTGCAGTGGGTGCATACCCAAAGAAAAGAAAAAGGAAAACTACGCAGGCAGTTGAACACTCCCCAATAATACATTTGGAGTTGTGGTATGTATTCATCTGCCAGCCATGAAAAGCTTCATGCAATCTCAAGATTGATCCTGCTAACTCTAATGTTCCTTGAAAAGAAAAAGGTTTTTTTGCCTACCAGATCATTGATCAATCAATTGAGAAAGCGGAAAGAGCATGTTTTTGATCAAAGGTGTCTTGTTCTTCATTCCACGCGCAACTTGTTCAATATCTACACAATAATTCTACTCCAACTTAGTATTTATTCGCTTGAGTGCATGCTCTTGGCTGCACCTCGGCGCCCCAGCTTGGGCCAGAGCTCTCCCTCAAGGACCCAAAGCTTTGATCACAATCTCAATCACGCATACCACCTGCACCTATCCCATGCCACGTCTTACAGCAGAATTGGTTGTACATGTAGGCTTTGGAATAGACTCCTGCACAGGTCACTGGAACCTCTCCTCTACGTCATGACGCATGTGCACCTTCTCCCGTATTGTTTAGATAGCCTGAACTAGTTTTCGATACCATACCACGCACCTTAAAAAACCCGTTTACGTACATATTGCGTCGACGAAGGGCTCGCGAAAGTTGGCTTCCACGGAGAGAAGGAGAGCGGACGTCCTTTCGAGGCTGACTCGGGTCACGAAGTAAACTCCTTTCGTTTTATATTTATACAAAAGGAGTCTGGTTACCGTCGTTTAATGCTTTGCATCCGTTGGATGTGAAGCTCGAAGCATTGACCTCTCCTTGAACCTTTTATACATATATGGACCTCTGGTGTGAACGTAACTGCCTCTAGAGAACAGATCTGTTGTGGCCTGTTAAAACTGGTGCATGGTGGAAGGGCAATCCCCAATTGCTATTTTCCTTTTGCACATGTGACTCGGAGGCCTCCCTGGGTGTACACAATATGATAAATATTAATGTTCGACATCAATGTTCGACTTTCAACTTCAAAGTATGAGTGGCCTCTCGGAATCTCTAAAGGCTTGCAATGGCAAGGCCTGGGAATTTGCAAATCCTGAAACTTAGTCCTTAACCAGAGGCCTCTGGCCTAGGCGTCTCTGGTTGGTCGAACATTAACATGGATGCAATAATGCCAGCAATAATGCAGATGCATTGCTGTCATGCTCGAGCAAATGATGAGCTCATCATTTGCTCTGAGTTGAACATGAAACAGCAGTTCGTAGTCAACATTTTGCATAAAATCACACGAATGCAGTTTATATCAGGCTCTTAGGTTGTTGCAACTACCCAACTGGGTATCTTGCAAGAGCCACTGCAGTGCTCGAGCTGAGCTCAGCTGAGCAATTGCCACTGAGGGCACTGCTCCCACCTAGGAGTTTTTCTTTGACGTACATCACCTGCAAAAGTCCTGCCTCATGTCCATACAGAGTGCATGTGGTTCATTGGGATCTACCTTTCTCACTTGTTGTCACAATTAATTTAACAACTTTGTCAACAAAGGGCCAATTCCCTTCATATATGTAGCTGAAGTTTGTCTGGAAGTTTGTCCTTCATAGCAGATCAATCCAGTTTGACCCTTTTGGCTTAAAGTTTGAGAAAGCATGGGGGAAGTTGAGCTGATAATCTGAATTTATTTTTTAATTACCTTTGGCGGTTCTTAAGAGCTTCCCCGGCCTGGGAAAGAGCAGTTACAATAAAATTGCGCACAGTCCTAGAGTGATTTTTGGCTTAGTGATTCCAGCTCCTAAGAGCAACTTTCAGTGCCTAAACCGTGGCAGGGAGCTCTCGAGACCGTACTTAATTGGCATTGCCGACCTTATTCTGGATGTGCCTTTATCCTCATCCGGGCTGTTCCCAAACAACACGCTGTGCAACCCCCAATGGGCATAAAATGCCAGATATTATGCAGACTTTCTCCACATTATCCGTGAACAAATCCAACGAAAAGGGCAGGTCCATTTTCACTGCGTGTTACTTTGTGTTCATGTGCACATGCGCGCATGTGCATGTGCGCATGTTTGCGAGTTTGTGTGTTTGCAAGTTTGTTTGCGCGCGCGCACGCTTGTGTGTGTGTGTGTGT
>LKMJ01000881.1_pt1 | contig 25127 bp, 21 predicted proteins | sample 643391 | NCBI WGS metagenome assembly LKMJ01 (sample SAMN04112250, study PRJNA286221) | soda lake metagenome | biome: soda lake; feature: Kulunda Steppe; material: water; isolation source: sample PL-Br10 brine of Picturesque Lake | place: Russia: Kulunda steppe | collected 2010-07 | reverse complement strand
AAGCGATTTGAGCTCCCGGTGACCTATCGTGATTCGAACGGCATCCGCGCAGAAGATTCGGATCCTGATTTTATCACCACAATCGGCGAGAAACGCGATGAGTTTATTGTCGAACCCGCCGACCGAACAATCTCTGCCGGCTCGAGCACTGAATTCGACGTTGAAGTAACTAACAACCGCGAGGAGCGACTTACCGACATCGAACCCAAGCTGTTTACGAACGATCCACTCGACAGCGATGACGACGAAGGCTTCATTGAATCTCTCGAGCCGGGTGAATCAACCACGGTCACCTTCGAGTTGAACGCCGAAAGCGGTGCAACTGCCAAGACATATCCTGTGCAGGTTGATTTCCGGTATGATGATTCTCGACAGCGAAGTCAGCTGTCTGATACCTACCGAATGGCTATTGATGTGACCGAAAGCCAAGACGACGGCCTACCGCTGGGGATCATCGCTATTGGACTGGTTGTTCTCGCCGGAGGCGGCTACGCGTTGTATCGGAGAGACTAAACAGTGAAGATAAGCGATCGAATCGAGCGGCTTACAGTCCGGCTCAACAGCAGGATTGTCTCGAACCCAAAGCAGGTCATCATTCTTTTTGTGTTGCTGACTGGCGTGTTTGCCGCCGGAATGACGCTTGTCACGACCGATTCGGAACCAGATGATGCGTTCACTGAGGGCTTGGAGGTTCAACAGGCCCAAGATGCGATCGACGAGGAGTTCGAAGATCCCTTCGAGGCTGACACAGAATCGACAACGCTTATTCATCAAAGCAGTAATGTGTTGAGTCGCACGGAGTTGATTGCAAGTCTCACTGTCTTAGAGACTATCGAAGATCGTGATACGCTCCGGGTGGAATCGGCCAACGGTCCCGCCCCACAAATCGCAATGGCGATCGATGAGGATGCCCAGACCCATACCGAACAGCGCCGAACCATCGAGCGAGCCAGTGAGACCGAGATACGGCAGGCCGCTCGCCAACTGGGAGAGTCACCTCCGTTTCTTTCGGATGATTATAATCAAAATACAGCCTCCGCATCAGTGTCGATAACCTCAGTGAGCCACGATGTGCCGGCAGGATTCGACGACTCCGACGACCTGACTGAAATCCAGACGTCCATCCAAGAGGTTGCTGATCGCGAATCCAGTGACATCCGTGCGTTCGGCAGCGGGATTCTCAACGACGAGTTCGGCCAGATTATTGGCGATTCGTTAGCGATTGTGATGCCAGTCGTGGTCGTACTGTTGCTTACGTTCCTCATCATTGCCTACCGCGACCCGATTGATCTCGCCTTGGGGTTGTTAGCGTTGGTGATGACGATTATCTGGACGTTTGGCTTTGTCGGCTACTCGGGGATACCGTTCGATCAAAACATGATCTCCGTTCCCGTGTTGCTGCTTGCGGTCGGGGTCGATTTCGGCATTCACATCATCAATCGCTATCGCGAAGAGACTGTCAAAGGCTTTGAGTCGACAGCGGCGATGATGACCGCGAACAACCAACTGATGGTCGCATTCGTAATCGTAACGGTGACTGCTGCCTTTGGGTTTGGAGCAAACATCGTCTCTGATCTCGAGCCAATCCGTAACCTCGGGATTGTTTCTGCTGTCGGTATCGGCTTTACGTTCGTTATTTTTGGAGTGTTCTTACCAGCGATGAAACTCTGGGTTGACAACGTACGCAAGCGCTACGGCGTCCCCGAGTTCAACTCCACGCCGATTGCTTCCGAAGAGTCCGCACTCGGCCGCATACTCGCAGCGCCGGCTGTTGTGACACAAAAGGCACCTGCCGTTTTTGTCGTGATTATTCTCCTTTCGGGTGCCGGAATGGCTGCCTACGGTGCTGGTGTCGATACGACGTTCGATACGGACGATTTCCTTCCTCCCGAGGAACAACCGGGGTACGTCGAATACATCCCCGAGCCGTTTGCCCCCGGTGAGTATACAGTCACCGGGACGGTCAATCTGCTCGAGGACGAATTCGAAGCCGACCAAGATGCGTCGGTAACCGTGTATGTTGAAGGTCCCTTTGAGCAAGACCATGCTCTCGAGGCCTTAGATTCGCCGAACGACAATCCACCCGACAGCCTTGCTGTTGGCTCTGGCGGAAGCGCAGTACCAGATAGTATCCTCACAGAGATCCAATCGGAAGCAGAGCAGAACCCCGAGTTCGGTGCGCTTGTCGAACGGAACGACAGAAGCGGCAACGGCATTCCGGATCGGAATCTCGACCGAATCTATGATGAACTCGCTGCCATCGACGGTAACAACGTTGATGAATACCTTGCTGATGACCGCCGGAGCACACAGGTCGAATATCAAATCGATGCCGAAGCCACCCAACCGGAGGCTGCTGATGATACCCGGGAGTTTGCTGGTGACTTCCGATTTGCTGCAACGGCGACCGGCGGGATTATCGTTTTCGATGCGGTTTCGGATCTGATCTTCGAGACTGCGATCCAGGGGATGATGCTCGCGCTTATCTTAACGGGGGTCTTTCTGATGATTGCCTACGGTGTACTCGAGCGACAGCCTGCTCTCGGGATCGTCAACGTCTTTCCCATCTTGATTGCAGTCACGTTCCTCCTTGGAACGATGCGATTGTTCGATATCCCACTGAATGCCCTCACGGCGACGATTCTTTCGATCTCGATTGGGATTGGGATTGCCTACTCGGTTCACATTACCCATCGGTTCCTTGATGAGTTCAAACAGGATCCTGATACGTTCGATGCGCTGATGACGACGCTCATCGGCACTGGCGGTGCGCTCACTGGGAGTATGCTCACGACCTCATTAGGTACCGGCGCACTCGCGCTTGCGATCACACCCGTGCTTGGCGACTTTGGACTGTTGATGGCAATTAGCGTCTTCTATTCGTTTATTGCGGCGATTATCGCACTACCGCCAGCGATCTTCCTGTATATGCAAATAGCCGAATCAGAATACATCTGGCGAGTCCAGATGCTCCTTCGGCGTGTTGTTGGTGCCTAGTCAACAGCTTTGTGTGTCGGGTCTGGATGGATGACTGTTGGGTACGTTTCACCGATAACAGGAACTCACGGGTGACACGGCCGATACATGCTCATGCGTCCGTATCGCTCGAGGGACGGTCGTCTCACCCAAGACGTTTGTCTCGGAACCTCGGGCCGTAGAGCCGTTGACACGTGCCTGTCGGCTCGAGGGCGTCTATTCAATGATGTGGACTACTCAGAAATCGTGAATTTATTTGTACTTCCAGTAGAGACACTGCTGCTGTAGTAGTCAGTGAGAAATGATGATTACAAAACGGGTTATACTGCTGTCTGTGTTGGCATTCGGCGTTGCCACTGGTGGCTTCATTGGTGCTGGCGTCCTTGCCCAAGAAGGCGGCCTCGACGTCCGAGGCGAACCTGGTCTCGAGGTGTATTCTCCAGATAACGTCTACTCGTCAGGATCGGTTGCCGAACTTACAGTACAGATAGATAATGATGGTGAACTCTCCCAAGGGTCAGAGTCTCACCGAGAGTACGTTACGACTGCTCGAAACGTGGTTGTCAAAGCAGATGACGACGAGACGCCAATCGAAGTGCGAACTGACAAGCGTGCGATTGGATCAGTGACTGAAGACGAACCGGGTAAAGCCCCTGTTGAAATCGAAATTCCCGACAATACAGAGCCTGGCGTCTATGAGATTGATGTTCGCATTGAATATACGTGGACAGAACGTACACGAGACCAAAGCGAAGGGGAAATTGAACTCCGTAACGAACGTTCGCGTTCGACGACTCAAACCGTCGAAATAGAAATCGAGGATGAAGCTAACTTCCGTCTCGAAGATGTCGAAAGCACCCTGCACGTAGGCGAAGAAGGCGAAGTTACGGGCAATGTAACCAACGTTGGCCAACAGGATGCCACCAACGCCGAAGTTCAGTTCCCAACTGAATCCGACACGGTCGTTCCACTCGAGACAGCTGTCTCGGTTGGTGATATTCCTGCCGGCGAATCCGCGTCGTTCCGCATTCCAATCGAAGCCACCAGCGAGGCTGAAGCCGTCGAAAAGCGATTCGATCTACCTGTCAGCTATCGCGATAAAAACGGCATTCGTACTGAAGACGACGATCCGGAGTTCGTAGCCGACATCGCACCCAAACGCGATGAGTTCAGCCTCACTGCACGCAATCAGAACGTCACCGCTGGAACCAGTACGGAACTCGAAATCGAACTCACCAACACCCGCAATCAGACACTTACCGACATAGAGGCCAAACTCGTTGCTGACTCACCGCTCGATAGCGACTACAACGAGGCGTTTGTGAGCGCTCTCGAGCCAGGCGAGTCGGCCACCGTTAGCCTTGGTCTGCGTGCTTCGGCTGGAGCGACTGCCAAGAGCTACCCTGTAACGGTTGATTTCCGATACGATGATGCGAAAGGACGAAGCCAGCTTTCGGATAGTTATCGCCTCCCAATAGCAGTCCAGCCGGACGAAAGCAGTGTGATTCCGTGGTGGGGATTCATCATTGGGTTGTTGATACTGGACGCTGTGGGCTATGCGTGGTATCGGAGACGGTAAATGACTGATTCGGGCCTTGATCTCGAGCCGTACATCGAGCGACTCAACCAGAGAATCGTCGTCAATCAGACGGCGATTATTCTCGGGTTTGTCATCCTCACAGTCGTGTTTGCCGGCGGACTCGGGTTACTCACACTCGAGGAAGACCAAACGGACGCCTTTACGTCTGAGCTTCCCGAGCAGGAAGCCTACGAGTCGATCCAAGACGAGTTCGGCGACCCTTTCGAGCCGTCGGCCGATTCGACACAGCTGATTCAACTCAGTGACAATGTGCTGTCCCAGCGTGAGTTACTCCGCAATCTCAAAGTAGCCGAACAGGCAGAATCCAGAAGCGAACTTCGTATCGACTCGACAACCGGGCCGGCTTCGATTATTGCCCAAGAGATTGATTCGGATGCCGAGAGTGCAGAATCCCAACGCCGAACCATCGAACGGGCCACACGCGGTGAGATTCGTCAAGCAATTCGGACGAGTGCCGACAACGACTCGTCGCTCGAGGCGACACTCTCGGATGATTTCAACCGTGAGTCGGCCACTGCCAGTGCATCGATCACCGTGTTTTCACATTCGTTTTCTACCGAAGAGGCAAGCGACGCTGATCTCGAGGAAGCCCAACTGTCGATCCAGTCGGTTGCAACCAGTGCTGACGGCGACCTCCGGGTGTTTGGTGAGGGAATCATCAACGCCGAGTTCGGAAACATCATTGGTGATTCATTGGCGATCGTTGTCCCGGCGGTCTTCGGGCTTATTTTCTTGTTTTTGATTATTGCCTACCGAGACCCGTTCGATCTCATATTAGGCGTCGGGTCTCTTCTGATGGCGCTCGTTTGGACGTTTGGCACCGTTGGGTATCTCGGGATTCCGTTCGACCAGAACATGGTTACTGTCCCGGTACTGTTGGCGGCTATCGGCATTGATTTCGGGATACACCTCATCAATCGGTACCGCGAAGAACACACTGCCGGAAGCAGCCGCCAAACAGCGATGATAGCGGCGAACCAACAGCTGGCGGTTGCGTTTGGAATCGTTACAGCGAGTACGGTCTTTGGGTTTGGAGCCAACGCTGTTAGTGATCTGGGCCCGACCCAGAACTTCGCGGTAGTCGCCAGCTTCGGCATTGTGTATACATACCTCATATTCAGTGTCTTTTTGCCGGCCGCAAAGCTGTCCACAGACCGCTACCGCGAGCAGTTCGGCATCCCTGCGTTCGGCACTCGACCGCTGGCGACCGAGCGCTCTTGGCTTGGTCGTCTGCTGGCTTACCCCGCAAACGTCTCATACAAAACGCCAGTTGTTGCAGTACTGTTGTTGTTGGTCGTCACCGCCGGCGCAGTCGGCTACGGCCAAGACATCGACCGAACGTTTGACGAAGAAGATTTCCTGCCGCCAGAAGAGTTGCCTGCGTACATTCAGAGTCTCCCCGGGCCGTTTGCCCCCGGCGAGTACACTGTCACTCGCGAAATCAACTTCCTGGATGACAACTTCGAAGCGAGCCAAGACGACCAGATAACGATGTATATCGAGGGGAACTTCGAGCAAGACCACGCTCTCGAGTCGCTCGACCGGGAGACCGAAGATCCACCGGAGACGTTCATTACGACCGATCGGAAGGCCGAAACGGACAGCATCATCACCGTGATTCAGGATCACGCCGAAAAAGACTCGGAGTTTGCAGACCTCGTTGAGCGAAACGACCGCTCGGGAACTGGTGTACCGGATCGAAACCTCGAGCGTATTTACGATGAACTGCTCGAGTCGTCGGCCAGCAGTCAGGCCGAACAACACCTGACCGACGACCGGCAAGCACTGAGAGTTGATTTCGATGTCGAATCTGATGCCACCCAAACCGAACTGACTGCTGATGCCAGAACCTACAGCGAACAGTTCCGTGGGATAGCCACACCAACTGGCAGTATCATCGTCTTCGAGGCCGTCTCGGAGATTATCCTCGAATCAGCTATTCAGAGTCTCATTGTCGCAATTGGGCTGACGGTGGTGTTTTTGATTTTCATCTACTGGCTGCTCGAACGCCAGGCGCTTTTGGGACTTGTCAATATGTTCCCGATTCTCGTTTCGCTCGCCCTCCTTCTGGCAACCATGCGGGTTCTTGGCCTCTCATTTAACGCACTGACAGCGACGATCCTGTCGGTCACCATCGGAATCGGAATCGACCACTCGGTACACATTACACACCGGTTTATTGATGAGTATCACCAAGACGGCGATGTCTACCGGAGTATTACTGTCACGCTGTACGGCACTGGTGGGGCACTCACTGGAAGCATGTTGACGACATCGGTTGGCATTAGTGCGCTCATGTTGGCGATCACACCCGTGTTGGGTGAGTTTGGCCTACTGATGGCGATCAGTATCTTCCTGGCGTATCTTGCCTCGCTCGTTGCGCTCCCACCGGCTGTGTTCGTCTGGGATCGCTATACACACTGAGTTCTCGCATGACTGACGTCGTGGGCTTTCGCGCTGCTTCCGCTGTAACGGACAACCACAGAGACTACTTCTTGTCGTTTTCTCGGGCTGCACTCCGGAGCTCCTCGAGGCGCTCACAGCTGCCCACTCCAGACAATAACACGACGGCGACGACCTCATCGACCTCGGGAGTTGGCATATCGCCGCCCCGAATTTCGACACTCCCGGTTTCTTGGGCGAGCCACGACCGTGCGTCCGCAATCGCCCGGCGGTTGAGCCATTCGGGCGGTCCAGCGGTCACCAACAGCCCACGTTCGACCGACGACCGGTCGATATCAACCGTGAGCTTTCCGCGGACAGCACGTCTGACAGTGGTTTCGATGGCTTTGATGATTGTCGTCTCCTCGAGTGGTTCTTCCTGCATGAACAGCCCGAGGCCGAACCGAGAACTAGTTGGCCGTTGAATCTGTTGGCTGGCATACCCGAGTGTGGCAACTCCGCCGGCTTCGAAGGTATTGATGAGCTCTGAGGCGTCAACAACGCTTTCGGCAACCAGATTTGTGCCGTTGCTTTCGCCGGATTTGAACAGATCGACGAGTCGGGTCGCCAGCGTCTCGTTGAGCTCCGAACGAATCGCTGGGTCAGTGTCGTCTTCGGACGGTTTGGTCCACAGTGCATTATCGAAGACGACAAGCGAATCAGTTGCGTCTACGACGGCCTCGAGGGCGTGGCCTGCGTTTGCTTGCTGGCGAGGCTCATCGTCACCGGTTGCGGCTGGCAACACACCGACACCGTAAATCGGGATCGCATAGACCGTTCGTAGTTTCTCGGCGAGTTGTGGTAGCAGCGTCGCCCCACTTCCGCCTGCCAGCCCTGTAGCCAGGATGATACCGTCGGCTTGTGTGGTTGGCAGCGAGTCGACCGCCCGGTAGATTTCGGTGAGTTCGTCGGCTGCGGCTTTTTCACCGAGAGTTCGATTCCCGTCAAATCCTCTTCCCGTAGCCTCGTGGGCACCGTACAGCGTACGGTTCGCCTCGGGAATTGCCGTCAGTTCATCCAGTGTCTGTTTGTCGGTATCAATAGCGAGCGTCGCATGGAGACACGAACGGTCGCCAGTGTTGTCGGCGGTGGCCATCGCCTCGACGATCCGGCTGCCCGCACCGCCGAGTCCACAGGCGAGTAGTTGCATACGCTGACGTTGAAGCCAGCTTACAAAAAAGGTATCTTCGCGGCGATCAGAATGGGAACAGTGAGTCTGCCTCGAGATCACGTTCGAGCAGCTCGATTTCGTGGCCGTCTTGGTCTTTGGTAAACCCATACATGTTGTCACACGACTCGGGATCGCGGTACTCAGGGGCCTCCCGAAGCATGAGTTGCTCCCAGTCTGTCTCGAGGTCGTCGACCCGAATACAGAGGTGGCCCCAGGCGTCGCCCATCGTGTAGCTGCGGCCGTCGTAGTTGTAGGTAAGCTCGAGCCACATCGCCTCTTGGGCGGCGTCTTCAGGGCCCATGAAGTAGTTCGCAAACGAACTGGCTTCCCACCGCGAGCGGGGCTCGCTGTATTCGAATTTTCGAGTCCAAAACCCAAGCGCCTCGTCGGCGTCCTCGACACGGATCATCGTGTGGTCGATCGACCACAGCGCACCGTAGTCTCGCTGGACAATCTCGACTTCGTGGCCATCAGGGTCTTTGACGAAGGCATACCGGCCGCCACAGGATTCGGGATCACGGTAGTCTTCGACGCCTTCCTCGATCAACTGTTGGTAGTGGGCCTCGAGTTCGCCCTCTGGGACGCGCACTGCAATGTGGCCCCATGCGTCACCGACTTCGTCGACGTCCTCGCCGTGATTCGAGGTGAGTTCGAGCATTGCGCCGTCTTCGTGCATCTCTTCGGGGCCGAGATAGACGATCGTGAAGCTCTCGGCTTCATAGCGGTCTTTTTCTTCGTACTCGAGGTGTGTTTGGTACCACTCAAGGGACTTCTCGAGGTCGCTGACTCGCAGCATTACGTGATCAAAGATTCCACTCATACACTGGAGATAGCGACCGCCGGGTCGAAAAGGATACCGGAGGCTACTCGTCTCTTGGGCCACCGATTCCAATGGCTCGAACCGCCGGCCAGTAGAACCACCAGACGACGACACCCGTGGCAACGACACTGACTGGCACTGCCCCGGTGACGCCGCGGGCGACCAGCCCTTGCCAGACGAAAAGCGAGCCGACCGCCGACAGCACGAGCAGGCCCGCGGTGATCCGTGGGTCTTCGCGGTCGACGATGACACCACTGAGCGCACTCACAACCGCGCCGGCATAGAAGCCGAACGCAATGGGCCAGATCTGTAGCGACCACGGCAGCGTCTCAAACCCCGGAGTCACACCGAGGTACTGATTCAGCCACAGCGTATGCCATGGGTTGGTGTTGACCAACCCCCACGACATCACTAAGGTTAGATCCCCACCGACGTTCTGAATACCGACCCACGGCACAACGGCAAGACCACAAACAGCAACCAGCGCCGCTGGCGTCGAGAGGCGACTCATTTATCGACTCGTAATAATCCGCAATACGTCCTCGTCGGCCAGTTCGTGGTCGGTTCCGACCTGCTGTTCGTCGTGTTTCGCACTTGGGCCGCTCACTCGAGCAAAGCGGAACCGCTCTTTGAACTCGCCGCCGAGTTTCTCGAGGGCATCACCCACCGTATCGCCGGCTTTGAGCATGAGCGGTTCGTCGTAGTCGATACCGCGGCCCGGTTTGTCCATGTAAATCCGGACGAGCCCGAGCGTCTCGTAGATCCGTTCTTTGAGTCCCTCGAGGCCGCGTTCCTTTTCGGCCGAGATGAACGTCGCTTCCTCAGGGTCGATGTCGTGGGCTCGGAGATTCTCGTAGACCGTGGGGAGGTACGATTCGTCTATCAGATCGGCTTTGTTGACTGCGACAATCGATGGGATGTAGACCCGGTTGTCCATCATGCCGTCGATGAGTTCGTCAATCGAGGGGTTACCCCGGACGGTTACCTCGGCGTTCACATAGCCGTTTTCGCGGAGTACGTCCTTGATCGTCTGTTCGTCAAGTTCGACGCTGTCGCTTTTGTTGACCTGGATGCCGTTTTTGTGCCGTTTGCGAATATGAATGCTCGGTGGTTCGCTGTCGAGTCTGATTTTGTTGTAGTAGAGTTCCTCGCGAAGGCGTTCGTACTGTTCGATTTCGAACACCGAAAGCATGAATACAGCGAGATCAGCCGTACGGACGACAGAAAGCACTTCTTGGCCACCGCCGCGACCGTCGGCTGCGCCTTCGATTAGTCCCGGCACGTCGAGAATCTGGATATTGGCTCCGCGGTATTTGAGCATGCCTGGATTGACATCCAGTGTGGTAAACTCATATGAGCCCGTCTCACTGTCGGCGTTGGTCATCGCGTTGATCAGCGTTGATTTGCCGACGCTGGGAAAGCCAACCAGTGCGACAGTCGCATCGCCGTGTTTTTCGACCGCATACCCCTGGCCGCCGCCCGCAGAGGACTGGTTTTGTAGTTTCTCTTTTTTCTCCGCGAGTTTGGCCTTCAGCCGGCCGATGTGTGCCTCGGTCGACTTGTTGTACGGCGTGTCGGCGATCTCCTCGCGGATCGATTCGATCTCCTCCTCCAGTCCCATTAGGAGCCACTGAGTCGGCGCGGTCGAAAAACCTGTTGACTCGGTAGGTTTGGCCGCCCCCACGAGTGCGGCTGGAATCGACTTCGATACGGTTATATGTCACTCACTAAACGTCTACATCACGGTATGCCGAGCCCCGCCAGTCTCCGCGATAGCACACAGATCGTCTTGCCCTCCCAGTCGCTCGATGGCCTCCGCGAGCAGGTGACCAGCGAGTTTACCGTCTCGATTGTCGAAACAGACACCAACTGTCGTATTATCGGGAGCCCACTCGAGATAAAGGCCGTCTCGGAGTATCTGAGCCGGCAGGGTGTTCGACTCCGCTGAGATTCGCTGGCCGTTCCGAAGCGTTTCTTACCGTGGGTCTCATCTGTGCGGTATGGAAGAGACACCAGGACTCAGCGACCAGTATCGGAAGGCGAGTCCGTGGCCGTTATTTATTGCTCTGGGGGTGCCAATCTCCGAGTTGGGACTTGTGTTCAACGTATTTCCCGTTGCGGTCGGTGGCCTGCTGTTGTTCTGTGGCTGCATTGCCGGTATTCTCCAAGAGGCAGGCTACGTTGCCAAGCCGTGGGGCCCACTGGCAGTGATGGCAACATTGCTGTTTGTGTTCGGCGGTGGCGTGCTGTATGGGAATACATTGGTCGGCGTTGATCTTACCTTGCGTGCATACGCACTGCTTACAAGCGGCGGGATACTGCTGGCAGCGTTCATTGCCGGCAAACTGTTCGTTCCGAAACGCGGACTAGCTGGGTAAAACCACTAACCTATTTGGGCAGCCTTCCCTACACTCTGGTATGGAAGTCGAAATCTTCGACAGAGAGACGATCCTTGATCTGATGGTCAATTTCATCCCATTAGGGATCCTCTTTTTTTTCATCGCCACGTTCATGCTGTATGACCCCTGGGGGTTCGATCCCCGCTTTTCGGGACTAATGCTCACAATTATGGGCGGCATGTTCGTTGCCCTAGCGGTGTTGACCTACCTTTCGGGCAAAGCCATCGCGGGCGATGAGAAACGCGCAACAGTCTATCCGCAAGGTCAGGCGGGCCTCGAGGGTGCCAAACCTATCCACGAGCATGACTCAGACAGCGAGACAGACATCGACGGCGAGACAACACAGACGAACGCGACATCGGCGGCCACTGAGTCGGACGCCGAATCCACTGCTACCGAAGCCGAAACCGAAACCGATGTCAAAGACGAAAACACGGACGGAGCAGACGACGAATCGGCCCCGAGAGCCGAAGACTGAAACCTACCGCAACAGTCGGTAAATTCGATAGTCGAACCATTCTTTACCCTGCAATACCAGACTCACAGTATGGATATTAGTGCGCAAATCGTCCTGACGGTGTTGATGGGGGTTTTCCTCGTCGCCGTCGCCACGTGGCTCACACGGATCGAAAACTGGCGATCCTATAGTCCCGTGGGTGGAGGTGGCTCTTTTGTCGAGGAATCAGGCTACATCGAGGAGGAAAAGCCAGCCGGACTCATTCGCTGGTTAACAACCGTCGATCACAAGGATATCGGTATTCTGTACGGTCTCTACGGGATTTTTGCGTTCGTTGTTGGTGGGCTGATGGTCGTTGCCATGCGGATCGACCTCGTGACGACCAACTCCCTGATGGGTACGGAAATGTACAACTCGCTGATGACGAGCCACGGGATCACAATGCTGTTTCTGTTCGGAACGCCGATTATTGCAGCATTTGCCAACTATCTGATTCCACTGATTATTGGGGCCGACGACATGGCGTTCCCACGGATTAACGCGATTGCCTTTTGGCTGCTACCGCCGGCGGCACTCCTGATCTGGGCGGGCTTTTTCGCCTACCCGCTGGGCTGGTTCGGCCCGGCCCAGACTGCCTGGACGATGTACACGCCACTGTCGGCTGGCGTCGGTGGTGATGCGGTTGGTGGTGCGGGCGTCGATATGATGCTGCTCGGACTCCATCTGTCGGGTGTCGCCGCTACCATGGGGGCGATCAACTTCATTGCGACTATCTTCACCCAGCGTGGCGAGGAGGTCACCTGGGCGAACCTCGATATTTTCTCCTGGACGATTCTCACCCAGTCGGGACTCATCCTCTTTGCGTTCCCGCTTTTGGGGAGTGCGCTTGTGATGCTGCTGGCCGACCGGAACTTCGGAACCGCCTTTTTCCTCACTGACGGCGGGTCGCTGCTGTGGCAACACCTGTTTTGGTTCTTTGGTCATCCAGAAGTCTACATTCTCGTTTTGCCGATGATGGGAATTGTTTCCTACGTCTTGCCGCGGTTTGCGGGCCGACAGCTCTTTGGATTCAAGTTCGTTGTTTACTCGACCCTGGCGATTGGTGTGTTGTCGTTCGGTGTCTGGGCCCACCACATGTTCGCTACGGGCATTGACCCACGCCTTCGGGCTTCCTTTATGGCAGTCTCGATGGCGATTGCGATTCCTTCGGCAGTCAAGACGTTCAACTGGATTACGACGCTGTGGAACGGCCGGATTCGTCTTACGACGCCCATGCTGTTTTGTATTGGCTTCGTTTCGAACTTCATCATCGGCGGCGTCACTGGGGTCTTTCTGGCATCGATCCCGGTTGACCTCGTCCTCCACGATACGTACTACGTCGTCGGGCACTTCCATTACATCGTGATGGGGGCAATCGCGTTTGCCGGTTTTGCAGGTATCTACTACTGGTTCCCGCTCGTCACTGGACGGATGTATCAAGCCAGCCTCGGGAAAGCCCACTTCTGGCTGTCGATGATCGGTACGAACATCACCTTCTTTGCGATGATTCTGCTGGGCTACGGCGGCATGCCACGACGGTACGCCACCTACCTCCCGCAGTTTGCCAGCCTCAATCAGATCGCCACCGTTGGTGCACTGATTATCTTTGTCGGCCAACTCATCTGGGTCTGGAACATGGTCACCTCTTGGTTCGAGGGCAAACGCGTCGAAAGCGGCGACCCATGGGACCTCGAGAAAGACGGCGTCAACACTGTCGAATGGCAGTGGTTCAACCGAAAACTCGAAACCCAACTGGCAACTGACGGCGGCGAGGAAAGCGAGGAGGTTGCTACTGATGGCGGCCAGTCCTCGACAGCAGAAAGCAACGACGAGTAATCGACGCGCCTGTTTTTGCGGATGGCTCTCAGCGTGTACTGGCTGAAAAAAATATACGCGCACGAGTGGTCTATCGCTCACGGTGTTTCCGGTGGATACGAATCGGGTAGGGGGCCTGCGGCTCCGAACTGGGGGACGGTTCGGTTCGCACTACCCGAAAGAACAGACACCTCAAGGTGTGTTGTCTTGCACTCAAACTATCCTTTTCATTAACCGAGTGACAGCCACTCGAACCAACCGTTGCCTACATTACCAGGACGATACCCGTCACGAACATCATGAGGGCAATACCGCCCAGTACGATCCCCAGCAGGTCTCTGTCGTCCATACCACCGCTTCGAGAGGGGTCTGCAAAACACCGTCGGTCGAGGGTCGAAACCCCTAATTTGATGCCACCACATCGTTGGATTGTGTCTTCAGGACTTCGAGGCCAGCGCGTTGTCGTCGGACTGTACTGTATCATTGTGGCCTTTAGCGGCGTCGCTGGCTATCTGGCAGCAACCGTCGTCGGTGAAATCGACGCCCCGCAGTTTTTGTTTCTCATCGAGTTTCCCGCAACACCGCTGGGGCTGGCGGCCTACGGCGCGTTGACAATTGGTCTGATTCTCGGTGTGCTGCTTGTGTCGGTGAAAGTCGTCTCCGAGCGCGTCGACGATGCCTCGCCCGGTCTCGACGACCCAGGCGACGATACGTAATTCCTCGAGGAAGTATACAGCCGTCAGCGTACTCACGTAGCTGTCTGCTCTAAATTGTAATACTGTATTGTAAACCGAGTTCTGAGGTACATTCGTCAACGTAAATCGGGATATGCCTAGATATTAGTGTATGGTAATGGTATACAACCTCATGGATTTCCCATCACCAACCGCCGCCGACTCACTCGAGATCACTCCGTCTGTGATTGCTGGCGGCTTTGCCTTTGTTGAGCGAGACACTCGGCTGTATATCGATACAGACAGCCACGAGCGTGGCTCGAGAGGCGCGTTCTATCCTGCCTACACGGACGACAGCCATACCGATCGGCATGGCTTTTTCTGTGGGGCCTGCCAGAGTGCCGCCGTCGGCATGGATACGATGGGTCGGCTCGCCTGTTCGGACTGTGGGAACGAACGCAAGCCGACACAGTGGGATGCTGCGTATTTGTAGGTAGTTCTCAAAACGTGGATTTATATCGCTGTCGTCACGACCTGACGGTATGGCAGACGGGCGTGTCCTCGCGGTCGCCGGCGCAAAAGGTGGTGTCGGAAAAACTACCACCGCAGTCAACCTTGGTGTTGCACTTGCGGATGCTGGCCAGACGGTCGCTGTCGTCGAGATGGATCTGGCGATGGCCAACGTCGTCGATTTCTTGCAGTTCGAGCCCAACCGAACGCTCCACGACGTACTTTCTGGAACGGTGACGACCACCGACGCTCTCTATGCGGTCGACGAACGGTTCCATGTCCTTCCTGCGGGCACTGAACTCGCAGATTTCAATGCGATCAACGTCGCCGCGCTTGCACCCGTGGTCAGAAGCCTGCGGCCGGCTTACGACTGGGTGATTCTCGATACGGCAGCCGGTGTGAGCCCCGAGACGATCTATCCACTTCGAATCGCCGACGAAGTGCTTATTATCTCGACGCCGCGGGTGGCTTCGATCCGAGATGCAAAAAAGACAATCGAACTGGCCGACCGAGTCAACGGTACCGTCGGCGGTGTCATTTTTGTCCGATCTGGTTCAGGGAAAGCCCCGCCACCGGAACGACTGGCGAGTTTTCTCGGTACAGAACTCATCGGCTCGGTGCCCGACGATCCAACCGTCGCCAAAGCCCAAGATATGAGTCAACCCGTCTCGACGTACGACCCTGAAAGTCCGGCCGCCAACGCCTACCAGAAGGTTGCCGACTCGCTTATCCTGTCGGCTCCGGATCACGATGACGCCGACGAGGTGTTGGGTACTGGCGGCGTGAGCGACCTCCAAAACGCCGAGCAAATCGCTGAATCGGCCGCCAGTGCTGATCCTGATAATCTCGATGGGAAAACCCGACCACTCGAGGGCGACGAACTCGATACCGGCGAGGCCGACGACGGCGGCTTCGAGTTCGTCAAACGCAAAGGCGATTCGTCGTAGTTCGTCACATCGAATTGTGGTCTGGTCTGGTTGTGTCGACGACCAACACGGGGATAGAGGTTTTTTTGATCACCCGCTGTGTGGTACTCCCCAAAAGGAGTCGGCTGATACCACTGTGGCCGCGTGAACCCATCACGATCAGATCGATATCGTTCATCCGGGCGTAGTTGATAATCTCGGTGTGAGGCCGTCCGGCTCTGATCGATTGGGTAGCCTCGATGCCGGCCTCGTTGGCTGTCGCTACGACATCATGTGTGGCGTTTTTGCCTCGAGTGGACGCCTCGGGGTGTTCGTCCAGTTGTCCGGCCTCGAGTTGCTTGATCGTCTTGGAGGGAACGGCATGTGCCATTGCATCAGTATCGATTACATGCAGTGTGTGGATCTGTCCCTCACAGAGGTCTGCGAGGTCGACTGCGTGGCTACTTGCGGTTCTGGCAGCGGCGCTGCCATCTGTCGGAACGAGAATGTTTTGATACATACGGGCTCCGGAGTCAGAACAAAGGGTGGCCGAGACGTAGGGTTACTCACCAGATACTGTCCGAAACATACAGATCTACAACACCGTCGGTCGACGAGCGTATCATTGTTACCGGCTTGTCGCTGCCTCGAGTGACATGAAAAACCCGAAGTAGGCGGGAACACCGGCGAGCAAACACAAATATAACGCCCACCACGGCGCGCTCACGAAGACGAAATCGAACAACAGCGAGACAACTGCAACCCAGACGACCGCGAACAGTAAATCGTAGACCATCCCCTGTTTATGCTGTTGGGCATGCTCACGAAGTCGCTCAAGAAGGCTCATCGGAGTCGCTCCGGGTCGTGATCTCGTGGGTCGTTCATATCGGATCTCCTGTCGAGTCGTGGTTGGTTGTGTGCCAAAACAGGAGTGGGTCCAGTTTCACTCCTCGATGCGTTCGTAATCGATTACGAGCACGGGGACATGGGTCGACCGAAGCGTTCGTTCGGTAACACTCCCGAGCAGCGCCCGCCGGACACCCGAACGGCCGTGGCTACCCATCACGATGAGGTCGGTATCGTTTTCGGCGGCGTACTCGGCGATGACCGAATGGGGTCGACCGCCCGCGTGGCGTTCGACTGCCTGCAGGCCGAGGGCTTCGGCCTGCTGTTTCACGTATCCGGTTGCTTCCTCGGCATCTTCGCGGAGCTCAGACATGCCCTGAAAGTTACCCTGGCGGATCCGGTCGACCTGTTCGGTGCCCAAACTGTAGTTGACTGCCTCGACGTCGGCGACGAACAGTGCGTGAACCTCCGCACCATACTTGTCGGCGAGGTCGATGGCATGGTCGACGGCTGCGTTGGCGACTCTACTTCCGTCAGTCGGAACGAGTATGCGTTCGTACATTGGTTAATCGTCTGCGGGTGGTGTCTTGTGGGTTTTTTCGGCGACGATATCTGCTGCGGTCTTGTCTTTTGGCATTGGATCGGGACTGTGGCACTGCCGAACCATCATCTTTGTCCGCTCGGGTGGTTCGTCGGTCACAATCGAAACCACGATCATGATTGCCAACACGAGTGGCGTCGCAACGAGTGCCGAGCCGATTGCGGGCATCCAGGTCGTCAGAAGTTCGATTCCCCAGCCGTCACCGCCGTTGACGAGCCCGAAGTTGCCCTCGTTGAGCATTGGGATGAACCAGAGTACAAGCCCTGAAACCATCCCGGCGAGCGCGCCTTGGCGGTTGGCGTTCTCCCACCACAATCCGAGGAAGAACATCGGGAACAACACGATTGCGGCCAGCGAGAACGCAAAGCCGACCAGTGCTGCAATCGGTTGTTGGGGATCAAGCGCGAAGATGATCGTCAACACGCCGATTGCAATAATGCTGAGCCGACCGACAAGCACCTGCTGGCGCTGGGTTGCGTCTTCGTTGATGATGTTGGCATAGATATCGTGAGAGATGGCCGACGAAGCGGCGATGAACAGCCCTGCAGTTGTTGCGACGGCGGCAGCGATTCCGCCGGCAGCCACCAGCCCAACGAGCCAGGTGGGAAGCCCAGCCAACTGTGTGGCCAATACGACGATTACGTCGCCTGCGGCGCCCGTCATGCCGGGATCACCGTACACCGCGCCGATCTGGTCGCCGTACAAGGCAGTGCCGAACGCTGCAAACGCCGGTGCACTGAGATACAGCAGACAGATGAAAAACAGTCCCCACGTACACGACCAGCGAGCGACCCGTTCGTTTTGGACCGTATAGAATCGAACCAACACGTGCGGCAGCCCACAAGTGCCAAATACGAGGCTGAAACAGGTTGCAATCCACAGGTAGTAGCTTCCACCCGCGAACGGATCAGAGAACTCCGCGCTGAGGTCGTTTATCAGCATCCCGTATTCAATCTGCGGCAACACCGTCGAATATCCCGCCGACCAGCCGGTGACAAGCAACCCAGCAAGGAACGCAACAATGAGGATGGTGTACTGCAGAACCATGTTTTTCGTTGCACCTAACATCCCCGAGAGCGCCAAGTAGCCAATGGTAATGAGCATAAACAGTGTCATCATGGCCTGGTAGGCGCTGAGTCCGCCCAGTGGGACGACGGCGGTAATGTCGCCAAGAACGTACATACCGACCAACCCCATCCCGCGGGCCTGTCCGAGTGCGTAGACGAAGCCGATGAGAAACGTCGTGACCGCAGCCAGTGCGCGTGCCGCGTCGGAATTAAACCGGTCGCCAACGAAGTCCGGCGCGGTGTATTTGCCGAAGCGACGCATCTGGGCGGCCATAAAGATGAGCAGGATAAAGTAGCCAGTCGTCCAGCCGACGACGTAGGCCAGCCCGTAGACGCCCGATAGGGCGATCACTGCTGCCATCCCGAGATAGGAGGCCGCGGACATCCAGTTTGCGCCGATAGCCATCCCGTTTTCGACGTTGCCAATCGAGCGGCCGGCAACCCACATATCCCCGGTGTTGGCGACTTTGTAGAGGTATCCAACGCCAAGGAACAGCAGCATCATACCGACGACAGTCACACCGGGAATGAGTTTGAATGAAATGTCGAGACCCTCCGGAAGCAACTCCTCTGATTGAGCCACAACCGGTGTCGCCGACAGGAGCCCGATCAACATTACTCGAGGCCTCCGTCAGCCGTCGCAATCTCCTCGCTTGCGGTTTCGGTAGTGGTCTCCATCTGTTCGATGCGCATCTGTTCGATACCGTACTTTTCATCGAGCTGGTCGCGCTTGCGGGCATACCATACCGAAAGCAGCAGTGCTGCGCTTGGCGCACCAATCGCGATCAGAAAGTAGTGCAGTGGGAACCCGATGGCTGGCATCGTTGTGGTCATCAGGTCTGGAGCGATGCGTGTCGCCGTAATCGGACCGAACGTCGTGACGGTCCAAACCGCAAACCCGAGCCAAATGATTTGCAGATGATCCCGCATGAACGGGGTTGCTGGCTTCAATAAGTTGATTTCGACGTCGAGATAATCGATCTGTTGTTCTTTTTCGACATCAGTTAGTTCGCCGTCTGTGTCTCTGCTATCGGACACCTCGGATGAATGTTCGTGAGTGTCAGTATCTCGCATGGGATTGTTGTGTTAATCATGATGATTTCATAGTGATCATTTCTCACCACAGAGTGAATGAATTCGTATGAAATCGACCGCCTGAAAGTTGCTATTGGTTAGTTGCTCTGTGCTTTTTGTTGGATTTCAGAGACGACATCCGGGTTTCGGAGCGTGCTCGTATCTCCCAACTCGTCGTTGTTGGCGATGTTCTCGAGCAGTCGGCGCATGATTTTACCCGAGCGTGTTTTGGGAAGTTCAGGTGTAAAGACGACCGCTTCTGGTCGTGCGATCGGGCCGATGGCGTCTTCGACGCCGGCAACGATTCGCTCGCGAAGATCCTCGTTTTCCTTGTAGCCGTCCTCAGTGATAACGTACGCATAGACGGCTTCGCCTTTGATCTCGTGGTCGCCGCCGACGACGGCGGCCTCGGCGACACCTTCGACGCCGACGATGGCAGATTCGATCTCCATTGTCCCGAGGCGATGGCCCGACACGTTGAGCACATCGTCAACTCGGCCCAACACCGTGATGTAGCCGTCACCGTCGATTTTCGCACCGTCTTCGGGGAAGTACACCCAGTCTGCAGAGTCATCGCTGTCGGTGTTCGAATACTCTCGCCAGTATTCGTTGATAAAGCGGTCGTCGTTCTGATACAACGTTCGCAGCATGCCGGGCCACGGTTTGTTGGCGACGAGATAGCCTGCCTCGCCCGCAGCCACCGGACTCCCGCGTACATCAACTACGTCTGCGCTTACTCCTGGAAGTGGTGGGCCGGCGGTTCCGGGTTTCATCTCGCCGATAGCCGGCAGCGTCGTCAGCATCATACCGCCCGTCTCGGTCTGCCACCAAGTATCGACAACCGGACAGGATTCCTCGCCGATGTGTTTGTAGTACCATTTCCAGGCCCGTGGGTTGATTGGCTCGCCGACCGTCCCGAGCAGCCGCAGACTCGAGAGATCGTGGCTCTCGATGTACTCGGTACCCCACTTCATAAAGGAACGAATTGCGGTCGGTGCCGTATACAGTTGGGTGGCCTCGTATGTCTCGATGAGCTCCCAGAGACGATTGCGATCCGGATAATCCGGTGTCCCTTCATACATCATCGTCGTTGTTCCGAGCGCAAGCGGTCCGTAGACGATGTACGAATGGCCCGTGATCCAGCCGATATCTGCCGCACAGAAGTACGTATCCTCTGGTTTGACATCGAGTACGGCATGAGACGTCCAGGCGGCCCACGAGAGATACCCACCCGTGGTGTGTTTGACACCTTTGGGTTGGCCGGTGGTGCCCGAGGTATACATGAGAAACAGCATGTCCTCGGCATCTCGACCGATCGGTTCGACGGTCGCCCCACGATGTTTCTCGAGGAGTGTGGCGTAACTATGGGTCTGTTCGGTCCAGTTGTGCGGTATTTGATCTTCTTTTGCCAAGCGCTCGACGATGACGGTATCGACACTATGAGAGACGTTTGCCAGTCCGTCGCTGGCCTTGCTGAAGTGGTCGAGTGGATCTCCACGCCGGTAGTAGCCATCACAGGTGACCAGATACTCCGAGTCGGCGGCCTCGAGCCGGGTTCCAAGCGCGTCGGCCGAAAAGCCCGCAAAGACGACCGAGTGCGGCGCGCCGATCCGCGCACACGCCAACATCGCAATTGGCAACTCCGGAATCATCGGCAAGTACAGTGTTACGACATCGTCTTCTTCGACGCCCAACGCTCGGAGTCCTGCTGCGAACTCGTTTACCTCGCGGTGTAACTCGCTGTAGGTATACGTGCGGTTGTCCTCGTCGGTTGGTTCGCCAATCCACTCGATGGCGGGCTCGTCGCCACGACCTTCGAGATGCCGATCCAGACAGTTCGCCGAGGCGTTGAGTTCGCCGCCGACAAACCACTCATAGAACGGCGGGTTGCTGTCGTCGAGAACCTGGTCGTAGTCGTCGGTCCACGACAGGAGATCTGCTGCCTGCTCGAAACACCTAGGCCAGTTGTCCTCGAACTGTTGGTAGATCTCGGGGTCGGTGACGTTCGCCTGCTGTATGAACGATTCGGGGGGATCGAAGGCGTCCTGTTCGGCCAGTCTGGCCTCGAGTTCAACGTCTGTCTCAGACATACGCTGTAACTGTCTGTATTGTCAATGATAAACCTACGCCACAGTTTCAGAATACTGATAGATAAAACTGGACAACAGACGGCCGTTTGTATCAATGGCTTTATTCAGTTTGGTAGTTGTATTCCGATACTACTGAGGCGAATGATCGATATCCAACCCGACAGAGAGCCGATACTCGTGTTTGATCCCGCCAGCGACGTCGTCGGCTCCGATCAGTCGCCGTTTTATAATGCGCTGTGGTCAGCGTTTGATGTCGATCACACCGATGCCGTCGAGACGCTGCAAGAAGACACCACCATCCAGCAGTACAACGCGGTCGTCTACCGCTGGCGGAGTGGTGTTGTCGGCGATGTAACGGCGATTCTCGAGGAGTTACCCGAGGCGTTTTCGATCCCGTTTGTCGTTGCCGGCCCGGACAATCCCACCGCAGTCCGTAACGTCCTTGTGACTGCTGCAGATGGCTATATTCCAGCCGATGCCGGGGCGGCCAGCGAACTCGAGGCACGGATTGACACCGAAACACCAATCACCCAAACAGCGGGCGCAGAGTCGGTCGATACCGCCGCCCTCCACGGTGCGATTGTCGAACAGATGCAGGATACTGCCTGGGTGTTCGACGCCGAACTCCGGATCAGCTACGTCAACGACCAGGTCGTCGATAGGATCGGCCTGTCAGCAACTGATCTGATTGGCCGCTCGCTGCGAGACGTCTTCGAGTGGTCGCTGTTGGATCTCGAGACGTACGCTGCGTTCGAAGCGGGGTTGACTGACCTTTTGACAGGCGACCGCGAGAAGTTTCGCACACAGTTGTCGTTCGATCCTGCCGATGTGCCGGCGTATACGACTGATCTGTTGATGCGACCCTACCGCGATTCCAGCCGAGAGGTTGTCGGGATCGTCGGCGTCGGAAGGGATATCACCGAGCAGTTGGCCGAACAACGCCGGATGGAACGGCAGAACGATCTGTTCCGACAGGCCCAACAGTTGGCGACTATCGGCGGGTGGGCCTGGGATCTGACCGACGATTCGATCGAGTTGACTGATGAAGTCTATGAGATCTACGAGATCGACGACGACTTCGATGCGACGATTGCCAACATTCTGCAGTATCATCCCGACCCAGACGGTGAGGTTCGAACGGCGTTTGATCACCTCCGAGAGGGCGAGGCCGTCGATCTCGAGGCACAACTGCGAACCGCTGATGGGAAAAAAAAGTGGGTTCGGATTCATGGCTCACCAAAGTACGACCGTGGCGACGTCGTTGAAATCATTGGCTCAGTCCAGGATGTCACCGAGCGTCGGCATCTCGAATCACAGCTTCGGAAAAACGTCGAGTCGCTCCGACAGCTCTATGAGATTTCGACCGAGACCACACTGTCGTTTGCCGACCGGATCGACCGCGTGTTGGCGATGACCTGCGAGCGGCTGGGTCTGCGGTATGGCTTTTTGGCCACCATAGATGAGTCTCACAAGGAACTCATTGCCATCCACGGCGACCACGAGGGGTTCGAAAGTGGTCAGACCATCCCATTGGACGGAACCTACTGTGCGGAGACGGTCTCTCGTGAGTCACTGTTTGCGGTCGAAAACGCCGCCGAAGACGGTTGGGACGGCTCACCGCCAGCCGACAATCATGGGTTAGACTGTTATCTCGGCGGAAAAATAACCGTTGACGGCCGGCTGTACGGAACGCTCTATTTTGCGGACGACCACGGCCGCACCGAGTCGTTTACCGAGACCGAACTCGCGTTTGTTGAGGTGTTGACAAAATGGGTAAGCTACCAACTCGAGCGACGTTCGACCGAGTCGAAACTCCGGGCGCTCCAAGAGATTACCCGCGAGTTTCTGACTGCTGATGACGCCTCGGCGGTCGCCGAGTTGGCAATGGATGCTGCAGACGACATTCTCGAACTCCCGTTGACGGGACTGTGGCAATACGACCCTGAAGACGATGTGTTGTTGCCAGTCGATCAGACCCAACAATCTGACGTGTATTTCGACCACCAACCGGCCTTCGAGTCCGGTGATGGACACATCTGGAAGGCGTTTGCGATGAACTCGGTGGTCATCGTCGATGACGTCCAATCCGAGCCGAACCGCTATACCCAGGATACTGCGATCAGATCCGAGATTATCGTTCCTGTCCAGTCGTATGGGGTGTTGGTGACCGCAACGCTCGAACAACGGGAGTTTTCGGACCTCGAGGTCGATCTGTTGCGCATTCTGGCGACGAGTCTGAGCGCGGCGATGGTTCGGGTCGAACGCGAAGCCGAACTCCAACGACAGAACGAACGTCTTTCGGAGTTTACCGGCTACGTCTCCCATGATCTGCGAAACCCGCTGAGTGTCGCCCAGGGGTACATCGACCAAGCTATCGAAACCGGCGACACCGAGGTGTTGTCGTCTGTCGAACGTGCATACGACCGGATGCAGACCTTGATCGACGATATGCTTCTGTTGGCGCGCAAAGGCGAAGTAATTGATCTCATGGGGCCGACTCGAGTTCATACCGTTGCCAAACGCGCCTGGGAGGCCGTCGAAACCCGCGATGCCGAGTTCGAAATCGACGGCGAGGCCGTAATCGAAGCCGACGCCCCGCGGCTCCAACAGGTCTTCGAGAACCTCTATCGCAACAGCATCGAACACGGCGGCCCTGGGCTGACAGTTACTGTCGAGTGTACTGACTCTCGGATTAGTATCGCTGACGACGGCTATGGCTTCGAGGACGACCCACCGGAACTGTCCGCCGAAACCCGAGAGTCGGAATCCGGACTTGGGTTGGCGATTGTTGCCAAAATTGTCGACGCCCATGGCTGGGAGATCACCGCAACCAACGGCGAAAACGGCGGTTCACGCTTCGAGATTACCGGCATCGAGCCTGCAACACTTCCGAAGCCAGATACCTCCGAAGACAACTCGAAACCGTAATTCAGATCACCTAGCCGAAGTTTTCGACTTTTGTATTTTCGGGATCGCCGCCTGCAGCCTCGATTGCGGCGGTTGCTTTCTCGACGAACGTCCCAAAGCCGTAGACGAACAGCTGTTCGTCTTTCTGTCCAGTGAGCACCTCAGCAACGCTGCCGGCAATCTCGCTGTCAGTAATCGTCACACTCCCACCTGCCTCTCGAAGCGCCGAAAGCCGCTTTTCGTGGGCTGGGTTGTCGTCCTGATAGACGATTGCGACCGACCCACCATCAGCGAGTGCCCGTTCTCCGATGCCGACCGCTGGGCCAACTCCCGGTCCGCCGGCAAGAACGACGACACGAGATTCTCCCTCGTAGTAGTCCGAGCCGAACGGGCCGCTCATCTCGAGGGTGTCGCCAGCCGACAGCGCGGCCAGATGTTCGCTGAACGGGCCGCTTTCGTCGGGGTCGATTCCGATTGTCACCTCGAAGGTATCTTCGACATCTGGCGACGAGAGCGTATAAAACCGCGAATACGATTCGCCGTCGATCTCGGCGGTGAGCTTAACGAACTGGCCGGGGTCGGCTGCAAACCCGCTGGGTGTCTCGAAGCTGATTGCAACCGTCTGTGGGCCAACGTCTTCGGCGTGGGTAACAGTAACCGTCGCGTCCATACAGTACCGTTGGTACTGTGGACTAAAGGGTTCTTCTTTCGTGCTGAGGCGGTGTCTCATGGTT
>LKMJ01000880.1_pt1 | contig 25128 bp, 23 predicted proteins | sample 643391 | NCBI WGS metagenome assembly LKMJ01 (sample SAMN04112250, study PRJNA286221) | soda lake metagenome | biome: soda lake; feature: Kulunda Steppe; material: water; isolation source: sample PL-Br10 brine of Picturesque Lake | place: Russia: Kulunda steppe | collected 2010-07 | reverse complement strand
TTTCGCCGAAACGGCGGGGGCCCGGCAAGGGCCGGGCCCCGTGTCACGCCCGGCCGATCAGTCGCGGGCGCAGTCGACCCACTGGTCGATCAGGTCGCCTTCCTCGTCGAGGAACTTGTCGACGGCGTGATCGGTGGACTCCTCTTCACCGAGGAACATGTACTCGTTGAGCTTCTCCAGGTCGATCTCCATGCAGCTGGCGAACTCCGCCACCTCAGGATGATCGTCCCCGAAGCCCTGCCGGGACATGGCGTTGATGTGCTCCGCCTCGCCCAGGGCCTCCTTGGGGTCGTCCAGGTACTCGAGGTCGTAGGCGCCGAACTTCCAGTGCGGGCTCCAGCCGGTGACCACGATGGCCTCGTCGCGGCGCACGGCCCGATCGAGGGCGGCGGTCATGGCGGAGTCAGAGGCCTCGATCAGCTGGAAGTCCAGGCCGTACTCATCGATGGTGTCATGGGAGAGGCGGGTCAGGCCGGCGCCCGGGTCGATGCCCTGGATCTGGCCGCCCAGATGATCCACCCACTCATCGTCCTGCAGGTCCTCGATGGAGGTCAGGCCGAGGTCGTAGAGGTACTCCGGCACCAGCCAGCCAAGCTTGGCGCCGTCGTAGAGCACGCCCAGATCCTCGATCTCGTCACCGAACTCCTCGAGGTAGTCCTCGTGGGTGATCGGCTGCCAGGACATCAGCATCAGGTCGATGTCCCCGTCGGCGAGCCCGGTGTACTGGGGTGCGATGTCGGTCTGCACCAGTTCGACGTCGGTGCCGAACTCCTCGGTGATCAGGTGATCCGCGATCTGGGTGATGAACTCGGCGTCGGCCCAGGCCGTCCAGCCGATGCGGATCTCGTCGGCGTTGGCCGCGGTGGCCATACCGGCGGTGATGGCGGCGGTGGCCGCCGCAGTCGTCAGCTTGCGTCGCATGGTACCACTCCTCTGCTGCTTTCCCTCTGTCCGCCCCGCGCCGGCCCCGGAGGGCCGGACACGGGGCCGGATTCGTGTTCAGCCCTGAGCGGCCGGACCCTGCTGGCGGTTGCCGAAGAACCAGCGCAGCAGCGCCCCGTAATCGCGTCCCCGGCCGCGCTGGCGCTCGCCGAAGCTCTGCGAGATGCGATCCAGCAGGATGGCCAGGAAGACGACGGCCAGACCACCCTCGAAGCCGAGGCCGACCTGCAGGCGCTGGATGCCGGTGAGCACCGTGCCGCCCAGGCCGCCGGCGCCGATCATCGAGGCGATGACCACCATGGACAGCGCCAGCATGATCGTCTGGTTGATGCCCTGCATGATCGACGGCATCGCCAGCGGCAACTGGATCTTCACCAGCAGCTGCCGCGGTGTGCAGCCGAAGGCCTGACCGGCCTCCACATGCTCCTGGCTGACCTGGCGGATGCCGAGGTTGGTCAGGCGCACCGCCGGCGGCATGGCGAAGATCAGCGTGGCGATGGCCCCCGGCACCGTGCCCAGCCCGAAGAAGATCGCCGCCGGGATCAGGTAGACGAACGGCGGCATGGTCTGCATCAGGTCAAGGACCGGGCGCACCAGCATCTCGACCCGGTCGCTGCGCGACATGGCGATGCCGATGGGCAGGCCGATGATCAGCGCCGCGATGGAGGAGGCGACCACCAGCGACAGGGTGCGGATGGTCTCCGGCCACAGGTCCATGCTGAAGATCAGCGCCAGGGCGATGATGGCAAAGAGCCCGAAGCGCCAGCCCACGCGCCAGAAGCTGAGCACAATCAGCACCAGCGCCAGCACCCACGGTGGTGGGTACCAGAGCAGGGCCTGCATGGCCTCGGAGAACAGCCCCATGCCGAACAGCGCCACGGCCACGCCGAGGGCGATCAGCCCGGCCCTGCGCCCCCAGGCCCGCCAGGCACCAATCACCAGGAAGAAGGCGACGATCCACAGCGGGTAGAGGAGCAGGAACTCGGTGGCGTCCACCAGGGCGCGGATGGTGCCCTCGATGCCGTCGAGCAGCGGCTCCAGGTTGTCACTGATCCAGTCGACGCCGTCCTCGATCCAGTCACCGATGGTGATCCGGTCCAGGACGTTTTCGCTCATCCACTCGGCCGCCCGGTCGATGGGGCCGATGGTTTCGTGTTCCTCGAGATCCGGTTGGTCGTGATCTTGGCCTTGCATGTCTGTCCCTTACGCCTGTTGGGTGCGATCCAGCGTGAGCAGCAGCTGGCTGCGCGAGAGGGTGCCGACGTAGTGTCCTTCCTCGTCCACCACGACCAGCGGGTACTCGCTCTCGGCCGAGGGGCCGAGCACGTCGGAGATCGCCGTATCCGCGGCGATGGTCTGCACGCCCCCGAGGAAGGCATCGCCGTACTCGGTGCTGCCGCCGCTGCGGATGGCGTCGGTGAGGCTGTCGATGGAGACCAGGCCCTGGAAGCGGCGGTTGCGGTCGATGACCACGCCGATGTCGCTGGCGTAGTGCTTGAGCCGCTCGAGTGCGGCGCGCACGTCGACACCGGGGCGCTGGATCACGGTAACCCGGCGGCGCTCGGCGATGTCGCCGGCGCTGTAGACCTGGCTCACGTCCACACCGTAGAAGAAGGAGCGCACGTAATCGTTGGCCGGGTTGGAGACGATCTCCTCAGGCGTGCCGATCTGCACCACCTGGCCGCCCTCCATGATGGCGATGCGATCGCCGATGCGCATGGCCTCGTCCAGGTCGTGGGAGATGAAGATGACCGTGCGGCTCTGCTCCTGCTGCAGGCGAATCAGCTCGTCCTGCATCTCGGTACGGATCAGCGGGTCGAGGGCCGAGAAGGCCTCGTCCATGAGCAGGATGGAGGGGTCGGTGGCCAGGGCGCGGGCGAGGCCGACGCGCTGTTTCATGCCACCGGAGAGCTCATCGGGGTAGCTGTCGGCGTTGGCTGCCAGCCCGACGGCCTCCAGGGCCTTGAGCGCCTTCTCGCGTCGCTCGGTGGCGCCGAAGCCGGAAACCTCCAGGCCGAAGGCGGCGTTCTCGGCGACGGTCTTGTGCGGGAGTAGGGCGAAAGATTGGAACACCATGGACATCTCGCGCCGGCGCATGTCGATCAGCTCCTGCTGGCTCATCTCCATGATGTCCTGGCCGTCGAGGCGAATATGCCCGTACGTAGGGTCGATCAGGCGGTTGAACATCCGCACCATGGTCGACTTGCCGGAGCCCGAAAGGCCCATGATGACGAAGACCTCGCCCTCATGGATGGTGAAATTCGCTTCGCGCACGCCAACGGTGTTGCCGGTGCGCTGAAAGATCTCGTCCTTGTTGTAGCCCTGCTTGAGCAGCTCCATGGCCCGTTCGGGTTTCGGGCCGAAAATCTTGTAGAGGTCTTCTACGACGAGTTTTTCGGTCATGCTGATCCGTCGGTTTGAATGGAGCGTTATGCGGTTGATGCTCGGGGTGCGCGTGCCTCGGCCACCAGGGGGCGGTAGCTTGCTGAGGGCCCGGACCGGGCAGCGATCGGTGTGTGGCGGGCAGATAGGTGCCGCCGGTTTCTTTGGGTCATCCTCTTCAACTAAACATGCCCGGTGCACCCGGTGCAAGATCAGCCAGTTAAAAACCCGCTCTCGATACCCGGGAAGGGTGGCCTGGCGGACAGCGCGGCGTTTGCGTCGGATGGCGGTTTGCCTTATGCTTTCGCGCTCCAATCGTCACGGCGATTGGCGACTCAGGAGAGGTGTCCGAGCGGTCGAAGGAGCGCGCCTGGAAAGCGCGTGTACCGAAAGGTACCGAGGGTTCGAATCCCTCCCTCTCCGCCAGGCGATGGTGGCTGCACCGGTCCCCCCGCGACGAGTCGCTGTGAACCCCGTCAGGCCCGGAAGGGAGCAGCGGCAGCAGCGGTCCTCGGGCGCCGGGGTGTGGCTGGTGTGGCTGCCTCCATCCAACCGGAGCCGCCGTCGGCATGACCTATCAAGCCCTTGCGCGCAAGTGGCGGCCACGCCGCTTCGAAGAGGTGGCCGGACAGGAGCACGTCCTGCGCGCGCTGGCCAACGCCCTGGCCGATGGCCGCCTGCACCACGCCTATCTGTTCAGCGGCACCCGCGGGGTCGGCAAGACCACGGTGGCGCGCATCCTCGCCAAGTGCCTCAATTGTGAGCAGGGGATCACCGCCGAGCCGTGCGGCACGTGCGACAGCTGCCGGGAGCTGGACGCCGGGCGGTTCGTCGACCTGATCGAGGTCGACGCCGCTTCACGGACCAAGGTCGAGGACACCCGCGAGCTGCTGGACAACGTCCAGTACGCGCCCACCCGCGGTCGGTTCAAGATCTACCTCATCGACGAGGTCCACATGCTCTCCAGCCACAGCTTCAACGCGCTGTTGAAGACGCTGGAGGAACCCCCGGACCACGTGAAGTTCCTGCTCGCCACCACGGATCCGCAGAAGCTGCCGGTCACGGTGCTCTCGCGCTGTCTGCAGTTCCACTTGCGCCGGCTCTCCAGCACGCTGATCCGTGACCGGTTGCTGACGCTGGCCGAGGAGGAGGGGGTGACGGTGGAACCCGGCGCCGCCGCACGGCTGGCCCGGGCCGCCGACGGCAGCCTGCGCGATGCCCTGAGCCTGCTCGATCAGGCCTTGGCCTTTGGTGAGGGGGCGGCCCGGGACGACGAGGTGGCGGCGATGCTCGGCGCCATCGAACGCGACCACGTGCTGGCGGTGCTCACCGCCCTGGCCGATGGCGACGGCGCCGCGCTGGTGACCGCCGCCCGGCAGATGGCCGAGGTGGCGGCGGATTTCGATGACGCCCTGGCCGATCTGGTGGCCACGGTGCACAGCCTGGCCCTGGCGCAGCAGGTGCCCTCGGCCATCGGCGACGACGAGCCCGAGCGCGACCGGCTGCTGGCGCTGGCCGAGCGCATCGATGCGGAGGACCTGCAGCTCTACTACCAGATCGGCGTCAACGCCCGCCGCGATCTGCCCTACGCCCCGGATCCGGCCACCGGCTTCGAGATGGCGCTGCTGCGTATGCACGCCTTCCGCCCTGCGGAGACGGCGCCGCGGGTCAGCGCGCCGGTGGGCGGCGGCGCAGCGTCGGCCGGCGGCGGGGCCGAGTCGGGTGCGGGCCAACGGGGCGAGGCGAAGCCGGCCGAGGGCAAGGAGGCGGCAGCGGGCAGTGCGCCGGGCGCGGATCCGGCGCCGACATCGGCCCGGGAGCCGGCGCCCGCTGCCGGCGAGGACCCCGCCCCGGGGCCGGCGGCGGAGGGTCCGGCGGCGGCGCACTGGGTGCAGGTGGTGGCCGATCTCAGTGGTCCGCTGCGCATGCTCGCCGCCCATTGCGAGTGGGTCGGCCGCGAAGGGGAGCGTGTTATCCTGCGCCTGGACGAGAGTCACGAATACCTGAACAACCCCGAGCGGCGCGAGCGGCTGCAGGCGGCGCTTGGCGAGGTGTTCGGTGAGGCCATCACCCTGCAGGTCGACATCGGCCCGACCCGGTGGACCCCGGCGATGGCCGAACGGCAGCAGGCCCGGGAGCGCCAGGCCGAGGCCGAGCAGGCCCTGGCCGAGGACCCGGGGGTGCAGGGACTGTGCGAGGCCTTCGATGGCCAGCTCCACGGCGTGCGGCCGGCTGGTGGCGAAGGCAACCATCCTTAGAGAAAGGCATCGAGGTAGAAGGCGATGAAGGGCGGACTCGGCAACATCATGAAGCAGGCCCAGAAGCTGCAGGAGGACATGCAGAAGGCCCAGGAGGAGATCGCCGCCATGGAGGTCAGCGGCGAGGCCGGGGCGGGCATGGTCAAGGTGACCATGACCGGGCGCAACGAGGTGCGCAAGGTCGAGATCGACCCCTCGCTGTTTGAGGACGACCGCGAGATGGTCGAGGACCTGGTAGCGGCGGCGGTCAACGACGCCGTGCAGAAGGTTCAGCGCGAGAGCCAGGAGCGCATGTCCGGCATGGCCGAGGGCATGGGCCTGCCCCCGGGGATGAAGCTGCCGTTCTGAGCGGCGGCGGATGAGCGTCTACTCACCGCGGCTGCGCGCGCTGGTCGAGGGGCTGCGCCGGCTGCCCGGCGTGGGTCCGCGATCGGCACAGCGCATGGCGCTGCATCTGCTTCAGCGCGACCGCGACGGCGCCCGGCGGCTGGCCGAAGCCCTGCAACAGGCGGTGGACGGGGTGGGCCACTGCCCCGAGTGCGGCCTGCTCACCGAAGAAGAGCGCTGCGGGCTGTGTGCCAACCCGCAGCGCCGGCGCGGGCTGCTGTGTGTGGTCGAGAGCAGCGCCGACGTCTTCGCCCTGGAGCAGGCGACCGATTTTGAGGGCCTCTACTTCGTCCTCGGCGGGGCGCTCTCGCCGCTGGATGGCATCGGTCCGGAGGAACTCGGGCTGGACCGGCTGCAGCAGCGGCTGGATGCCGGCGAAGTGGAGGAGATCATCCTCGCCACCAACCCCACCATCGAGGGCGAGGCCACCGCCCACTACGTCCAGAGCCTGGCCGCCGAGCGCGGGGTGCGGATCACCCGGATCGCCCACGGCGTGCCCATGGGCGGAGCGCTGGAGCAGGTGGACCAGGGGACGCTCTCCCACGCCTTCATGGGCCGGCGGGATTACGAGGGCTGAACATCGGCCGGAGAAGGAGAGACCGATGACCGACTGTATCTTCTGCAAGATCGTCGCCGGCGAGCTGCCGGCGGAGATCGTCCACAGCGGCGAGCAGGTGATCGCCTTTCGCGATCTCCACCCCCAGGCGCCGACCCACATCCTGATCATCCCGCGTCGCCATGTGCCGACGCTGCACGATCTGACCGTCGATGATGGCGAACTGCTCAACGAGATGTTCACCGTCGCCCGCACCCTGGCCGAGCAGGAGGGGCTGGGCGAGCGCGGCTATCGGACCGTTTTCAACTGCAAGGACGAGGGTGGGCAGGAGATCCACCATCTGCACCTGCACCTGATCGGTGGCCGGCAGATGACCTGGCCGCCGGGCTGAGCCGCCGGCGCCGCGATCACAGCTCGGCCAGGCGCTGGCCGCCCAGGGCGCAGAGCCGCCGCATGGCCCTGAAGCTGGTCTCATCCAGGGCGTTGTCGATGCGATGGCGGTCGGCGTAGATCATGCCCTGGGGCTGCCCGTGGGCGAAGACGGCGGCGAGAAAGGCCGAGCGCCCGTCGGCCAGCGCGTGCAGGGCCGCCGGTACCCGGTGCTGGACGCGCTGGTAACGCTGCGGGGTCAGCCACACCGCCGAGGGCTTGGCCATCAGCTCCTGGAGCAGGGAGGGGCGGGAGAGGTCCACCCGGAAGCGGTGGAAGTTCGGGTCGCCGGCGGCGCCGAGCACGTACTGGCCCGCCAGCGTTTCCCCGTCCGGGAGCATCTGCGCGTAGAGCACGCGGCTCAGTCCCAGGCCATCGTAGAGACCGGTGAGCACCAGGTTGAGGATGCAGTCGCGGGGCGAGGCGCGGCCCCGGCGGCGGCGCATCTGCGCCTCGGAGCGCGCGTAATCGCGGTTCTCCAGCTCGTGGCGCACCCGTTGGAAGACCTCGCGACGCGGCGCCAGGCAGACGCCGCCCTTGGCGGTGCCATCGGAGAGGTAGGGGTTGTCGGAGGTCTCGCTGATCGGCGCGCGGGCCGGCGGTTGCTGGGCCTCGGGATCGTCTTCGTCTTCCTCCCCGGCGGGCAGCAGCGGGGCGAAGGTCACCGGCTTCCAGGGCAGCAGCTCGGCCGCCTCGGCGGCACCGGCGGAGATCTCCGCCCGGGTGGCCTCGTCGTCGAGTTCGAGCAGCTCCGAGAGCGCCTCGAGCAGCGGGGGCATCTCCGGGTGGCGCCAGCCCTGGCGGGCCAGGGCGGCCAGACGGGAGGCCAGGCCCACCGCCCAGCTGCGCGGCGAGCGGGTGTCGGCGGCCAGGGCCTCGCTGGATTCGGCCACCAGCGCGGGCAGCTGCCACTTCTGGGCCAGGGCCAGGTTGAGTTCCCCCAGCGAGAAGCCCAGGGCGACGTACTCGGCCTCCGAGGCGTAGGCGGGCTCCGGGGCCATCTCGTGGATGGTGCGCATCACCCGGCCTTCATCCCGGCTCCACATGACCAGCTCCGCACTGTGGCGGAGCATCGCGGCGGTGTAGACCTCGTTGGGCAGCAGGTCGGCCAGTTGCCACGCCCAGCGTCGGGCCTGGCAGGCGGCGTGGATGGCCCGCTCGCAGGTGAACAGGTAGCCGCGGTAATTGGCCCGGGTCAGGGCGGCTTCGGCGCGGGGCAGGCCATCGGCCACGGCGCGCACGTTGCGCACCCCGCGCAGGAGCACCGCCTCTTCCATGCTGTGCACGCCGGAGTCCAGATGGCGTGAGGCGTGGGTCGTGACGTCGCGGATCAGCCCCAGGACCAGCGCCGGATCCACGTAGATCTGGGCGGCCAGGTCGCGGGGCGGTAGTTCGTAGTCGAGGGCGTGGCGGGGCAGGCGCGGCAGCTGTGGCTCGCCGATGGCCGCCACCCAGTCCTCCAGGCGCTGGCGCGGGGGGCTTTCCGTGAGCTTGTCCATGGGGCCATTGTAGGGGGCGTGGAGCGGTCCGGGAATGGAAAGGCGCTGCCCCGGCAGGGGTGATCGGTTAGACTGGCGCCCACGGATCCTCAAGCCAGCAGCCACAGGGGGGCAGGCAGGCACACATGCTGGTCATCATTGGCGCTGCCATCGCATTCTTCTCGGTGATCGTCGGATACGCCGCCCACGGTGGGCCGCTGGCCATCCTCTGGCAGCCGTACGAGTTCCTGATCATCTTCGGTGCGGCCATCGGCGGCTTCCTGATCGCCAACCCGCTGAAGATCATCAAGCGGGCCCTGAGCACCATCCCCAAGATCCCAGGTGGCTCGCCCTACGGGCGTGAGCACTACATGGATCTGCTCGCGCTGCTCTACGAGATCTTCCAGCGCGCCCAGCGCGATGGGCTGCTCTCCATCGAAGACGACGTGGACAACCCCCACGAGAGCGAGCTGTTCAAGTCGTACCCGCGCATCCTCAACGACCACGTCGCCCTGGAGTTCCTCTGCGATTACCTCCGTCTCATGGTGGGGGGCAACATGAACCCCTTCGAGATGGAGAACCTCATGGATGTGGAGATCGAGTCCCATCACAAGGAGGCGTCGCAGCCGGCGGCGGCGGTCAACAAGGTCGCCGACGCCATGCCCGGTTTCGGCATCATCGCCGCACTGCTCGGCGTGGTCATCGCCCTTGGCTCGCTGGATGAGGACGTGATGACCATCGGCGGGCTCGTGGCCTCGGCGCTGATCGGCACCTTCACCGGCATCTTCGCCGGCTACGCCTTTGTCGGCCCCCTGGGCCAGGCGATGGAGCACCGGGCGCAGGAGCAGACCAAGTTCCTGGAGACCATCAAGCTGACCCTGCTGGCCGTGCTCAACGGCTACAAGCCGGTGGTGGCGGTGGAGTTCGGCCGCAAGGCGATGTTCGAGGCGGAGCGCCCGACCTTCTTCGAGCTCGAGGAGCACGTGAAGATGCAGGCCGCCCGCAGTCAGGACGCATAAGGGCAGCCGCAGGGCATGGTCGAGGAGAACAAGACCCGCCCGGTCGTCATCAAGAAGGTGGCGAAGCACGGCGATGACCACCATGGTGGCTCGTGGAAGATCGCCTTCGCCGATTTCATGACGGCGATGTTCGCCATCTTCCTGGTTCTCTGGCTGCTGCTCGCCCTGGATGAGGATCAGCGCAAGGGCATCGGCCAGTATTTCCGGGATCCGCAGGCGGCCCATCCGCCGGCTGCCCGCGATGTGATCGACTTCGAGGGCGAGCGCCGCGCGCCCATCGACCTGGAGGGCATGCCGCTGGGCGACGGCGGTTTCATCCCCACCGAGGAGATGCAGGAGCTGGCCGAGCAGTTCCAGGACGCCGTGATGGACGACCCGGATCTGGCCGGGTACGCCGATCAGATCATGCTTGATATCACCGACGACGGCCTGCGCATCCAGCTGGTCGATCACGACGGCCGGCCGATGTTCGAACTCGGCAGCGCCGACCCCAAGGACCACACCGAGGAGATCCTCCGTGCCCTGGCCGGGGTGCTCGAGGAGGTGCCCAATCCGGTCTCGCTCTCGGGCCATACCGACGCCCGGCCTTTCGCCCGGGACGACTACGACAACTGGTCGCTGTCCACCGATCGGGCCCACGCCGCGCGGCAGACGTTGGTCGACGGCGGCCTGCCGAGCGAGCGCATCGGGCAGGTGGTCGGCTACGCCGACACCATCCCCGCCGATCCGGACGATCCTCGGGCGGACATCAACCGCCGCATCTCGGTGGTTCTGCTCAGCCGCGCCGCGGTGGAGAGCATCGCCGAGCGCGAGCGGCGCATGGAGCCCGACGAGCACGCCCTGGATGCCCTGCCGCGCCGGCCGCGGGAGCTTCTGACCCCCGAGGAGCGGCGGATCGAGGAGGGGCTCGACGAGGTGGAGGAGACCATCCCCGAGACGGACGGGGAGGCGGACGACGACGACGGTACCGAAGAGGACGAAGAGGCGGCCCCCGAGGTGGAGATGCCCGAACTGGAGCCGCCCGCGGAGCCGGAGACCTGGTGACGTCGCGGCTTCGCGCCGATGCTAGACTGGATTCACTCACGCGCAGGCAAGAGCACAAGTATGGGTTTCTCTGAATGGAATCTGATCTGGATCGATCTGGAGATGACCGGTCTGGATCCGAGTCGTGACCGGATCATCGAGATCGCGGTGGTGGTCACCGACAGCAACCTCGACACCCTGGCCGAGGGACCGGTGCTGGCCATCCACCAGGATCGATCCTTGCTCGACGGCATGGACGAGTGGAACACCCGCCAGCACGGCCGCTCGGGACTGACCGAGCGGGTGCGGGCCAGCACCGTGACCGAGGCGGAGGCCGAGGCGCAGGTGCTGGCCTTTCTCCGGCAGCACGTGCCGCCGCGGACCTCGCCGATGTGCGGCAACAGCATCTGCCAGGACCGGCGTTTCTTGGCGCGCTGGATGCCGGAGCTCGAGGCGTACTTTCATTACCGGCACATCGACGTCAGCACGCTCAAGGAGCTGGCCCGGCGTTGGGCGCCGGAGGTGGCCGAAGGGGTGCGCAAGTCCGGCAACCACCTGGCCCTGGACGATGTCCGCGACTCGATCAACGAGCTGCGCCACTACCGGCGCGAGTTCCTGCGCATGCCGGCGTGACGCCGGCGGGAGGGGGCATGCTGCTGCTCGATCCAGGTGATCTGCAGATCCTACGCCAGCGCGAGCCGGTGCTGGTGGTGGATGTCGGCGATGACGACGGGCGCTTCCGGCAGGCGCACATCCCCGGCGCGGTGCACCTGCCCTACGGCCATCTGACGCGCGCCGAGCCGCCGGCGATGGGGCTGCTCCCCGATGAGGCCGCCCTGGCCGAGCGCCTGGGTGCGGTGGGCATCGACGACTCAGTCACGGTGATCGCCTACGACTCCGACGGCGGCGGGCGGGCGAGCCGGTTGCTGTGGACGCTGGATCTGCTCGGCCACCCCCGCCACGGGCTGCTCAACGGCGGTCTGCAGGGGTGGTTGGCCGAGGAGGGGCCGGTGGAGAGCGGCGCGGTGACGCCGCAGCCGCGCAACTACGCGGCACGGATCCAGCATCCGGCGTGTCGGGTCGACCGCGACTGGGTGCTGGCCCACCTGGACGATCCGTCGGTGACGCTGATCGATGCCCGCTCCCATGGGGAGTACACCGGCGCCGATGTCCGCGCTCGGCGCGGTGGTCACATCCCGGGCGCCGTGCACCTGGACTGGCAGGCGCTGATGGATCCGGAGGACCCGCCACTGCTGCGCCCGGCCCCGCAGGTCCAGCAGCTGCTGCACGAGCGCGGCGTCAGCGATCCACAGCAGGAGGTGGTGGTCCACTGCCAGACCCACCACCGCTCGTCGCTGACCTATGTGGTGCTGCGCGCGCTGGGCTACCAGCGGGTGCGTGCCTACCCGGGCTCCTGGTCCGAATGGGGCAACGACCCGCAGCTGCCGGTGCGCGAGGGCGACACCCCGTAGTCTCTCTCCCGGCCGGCGGCGCCGCTCAGCGCGCTTCCAGGAACTCCACGTAGTGACAGACCGGCACCGGGCTCTTCGCCGCCAGGTGAGCCAGACAGCCGATGTTGGCCGTGGCGATGGCCTCGGGGTCACCGCTGGTCAGCGCGGTCAGTCGCTGGTCACGCAACTCGGCGGCGATCTTCGGCTGTAGCACCGAATAGGTCCCGGCCGAGCCGCAGCACAGGTGTGGGTCGGTGACCGGCGTGAGCTCGAAACCGACGCGCCGCAGCAGCGCCTCCACCCGGCCGGCCAGCCTCTGCCCGTGTTGCAGCGAGCACGGGCTGTGGAAGGCGATCCGCCGGGGCATGCCGGCGGCCGGCTGCAGTCGGTCCGCCGCCGCCTCGAGCAGTTCCACCGGGTCGACGGCCCGTTGTGCGACCAGCCGGGCCCGTTCGGCGTACGCCGGGTCGTCGCGCAGGTGGTGATCGTACTCCTTGACCAGGGCACCGCAGCCGCTGGCATTGACCACCACGGCCTCGGCGCCGTCGGCCAGGGCCGGGTACCAGGCGTCGATGTTCGCGCGCATGCGCGCGCGGGCCCGCTCGGGCTCAGCCAGGTGCTGGTCGAGGGCGCCGCAGCACCCCTCGCGGGTGGCCACGGTCTCGATCCCCAGCTGATCGAGCAGCGCGGCGGTGCTCGGGTTGATCTCCGGGGCGATACCGGGCTGCACGCACCCCTTGAGCAGGACCACCCGGCGCGGGTGGGAGCGCGCCGCGGGCCAGGCGCGGCCCACGCGGCGGGCCGGGATCTTGTCGGCGAGCGCGGCGGGCAGCAGCGGGCGCAGGAGTTGCCCGGCGCGCAGTGCGGCGGCGAACAGCCGCGGCCGCGGGACGACCCGCTTCAGCCCCCAGCGCACCGGGCTCGGCAGTCGTCCGGTCTGCTCCTCAACCAGCTCGCGGCCCAGATCGAGCAGCTTGCCGTACTCCACCCCGGAGGGGCAGGTGGTCTCACAGGCCCGGCAGGTCAGGCAGCGATCGAGGTGCTGTTGGGTGCGCGGCCCCGGCGCCTGGCCCTCCAGGACCTGCTTGATCAGGTAGATGCGCCCCCGCGGGCTGTCCAACTCGTCGCCCTGGAGCTGGTAGGTCGGGCAGGTGGCCAGGCAGAAGCCGCAGTGGGTGCACTTGCGCAGGATCTCCTCGGCCTCGCGCCCGGCGGGGGTGTCGCGGTGGTGTCGCTTGAGATTCGTCTCCATGGGCCCTCACAGCGCCGGGTCGAAGCGCCCGGGATTCAGGATGTGGTGTGGATCGAGCGCCTCCTTGAGTTGCCGGTTGAGTCGCGCCACGCCGGGGCTCGGTGGGTGGAACGCGGGGGCGGCGGGCTCGGTCTGCCCGCGCCAGAGGGTGGCGTGGCCGCCCAGGGTCTCGGTGGCGGCGCGCACCTGATCCGCCGGGGCGTCGCTGCGCAGCCAGACCTGCTGCCCCGCCCAGTCGAGCAGGCGGGCGCCGGGCAGCTCGGGAGCGGCGGTGGCCGGCGGCAGCGACAGCCGCCACAGCGGCGGGTGGCTCTCTTGGAAGAAGCCCAGGGTGTGATCGCGCAATGCGCCCCAGAAGGCGTCGCCGTCGTCCGGGGTGTCGCCGCCGATCTGCCGGGTGGCGGCCCGCACCCCCGAATCGGAGCCGGACAGGCGCAGGTGCAGGCGCTCGCCGTCGTGCACCGCGGCGCTGATCGGGCAGCCGGCCATCAGGGCGGCATGCACCTGCTGCCAGGTCGAGCCGGCGTCGACTTCCAGGGTCCGCGTTGCCTCGACCTCCGGCTGCGGGACGACCTTCAGCGAGACGTCGAGGAGCACCCCCAGGGTCCCCAGCGCCCCGGCCATGGGCCGGGAGAGGTCGTAGCCGGCGACATTCTTCACCACCTCGCCGCCAAAGCGCAGCACCTCCCCCCGGCCGTTGAGGATGCGCACCCCGAGCAGGGCATCGCGCACCGCGCCGCGGAATGGCCGTGCGGGGCCGGCCAGGCCGGCGGCCACGGCGCCGCCGATGCTCCCGCCGCCGCCAAAGTGCGGCGGCTCGAAGGGCAGCATCTGGCCTGCGGCGGCCAGCTCCGCCTCCAGTTCGCGCAGCGGGGTGCCGGCGCGCACGGTGACCATCAGCTCGGTGGGCTGGTAGCTGATCAGCCCGCGGTGGCCGCTGACATCAAGCGGATCGCCGCCGCCGGGGTTGCCGTAGAACGCCTTGGAGTTGTTGGCGTGCAGGCGCAGCGGCTGGCGGGCGGCGGCGGCCGCGGCCACCCGGGCGGTCAGCGCCTCGGTCTCGTCGACGGAGGCGGCGGAAGAGGCGGGGTGATCCATCAGAAGCGCTCCAGCTCCGGGTGGGGCAGCTGCCCGCGGTGGACATGCAGGGCACCGAACTCGGCGCAGCGGTGCAGGGTGGGCACCGCCTTGCCCGGGTTCAGACAGCCGGTGGCGTCGAAGGCCGCCTTGACCGCGTGGAACTGTTCAAGCTCGGCGGGCCGGAACTGATGGCACATGGCATCGATCTTCTCGAGTCCGACGCCGTGCTCGCCGGTGACCGTGCCGCCGGCGTCCACGCACAGCTCCAGGATGCGCCGGCCCAGCTCCTCGGTGCGCTCGAATTCGCCGGGGACATTGCCGTCGTAGAGCACCAGCGGGTGGAGGTTGCCGTCGCCGGCGTGAAAGACGTTGACCACCCGCAGGCCGTACTCGCGGGAGAGGGCGTCGATGCCGGTGAGCACCCGGGCCAGCTGGTGGCGGGGGATGGTGCCGTCCATGCAGTAGTAGTCCGGCGAGATCCGTCCCACCGCGGGGAAGGCGGCCTTGCGCCCAGCCCAGAAACGGGCCTGCTCGGTGGCGTCGGCGGCCACCCGCACCTCACTGGCGCCGTGCTGGCGCAGCAACTCGCTGAGCCGCGACACCGTCTCGGCCACCTCGTCCGGGGCGCCATCGAGCTCGGCGATCAGGATGGCGGCGGCGTCGGTGGGGTAACCGGCCTGGACGAAGTCCTCGGCGGCCCGGATGGCCGGGCCGTCCATCATCTCCAGGCCCGCCGGGATGATACCGGCGCCGATGACCCCCGCCACCGCGTGGCCGCCGGCCTCGACGGTGGGGAAGGCGGCCAGGAGCACCTCCTTGTGCACCGGTTCGGGCAGCAGGCGCACGGTGGCCTCGACGATCACGCCGAGCATGCCCTCAGAGCCGGTGTAGAGGGCCATCAGGTCGTAGCCCGGGGCGTCGAGGGCGGCACTGCCGATCTGCACGCGCTCGCCGGCCGGGGTCAGCACGGTGGCGGCGAGGACGTTGTGCACGGTCAGGCCGTACTTGAGGCAGTGCACGCCGCCGGCATTCTCGGCCACGTTGCCGCCGATGGAGCAGGCGATCTGCGAGGAGGGGTCCGGGGCGTAGTAGAGGCCGTGGGGGCGAGCAGCCTCGGTCACGGCCAGGTTGCGGACCCCGGGCTGGACACGGGCGGTGCGCCGCAGCGGGTCGAGTTCGAGGATGCGATTGAAGCGGGCCAGGCTGAGCACGATGCCCTGGGGGTGGGGCAGGGCGCCGGCGGACAGCGAGGTCCCGGCCCCCCGGGCGGTGACCGGGACGCCGAGCTCGTGGCAGAGGGCGAGCACGGCCTGGGCCTGTTCGGTGGTCTCGGGGATCGCCACGGCCACCGGCAGCTGCCGGTACGCGGCCAGCCCGTCGCACTCGTACGGTCGCAGCCCCTCGGTATCGTCGATGACCTGATCGGCCCGGGGCAAAAGACGGTGGAGCCGGTTGAGGAAGGTGCGGCGGTCGTAGTCGAAGTGCAGGTCTTCGTCGCGGTAGGGGGCGCGGGGATCGGCCATGCTGACCTCAAAGGAGCGGTTGCCTCCGCTCAGCGTAGCCGTTTTCGAGCCGGCTGACAGCCCGAAAGGGCGGATCCCGGGGGCGCGCCGTCCCCCGGGATCGCACGGGGCAGGCCGTTACTGCTCCTTGCCCGCCAGATACAGCCAGGTCTCGACGACCGTATCCGGGTTGAGGGAGACGCTCTCGATGCCCTCATCCATCAGCCACTGAGCCAGGTCGGGGTAGTCCGACGGGCCCTGACCGCAGATCCCCACGTACTTGCCGTGGCGGCGGCAGGCCTGGATGGCCATGGAGAGCATGCGCTTGACGGCCTCGTTGCGCTCGTCGAACTGATCGGCGATGACCCCCGAGTCACGATCCAGGCCCAGGGTCAGCTGCGTCAGGTCGTTGGAGCCGATGGAGAAGCCGTCGAAGTGCTCCAGGAACTCGTCGGCGAGCACCGCGTTGGAGGGCAGCTCGCACATCATCATGACCTTCAGGCCGTTCTTGCCGCGCTCCAGGCCGTTTTCGGCGAGCAGCCGGATGACCTGCTCGGCCTCGGCGGTGGTGCGCACGAAAGGCACCATCAGCCAGACGTTGTCCAGGCCCATCTCGTCGCGGACCCGGCGCAGGGCCCGGCACTCGAGCTTGAAGCACTCCTGGAAGTCGGGGCTGATGTAGCGCGAGGCGCCCCGGAAACCGATCATCGGGTTCTCTTCGTGGGGCTCGTACTTCTCGCCGCCGATGAGGTTGGCGTACTCATTGGACTTGAAGTCCGACATGCGCACGATGACCGGCTTCGGGTGGAAGGCGGCGCCAAGCATGGAGACCCCCTCGGCGAGCTTGTCCACGTAGAACTCCTCGGGGTTCTCGTAGCCGGCGGTCTGCGAGCGGATGACCCGCTTGACCGACTCCTCCTGCTGGTCGAACTCCAGCAGCGCCCGCGGGTGGATGCCGATCATCCGATTGATGATGAACTCCACGCGGGCCAGGCCGACGCCCTCGTTGGGCAGGAATTGGAAGTCGAAGGCGCGATCCGGGTTGCCGACGTTCATCATGATCTTGAACGGCAGCTCCGGCATGTCGGTCAGGGAGATCTCGCGGACCTCGTAATCCTGCTTGCCCTCGTAGACGTAGCCGGTGTCGCCCTCGGCGCAGGAGACGGTGGCGTCGATGCTGTCCGGGATGGTCTCGGTGGCGTTGCCGCAGCCGACGATCGCCGGGATGCCGAGCTCACGGGCGATGATCGCCGCGTGGCAGGTGCGCCCGCCGCGGTTGGTGACGATCGCCGCCGCCCGCTTCATGATCGGCTCCCAGTCCGGGTCGGTCATGTCGGTGACCAGGACATCGCCGTCCTGAACGCGGGTGATCTCGCTGACGTCCTGCACGACGCGGGTCGGGCCGGCGCCGATGCGCTGGCCGATGGCGCGACCCTCGGTCAGCACCTGGCCGCGGTCCTTGAGGTGGTAGCGCTCCAGGACCTGACCGCCGTCGCGGCTTTTCACCGTCTCCGGGCGGGCCTGGAGGATGTAGAGCTGGCCGTCCTCGCCGTCCTTGCCCCACTCGATGTCCATGGGGCGGCCGTAGTGCTTCTCGATGATCACCGCCTGGCGGGCGAGGTCCTCGATGTCGGCGTCGTTGAGGCAAAAGCGCATGCGCTCGGCCTCGGGCACATCGACGGTCTCCACCGTCTTGCCGTGCTCGGTGCTGCCCGAGTAGACCATCTTGATCGCCTTGCCGCCGAGGTTGCGGCGCAGGATGGCCGGGCGCTTCTGCTCGAGGTTGGGCTTGTAGACGTAGAACTCGTCGGGGTTGACCGCACCCTGGACCACCGTCTCGCCCAGGCCCCAGGAGGCGGTGACGAAGACGGCCTCACGGAAGCCGGACTCGGTATCCATGGTGAACATCACGCCCGAGGCGCCGATATCCGAGCGCACCATGCGCTGGATGCCCGCCGAGAGCGCCACCTGTTCGTGGTCAAAGCCGTGGTGGACGCGATAGGCGATGGCGCGGTCGGTGAATAGCGAGGCGAAGACGTGGTGGATGGCCTCGCGGATGCCGTCGAGGCCGCGCACATTGAGGAAGGTCTCCTGCTGGCCGGCGAAGGAGGCATCCGGCAGGTCCTCGGCGGTGGCCGAAGAGCGCACGGCGAAGGAGGCCTCGCCCGGGTGCTGCGCCTCGAGCTTCTCGTAGCCGGCGCGGATGGCCGCATCGATGGACTCGGGGAAGGGCGCGTCGAGGATCATCTGGCGGATGCGCGCGCCGGTGGCGGCCAGCTGCTCGACGTCCTCGACGTCCAGTCCCTGCAGCGCATCCCGGATGCCCTCGCGCAGATTATTGGCGTCGAGGAACTCCCAGTACGCCTTCGCCGTGGTGGCGAACCCGCCCGGGACACGGACGCCCGCCTTGGCGAGGTTGCTGATCATCTCGCCGAGGGAGGCGTTCTTGCCGCCCACTTGATCCACATCGCCCATGCCAAGGGCGTCGAACTCCACTACGTAATCTTGCAAGGCTGTGCTCCCCTGAAGCGTCACAATGGCCGTGCTCGCGGTGCTGCGTGCCGCGGCCGGCGGTCTTGGTTATGATGGCCCGCCGACCCATGGCCGCAACGGGACCGACCCACCGATGACTGATGTGCGCAGGGTATTCTTTGTCTCCGATCGTACCGGGATCACGGCCGAGGCCCTGGGCCACTCGCTGATGACCCAGTTCTCGGTCACCACCGAGCAGGCCACGATCCCCTTCGTCGACACGGCGGAGCGGGCCCGGGCGGCGCTGCGTCGGATCACGGCGGCGTCCGCCGAGGATGACCATCCGCCCATTGTCTTCTCCACCATCATCGACCCGGAGGTGCTCGCCGTCCTGCGCGGGAACGAGCACATTGTCCTGTTCGATTTCTTCGACACCTTCATCGCACCGCTCGAGCGCGAGCTGGAGGTGCCGTCGAATCATGTCATCGGCCGGTCGCACGGAATCGCGGATGATAGCACGTACGATGTGCGGATCGATGCCATGAATTTCGCACTGCATCATGACGACGGCGCCACCCATCAGCACTACGGCCGCGCCGACGTCATCCTGGTGGGGGTCTCGCGCAGCGGGAAGACCCCGGCCTCGCTCTACCTGGCGTTGCAGTTCGGCGTCTACGCCGCCAACTACCCGCTGACCGACGACGACCTGATCGCCACCCGGCTGCCGCGGGCGCTGGGACCGCACCGCGAGAAGCTCTTCGGCCTGACCATCGACCCGGACCGGCTGCACCAGATTCGCAGCGAGCGCCGTCCCAACAGCCGCTATGCCGAACTGCGCCAGTGCGAGTACGAGGTGGCCCGGGCCGAGGCCATGTTCCGCCGTGAGCGCATCCCCTACCTGGACATCACCACCATGTCCATTGAGGAGATCTCCTCGACCGTCATCCACCAGCACGCCCTGACCCGTCGCGTCTAAGCGACGGGTTTGCTGCGCGGCGGCGCATGTTATGCTCGCGCGCATGGTTCAGAAGCTCTCTGCCACGTACCGGGCCGTTGAGGCCAAACCGCGCACCTTCGCGGCGCTCATGGAACTCTACGAGGCCAACTACATCTACATGCGGCGGCTGGTGCCCGATCTCGAGCGGGCCGGGGCCGAGCACGAGGTCTCGTTCTCACGCGATGGTGTGGCCCTGCGGCTTGAGGTGCTCGAGCGCGGTCCATACACCACGACGGTGCTGCTGACCCACCGTTTCGAGTCGGGGTGCGGCCGCGAGTCGCTGCCCGAACTCACCGTGCGCGTCTATCATGACGCCCGGGTGGCGGAGGTAATGGCCACCGGTGGGCGGACCGTGCGCGAGCCGGCAGGGAGTCTGGAGCAGCGCTGGGCCAGTAACCGGTTCCTCAGCCGCTGGCTGCGCTTCAGCCTGGGCGAGGGGCACGGTTTCCGTCTGCGTCCCGGCATCGCCACCGGTCAAACTTGACCGGGCGCAAACCGGGCGCTATAACCAGAGATACCCCCCATCTCATTAAGGATTTGGCTATGCGCTTGTCGACAAAAGGCCGCTACGCGGTCACCGCGATGATGGAGCTGGCCCTGAACAAGGATAAAGGGCCGGTGACGCTCGCCGAGATCTCCCACAGCCAGGGCATCTCGCTGTCCTATCTGGAGCAGCTCTTCGCGCGCATGCGTCGCGATGGGCTGGTGGTCGGGGTCCGCGGCCCCGGCGGTGGTTACCGTCTGGCGCGTCCTGCGGAGGAGATCTCCGTGGCCCAGATCATCACCGCCGTGGACGAAGGCACCGCCCAGGGGCAGAGCCTGGGTACCGGCGGTGCGGACGACGACCGGTGCCTGACCCATGACCTCTGGGTCGACCTGAGCCGGCAGATCTACGACTTTCTCAATGGCATCACCCTCGAGCAGATGGCCCGGGACGCCGGCGTGCGCGAGGTGGCCGAGCGGGTCGGCGCCGGTGATCGGGATATCGGGCACGACGACCGCTCCTCGTCGGTGGCCTGAGACGCACGGGAGTGTCGATGGGTCCGGTCCTGGTGGTTCGGCACGCCATCGCCGAGCCCCGTGACCAGGCCCCCGATGGCAGGGACCAGACCCGCCGGGTCTCAGACCGGGGCCAGCGGGTCATGCGTCGGGCGGCGCTGGGGCTGAGGCGGGTCATCGAGCATCTGCCGTTGGTCGCGCATAGCCCGCTGACCCGGGCCGTGCAGACCGCGGCCATCCTGGATGCCGCCTTTCCCGAGTCCACCGCCCGCCGTGAACTGGCCGCGCTGGCGCCTGGGGGGGATCCGGCGGTGGTCTTCCAGTGGCTTGCCGGCGTCGATCAGACGCCGGTGGCCCTGGTCGGCCACGAGCCGGATCTGGGCGCCTGGGTGGGCCAGGCCCTGACCGGCACGTCGGCCTCCTTTCTCGCCTTCCGCAAGGCGTCGGTCTGCCTGCTCGAGTTTCCCGATACGCCGGCGCCAGGGGGGGCGCGGCTGATCGGGCACTTCCCGCCCGAGGTGCTGGGCGATCTGTCCGGGGTCGCGGGGTGATGGACGAGGAACAGGTCATCGCAGCCGTCGATCTGGGTTCGAACAGCTTCCACATGGTGGTGGCGCGCATCGATCCGGCCACCCGCACCCTGCGGGTGATCGATCGGCTGCGCGAGACCGTGCGCTTGGGCACCGGGCTGGAGCAGGGGCAAAAGCGCCTGAGTCCGGCCGCCCGGCAGCGCGCCCTGGCCAGCCTGGAGCGTTTTGGCGATCGGCTGCGCCGGCTCTGCGCTCAGCAGGTGCGCGCCGTGGGCACCAACACGTTGCGCCGCGCACGCGATGCCGCCGACTTCATGCAGGAGGCCGAGCAGGCCCTGGGTCACCCCATCGAGGTGGTCTCCGGCTACGAGGAGGCGCGCCTGATCTACCTGGGTGTGGCCCACAGCCTGGGCTTCGATGCCCGGCCGCGGGTGGTGGTGGACATCGGTGGCGGCAGCACCGAGCTGATCCTGGGCCGCGGCCCGCGGGCCGAGCGGATGGAGAGCATCCACCTGGGCTGCGTGTCACTGACCGGGCGCTGCTTCGCCGATGGCCGGGTCACCGAGCGGCAGTTTCAGCAGGCGCTGCTCCTGGCGCGACTGGAACTGGGACCGGTGGAGACGGGCTTCCGGGCGCCGGCGTGGCTGGAGGCGGTGGGTGCTTCGGGGACCGTGCGCGCCGCCGCCGATGCCTGTGCCAGCCGCGACTGGTCACCGCCGGGGTGGATCACCGCCGAGGCGCTGGGCCGTCTGCGTCGGCTGGCGGTGGAGGCCGGTGACGCCGAGACCCTGGGCGACTGGCTGGGGCTCTCCGGCGATCGGCGGCAGGTCTTCCCGGCCGGGCTTGCGGCGCTGTGCGCCGTCTTCGAGGCGCTCGGCATCGAGCGCATGGAAGTGGCCGACGGGGCGCTGCGCGAGGGCGTGATGCACGACCTGGCCGGCCGTCTGGGCATGCTCCAGCACAGCGAGGATGCCCGTGCCAACACGGTCATGGCGCTGCGTCGGCGCTACTCGGTGGAGGCCGGCCAGGCGGACCGGGTGGCGGCCACGGCGGCCGCACTCCTGCATCAGGTCGCGCCCGCCTGGGGGCTGAGCGAGCGCTTCTACCACGACATCCTCGACTGGGCGGCGCAGCTGCACGAGATCGGCTTGGACATCTCCCACGCCCAGTACCACAAGCACGGCGCCTACATCCTGCGCAACGCGGACATGGCCGGTTTCTCCCGCCAGGAGCAGCAGCTGCTGGCGCTACTGGTGCGGGTCCACCGGCGCAAACTCGCCCGCGGACAGTTGAAGTCGCTGCCGCAGCGTTGGCTCGACACCGGTCGGCGGCTGGCGGTGGTGCTGCGCCTGGCGGTGCTCCTTCACCGGGGGCGGGCCGACGGCAGCGCGTCGGAGCCGCGGCTGGAACCCCTGGACGATGGCCTTCGGTTATGGTTCCCGCCCGGGGGGCTGGCCGATAACCCGCTGCTGCGGGCCGATCTCGCTCAGGAGCAGCGCTACCTGGAGCGTGCCGGCATGGTCCTGGCGCTGGCCGAGCCCGTCTGGTAGCGGACGGATCGGTCGCAGCCCGCGGGGATCAGGCGTCCTCGGCCAGGTGGGCGAGAAGGGCCTGCTGCGCGCTGAACGGCGCCTCGTCGCCCTCCGGCTGAGCCCGCACGTAGGAGCCATCGGCCTGGAGCAGCCACGCCTGCCGGGTATCCGCCAGGTAGTAGCCCAGATCCTTGCCGATGCGCTCGCGCGCCTCCGGGTCATCGATGGGGAAGGCGGCCTCGACGCGGCGGAAGAAGTTGCGGTCCATCCAGTCGGCACTGGCGGCGTACATCTCCGGCGCGCCGGCGTTCTCGAAGTAGAAGACGCGGGTGTGCTCGAGGAAGCGGCCGACGATCGAGCGCACCCGGATGTTCTCCGAGACCCCGGGCAGGCCGGGGCGCAGGACGCACATGCCGCGGACGATCAGGTCGATGGCCACCCCGGCCTGGGAGGCCCGGTAGAGCGCCTGGATGGCGCGCGGCTCGGTCAGGGCATTGAGCTTGGCGATGATCCGCCCGCCGCGGCCGGCGGCGGCGTGTTCGGCCTCGCGCTCGATGCGCGCCAGGACACCCTCGTGCAGGGTGAACGGGGCCTGCAGCAGGCGGTGCAGCTCCTTGGAGCGACCCAGGCTGGTTAGCTGCAGGAAGAGGCTGCGCACGTCCTCGCCGAGGCGCCGGTCCGCGGTGAGCAGGCCGTAGTCGGTGTAGAGCCGGGCGGTGCGCGAGTGGTAGTTGCCGGTGCCCAGGTGCACGTAGTTGCACAGGCGCCCGCCCTCGCGGCGGACGATGAGCGCCATCTTGCCGTGGGTCTTGTAGCCCACCACCCCGTAGACGACGTGCGCGCCGGCCTCCTGAAGGCGGTTGGCCAGGCGGATGTTGTCCTGCTCGTCGAAGCGCGCGCGCAGCTCCACCACCACCGTGACCTCCTTGCCGGCGCGGGCGGCGCGGACCAGGTTGTCGACGATGGCCGAGTCCGGGCCGGTGCGGTAGAGCGTCTGCTTGATGGCGAGGACGTTGGGATCCTGGGCGGCCTGGCGGATCAGATCGACCACCGGCAGGAAGGACTGGAAGGGGTGGTGGAGGAGGATGTCCCGCCGCCGGATCGCCTTGAACAGATCAGTGCCGGTGCCCAGCTCGGCCGGTAGTCCGGGCGTGAACGAGGGGTACTTGAGGTCGGTGCGGTCGACCAGGTCGTAGACGGCCATCAGGCGGTTGAGGTTGACGGGGCCATCCACCTGGTAGAGGTCGTCGCGGCCGAGCTCGAACTCCTCAAGCAGGAAGTCGGCCATGGCGTCGGGGCAGTTGGCCGCTACCTCCAGGCGCACCCCCTGACCATAGCGGCGCTGGGGCAGCTCGCCTTCGAGCGCGCGCATCAGGTCGTCGACTTCCTCCTCATCCACGAAGAGATCGCCGTTGCGGGTGACGCGGAACTGGTAGCAGCCGCGCACCGTCATGCCCGGGAAGAGGTCGTTGACGAAGGCGTGGATGATCGAGGAGAGGAAGACGAAGTCGTGGGGGCCGCCGCCGTCGATCTCCGCCGCCGGCAGCTGGATGACGCGGGGCAGGGCGCGCGGTGCCTGGACGATGGCGTAGCCGCTGTTGCGGCCGAAGGCGTCCTTGCCCTCCAGCGAGACGATGAAGTTGAGGCTCTTGTTGAGCACCTTGGGGAACGGGTGCGCCGGGTCCAGGCCCAGGGGGCTGAGGATGGGCAGCAGTTCGGTCTCGAAGTAGTGGCGCAGCCAGGCGCGCTGCGCCTCGCTCCACTCCTGGCGGCGCACGAAGTGGATCGATTGCTCGGCCAAGGCGGGGATGAGCTGCTCGTTGAGCACCCGGTACTGCTCATGGACGATCTCGTGGGCGACGGTGCCGGTGGCGCGCAGGACCTCCTGGGGGCTGCGGCCATCGGCCTCGGTCTGCACGGAGCCGAGCTCCGCCCGCTGCTTGACGCCGGCGAGGCGGATTTCGAAGAACTCATCCATGTTGGTGCTGAGGATGCACAGGAACTTCAGCCGCTCGAGCAGCGGCACGCTGGGGTCCTTGGCCTGTTCGAGCACGCGGCGGTTGAACTCCAGCAGGCTGATCAGGCGGTTGTTGTAGAGCTCGGGCTGTTTGAGGTCGGTCGTCTCTTGCATGGTCCCACGCTAGCAGAATCCGCCCCTGGGCGGTCTTGCGGTTTTATGACATCCTGCGAATGTGTGCATCGGCCATCAGCGAAGAGGGATCACCATGAGCGACGAGCACCCGACAGCGACCCCCAGCGACGACCCCGGCGAGCAGCGCCGCCTGCAGCGTCGGATCGACCGCGCCGTGGCGGGGCTGGTGCTCTACGAACGGCCCTGGTGCCCGTTCTGTATGCGGGTCAACCTGACCCTGCGCAGCCTCGGTATCGACCTGGAGCGCCGGGACATCGGTCAGGACCCGGAGGCCGCCCGTGAGCTCGAGGCCAAGGGCGGTAAACGCATGGTGCCCTGCCTCTACATCCCCGATGGGGAGGCCGGCCAGTGGCTCTACGAGTCGGCGGATATCGCCGCTTACCTGCGTGCGCTGGTCGAGGAGCTCGGCCCGGACAGCCGCCAGGGTTAGGCCGGGCTCAGTCGGCCTCTTCCTCTTCCAGCAGGCGTTCGCGGATCGCCTCATCCGGGTAGCCGTCCGCCGGCAGTCCCTGGTCCTGCTGATAGGCGCGCAGTGCCGCGCGGGTCTGCGGACCGAGCAGGCCGTCGGCCGGGCCGGCGTCGAAGCCCAGATCGTTGAGGACCTCCTGTACCCGGCGCATCTCGCTGTGCCGCGGCGGCGGCTCATCGGGGAAGTCGGCGCGCAGGGGCGGGGCGCCATCGAGCCGG
>LKMJ01000878.1_pt1 | contig 25142 bp, 23 predicted proteins | sample 643391 | NCBI WGS metagenome assembly LKMJ01 (sample SAMN04112250, study PRJNA286221) | soda lake metagenome | biome: soda lake; feature: Kulunda Steppe; material: water; isolation source: sample PL-Br10 brine of Picturesque Lake | place: Russia: Kulunda steppe | collected 2010-07 | reverse complement strand
TGTGAATTCCAGCCGACCCATTTTGGGAAGGTCGAGGGGAATTAAATTCGCCTGCGACAGCACGGCCCGTTCTGGGACGTGCGGTCAAAACGGTGAAGCCGCGGGGCTTGCCCCCGCGGTACTTCACTTGATGAACGGTATCGGCCAAGATTGAACTGAAATCAAGTGCTTTCGCTACTGCATCTTCAACCGAGTTCGTAACACTCTAATACAGACACCATCTACAGAGGTGTACGACGTCGGCAACGGAACCCGGCGACACATGTCAAGTCCATTAGGGTAGCGGCCAATCCTGAAGCCTTCTGGGGGCTTCGACGCTGGTTCGAATCCAGCATGGACTACTTCTCACATTTCTTCGACTGGACTCCAATCGTAGTCACTGCTATCGGTTTCCAGTCGAAACGAAGGGGTCTTCGATCGCCCACCGACCCCGATCTTCGGCGGCGCAGCCCCCGTCTCGCCGCCACCAGAATCACTATTGTCCACCGCTCTCGAATCTGAAATATGAACCGGCGACAGCTCATCGCCACGGTGGGAGTGATCGGGGCCGGTGGTCTCGCCGGCTGTCTCGGCGACGACGGGACCGACGCCGCGTCGACGACCGACGATTACGAGACGAAATCTTTCGATGGGGTTTCGGTCCCGCTCGTGCCGACGGCCGATGTTCTCGACTGGCACGACGCCGGCGAAGTACGCTTCGTCGACACCCGATCGGCAACGGAGTTCGAGGATCGACATATCGAGGCGGCGGTGTTGAGTCCCGCTCCCGATGGACTCGAGACGGACGACCCCGTCGCCGCGTGGCCGACGGACGCCCGGATCGTGACCTACTGTGTCTGTCCGCACGCGCTTTCGGGACTGCGTGCCAGTTCCCTGCTTGATGCCGGCTACGAGGAGGTCTATGCGCTCGACGAGGGACTGCAGGACTGGATCGATGCCGGCGGGCCGACGAACGGGGAGGAGGCGACTGCCAGCCTCCCGTCGTATACAGTTCGCGGCCAGTCCGACCCCGCTCACGCGGGCGACGACGTCTGGGTTCGCCATCGGCCGACGGCACAGCGCGAACCCGGGACGATCGCCGCCGACGGCAGGTACACGGTGACGTTTCATTTCTCCGAACTGCACGACGAGACGGTGCTCGAACTCGAGACACCGGCGACCACTGTCGAGAAACCGCTCGCCGAACTCACGGACGGTCTCATTACAGTCTGAGCGCGCCGTATGGATTCAGTTCCGATCGTATGCGCCAGCCCGATCGAGCTCGCCACGTTCCTGTAAGATACTGGGTGTTCGACAGATCCCCGGTGCGCCGGTCGCCTGTGGAACGGTACAGTTGTTACAGCTCTCACAGAGGGCCCGCGTCTTGGCCTCGCTCTCCCCGAGCAGTCGTGCCCCAAGCCGGGGTTCGGCGTAGAACGGCCGGGCCATCCCGACCGCGTCACAGGCCGGGGCGGGTGTCTGTCCGGTAGCGTCGGTGCTGTCAGTATCCCCACCCAGCAGTCGATCGATCTCTCCGCGCCCTCGAATCCCGCCTTCGGCGAGGACTGGGATCGATACCGCCTCACGAACCTGCCGGCAGAACGCCTCGTTCCACGCCGGCTCGAAATCGTACTGCAGTGACTGGATACGGTTCCCCAGGGCGACGAGTCGTTTCCGCGTTGGCCCGCCGAACGCGGCGTCGTACGCTGCCTGCAGTGCTTCGTTGTCCCAGGCCCGATCGGGATATGCGCCGCGGACGATACTCATGTCCCAGATGACGGAGGTCTGGACGGGAACGACGGCGTCGTAGCCGATCACTTCGAGTCGGCGAGCGAGTTCGACCCCATCGGCAAGCGAGAGTTTTCGCCGGACGATCGGTGCGGGTGGTGCGGGTGTCTCCGCGGGCACCTTTGTCATCAGGGGAACGTCGCCAGCCCGGTCGCGGATCTCGTCGTGGACGAGCGCGAGAAATTCGAGGCGGGCCTCGGGACTCCCGCCAAATTCGTCGTCACGATGGTTATAAAACGGCGAGAGAAACTGCTGGACGATCCCCATATTCGCACCCGAGAGGTGGATCCCGTCGTAGCCCGCATCGACAGCGTACGCGGCCGATCGGCCGAAGTCCGCCGCCAGGTCGTACACCTCAGCGGTCGTCATGACGTGGGGGTCGTACGAGAGGAACCCGAGCCGATCGAGGACGCGCAGCTGTGGGGGCGGTTGGGACACTGCCAGTTGCTGGATCTCCGGATTGTTCCGGCGATACTCCGCATGCCAGGTCTCCATACTTCGGAGGCCGCCGTGTTCGAGCTGGATGAATAGCCGGCTCCCGTGGTCGTGGATGCGATCGGTCAGCCGCGAGAGTCGGGAGACGAACGCGGGGTCGTGGACACGGGTCATCCCCGGTGCCGCACAGCCGCCGTCGCCGCGGACGATCGTCGCTCCCTGACAGAGAAGCCCGACGCCGGATTCGGCGGCGGGTTCGAGGTCGTCGATCAGCGTCTCGACCGCGTCCGGGCCGTTCCCTGCACACTCGAGCAGCGGTGCACGATACAGCCGGTTCGGGACCGTTAGCCCGCCAATATCGAACGCGTCCTCGAGAGTGGCCATGCAGGCCGTATCACGTGACGGCACAAGAGCGTAGCGCCGATCGATGCTCGGGAGCGTCTCGGCTCCGTCGACTATAGGAGCCACTGCAAGTCACTGCAACCTGATCGCACGACGGCAGCGCGGTTCGAAACAGCGTGAGAACCGCGGCACTGAACGGGGAACGGAGTGACCCGTGAATGACGCTGTGCGATCAGTGTGTAACTCGTTGCAGGTGTTGCGATAGCAGCTATTTGTATACCCAAAATAGAAATATTTATTTCGAGAGAGTATAACTCATTCACGTATGTCACAGAGTGCAACAGTCACAAACGCATCGGCGTTCAAACAGGGCTCGCTCGGGCTTCAGATTGTCCTCACAGTAATCACGTTCGGCCTGTACACGTTGTACTGGGGGTACAGTACTGCCTCACAGTTGAACAACGGGACGAACCGGAGTCTGACGCCAATTCTGGCGCTTATTCCGGTTGTGAACATCATCTCGTTCTGGCAGATCTCCGACGCCGCTGAGGCCGTCACCACTCAGAGCAAGGTGGTGTTGTTCGTCCTGTTTCTATTCTTCCCACCGATTTCGTGGTTCTGGGTCCAGTCTGGCGTAAACGATACTGCGACGAACTAGGGTGTACTGAGACGCGGTTTCCGTCTGGCGTACGGAACACGCTACAGCGACAGCCAGGCGGGTGCGTGTCGATTATTTTTCGACGTCGAGCAGGGCGACACGCTCCCGGACCAGCGCGCCGATCGAGGCTGCTGTCGCCGATCGCTCGGCGTCGGTAATTGCAAAAAACGCACAGACAGTCGCCAGGTCGGGAGTGTCGAGCGTGGGTTCGACGTCCACGACCGCATCGAGGCTCCGAAGCTCCGCGATGGCGGCTGCTTCGTCATCGCCCTCACCATCGACGAGTATCACGGCTGCCTGCGTGCCCGCCTCGACCCCCATCTCGAACGCCCGGTTGATCTGGCGGCGGCCGGCCGCGTAACACAGGATTTCGATCGCCCGGTCGCGAGCGATGGGGTCGCCGCGGTCGATCGCCCGATCGGCCAGTTCGACGGCCCGTTCGAGATGCTGTCGGTCGGCGACGTAGGCTGCGTCGAAGGCCTGGATCGTCGTTTCGTGGCGATCGCCGACCGAGCCGATCTGTTCGACGAACGCGTCGAGGTCGTCGATCGTGAGCCGACATTCAAGCAGCTCCATCAGAAATCACCCAGGCTCGATTGGCTCTCGTCTGCCCGTTCCTCGCTCGCTGTCGGGTCGTCGCGATCGTGGTCTCCGCCGTCAGTATCCGAATCGGCAGCCGTCTCGTCGGCCGACGACGCCTCCGGCTCGACTCCCGCCATCGACGGATCCTCGCGCCCGGCGTTTTCGAGGATGGTCTCGGCCGTTTTTTGCCCCTTGAGCGCGCCCAAGACGACGCCTTTGTCGACCGTCCGCAGGTCAGCCGGTTCTTCGATCCCGCGGTCGTACAGCCGCCGAGCGCGTTTCCGGCCGACACCGCCGACCGAGACGAGTTCGAGCAACTCCTCGCTGACGCCGTGTTCGACACGAGCGCGTGCCTCGCGGACGGCAACGGTCCACTCGCTGTCTCCCTCCGCTGCAAGTGACTCGGCCGCTCCGAGCAGCCACTCGGCCGTGTCGACCTTTCCGCGGAGGTCGCCGGGGCCGATCTTGTACCGTTCCGTGATCGTGTCCTCGTCTCGCTCGTCGGCCCAGTCTTCGAGCAGTTTGCCCGTCTTGAGCGCAGCGAGCCAGTCTTCGAACCGTTCGTCCTCGAACTCACTCGGCGGATCGCCGAGCAATTCGGCCTCACGTTCATAAAAGAGTTCGCCGTACGTCTCGTCCTCGCCCGATCGGAGGTAGAGTTCGTACATGTCCGGGGTCCGGGAGACGAGCTGATAGAGCCCGAGTGCGGTGGGGCGATCGTCGGCCCGGTCGAGCCCGTGGACGATTTCGGCCGCGCTCATCGGATCGAGGTAGAGTCGGGAGACGGTGTGGCCCAGACTCGTTGCCTCGATATCGACGGGGTCGGCATCCTGCTCGGCGATGGCCGCTGCCGATGTGAAGCCGTCGGCGGCTGCCTGCTCGCCCGCCGCGTCTCCCGATCGCTCGATGAAGTCGTTCCGTTCCAGGTACGACAGCACCTCGTCGGTGACGCGTTCGAGCCGGCCGGCTTCCGTCGACTGGCTCGCATAGAGCGTCTCTTCGAGGAATTCGAGGAGCCCCTCACGGGTTCGGGCGAAGCCCGAGGCGATCGTCGCGAGTACGTGCGTTCGCAAGGCCGGTTCGGCGGCGAGTTTCGATCGGACCGGCTCGGGGTCGGCCCAGACGTAGTGATCGAACAGCTCCTGGCTCTCGTCGTGGCTCGTCGCGAGCAGGACGGCCTCGCCGTAAGGGTCGAGCCCCGGTCGTCCCGCCCGTCCCATCATCTGGTGGACTTCGAGGACGTCGAGTGGCGACATCCCGCCCGCGCTGGGATCGAACCGCCGCCAGTCGCGGACGACCACGCGGCGAGCAGGGGTGTTCACCCCGGCTGCGAGCGTTGGCGTCGCCGAGATCACCTTCAGGAGCCGATCGCGGAAGGCGTCCTCGACGAGCGATCGCTGGGTGGCAGAGAGCCCGGCGTGGTGGAACGCCGAGCCCCGTTCGACGCAGGTGGCGAGTTCCTCGCTCGTTTCGGTGTCACTGTCGTCGCGGATATCGGCGGCCAGGTCGGCCAGCTCGCGTTGCTCGTCGTCGGTCAGTGCCGGCTTCGATACCTGCCTGAGTCGCCGCCCCGCGGCCTCTGCGTTCCGCCGGGAGTTGACGAACACGAGCGAGGAGCCACCCTCCTGTAAGATGTCGCGGACGAGGGCGGCCTCCTGTTTTTCGCTTCCGTCGATCGGCACCTCTCGCGTCGACCCGTCGTCGAAGTTCAGGGCGTTACCGTAGTGGACTCCCATCCGGAGGTCGATCGGTCGCCAGTCGGTGTCGACAAGGGCGGCGTCGAGCCAGTCTGCGATCTCGTCTGCGTTGCCGACCGTCGCGGAGAGGGCGACGACCTGTAACGCGGGGGTCAACTGTCGTAGCTTGGCGAGGGTGACCTCGAGCGTTGGCCCACGATTTCGATCGTCGATGAGGTGGACTTCGTCGCTGACGACGCAGGTAAGATCCGAGAGCCAGTCCGCGCCGTTGCGCACGAGCGAGTCGACTTTCTCGCTGGTCGCGACGATGATGTCTTTCGTGGCGAGCCACTCGTCGGTGCTCTCGTAGTTGCCAGTCGTCACGCCCACCGTCACGCCGAACTGTTCGTAGGCTGCAAACTCCTCGCGCTTTTCGCTGGCGAGCGCTCGCAGCGGGACGATATACAGTGCCTTCCCGCCCTGCTGGACTGCCGACAGCATCGCGAGTGCGGCGATCATCGTTTTTCCGCTTGCTGTGGGGACGGCTGCGACGAGGTTCTCACCGTCGGTTGCGCCGGCGTCGACCGCCTCCGCCTGGGGTGGGTACAGCTCCTCGATCCCCTCGCGTTCGAAGTGGTCGACGGCACCGGGTGGGAGCCCCGACAGCTCCTCGATGTTCATTACCCGCAGTTGGCGCGTGTTGCGGTTTAAACTGTCGTCTCTCGGAGCGATTGGATGGCCTCCTGATACTGATTAGTGTCCGTAGTTACCGCCGATCGCCAGTGACGGGTCGGCGATCGGCGGTAATTGATGACGCTAATCAGTATGAGTGGAACTCACGGCCGATCCGTGCGCAGCGATAGATCGATACGATACTACCGGACACACGTACGTAACTCGTGTATTGGCGTCTTCGTCACGGCGAAATCGTTGCACTCCAACTCTGGGTGTTGCTCGTTCAGTTGCTTGTGTCCGGCAGTAGAATCGTGACCGCACAGCTGTCGTTCGATCGGGTGTGCACAGACTTCCAGTGGCTACGATACCAGGCGACTCCGATCAACCCTCCCCGTCAGTGCTTTAGTGCAGTCGTTCCAACGCTGGTGTATGAAAGTGGAATTCGACGAGGATACCTGTATTGGGATGTACCAGTGTGTTGTTGAGTGGGAGGGATTCGAGAAGGACAAATCGAAAGGGAAGGCGGTCCTCGTCGACGGCGAAGAAACCGACGACGAGGTGTTCGTCCGCGAGATTCCAGAAGACGCCGAACTCGACGCCAAGTTTGCCGCCCGGACCTGTCCTGTCGACGCGATCACGATCTACGACGACGACGGCGAGCAGCTGATTCCCTGATACGATCTGCTGTACCGATTTACCGGTGCAACCGCAGGATGGTTCGCGGTGCACCGGAAACGACGGACAGCAGTCCTACGACGGGACTGTCGTAGCGTGGCCCCGGCGATCGGTATCGATGAGTACACGCCCGGGTCGGCGTCGCCGCCGGCGATCACCGCTGTACCGCTGCATCGACCAGTTCCGACGTGGCCGATCGGAGCAGCGTCGATGCCGCACTTTCCGAGCAGTCGAGTTCGTCGGCGACTGCCGCCAGCGAGCCCGTTCTGGGGACGTCAAAGTAGCCACGTTCGTGAGCCACCTCGAGTGCCTCGAACTGCCGGGCGGTGAGTCTGCCGGCGAGGCGCTCCGATCGGCGCTGGTGTTCGCTGATCCGTTCGACCGTGATACCGATGCCCTCGGGGATCCGATCGAGCACCTGTACATGGCATCCGGCTTGCCGAGGACGGTGACGTGAATCTGTTCTCGACCGGTGTAGACCATCGGCGGGACGATCACCAGCCCGGGGACGTCGAACGCACCCATCAGGGAGGCGTCGGCAGCCCGGAGATCCATTTCGACGTAGCCATAGCACGTCTCCTCGTCGATCGGCGTGACGTCGTATCGGTTGACGAGGTCGAGATCGGCCGCGAGCCCGTCGAGTGCCTCGGGATCGCCGACGACCAGCGACAGAAACCGAATGGTCTCCGTCCGTCGATCGATCTCCCAGGAGAGCACCTCCTCGCGCCGGAACGACTCGATCGCCCCACTGGGGGCCGGGAGTTTCATTGACGGTGGCAGCCGTAGTGTGAGGTTGGCCGACTGCATACGCGGTCTTTCGGTGTTGATACATAAAGACGTTCACTGCTTCGGGAGAACAGCGACACGTATCCGGACCGGAGCAGATCGTATGAGCGACACTCGATCGACACCGTCCGACGAGACTGACGCCACCGATCGAAACGGGATGGACACCGATTTCCGATCGGATGCCGGGGGCCGGTCGGCTGTCACGGCCGAGACGGCACTTCCCGGACCTCGTGGACTACCGCTGGTTGGCAACACGCTCTCGTTCGTACGCGATCCCATCGGGTTTTTCGATGGAATCCGCGAGTACGGTGATCTCGCCTACTACGAGGCCTTTGGCAGGGATTTCGTCGTCATCTCCGACCCGGAGCTCGTCGAGACGGTTCTCGTCTCCCGGAGCGACGAGTTCTGGCGCGGCGAGTTCGAAGCCCAGCTCGGTGAAGCCCTCGGTATCGAGGGCCTGTTCTTCGCCGAGGGCGATCGCTGGCAACGCCAGCGGCTGCTGTTGCAGTCCTCGTTTACGCCGGCCCGAATCCAGTCGTATGCCGACGACATGGTCGCCGAAAGCGTCCGGCTGGTCGAAAGCTGGGGGGACGGCGAGGTCGTCGACCTGACCGAGGAGTTGTCGACACTGACGCTTCGGGCACTCACGCGATCGCTGTTCGATATCGAGTTGACCGGACAGCGTGCCAGACACGTCAGACGGTGGGTCGAGGCGATGGGCGCGTACATCGAGACCGACTCGCTTGGCGTCCGGGCCATGCTCCCGGTGGGTCCCGAGCCAAGCCGAACGCGAGTTCGATCGGGCGACGGCCGACGTCGAAACACTCGTCGAAGCGCTCGTCGCACAGCGTCGCCGATCGGCGGCGGATAGCGAGGAGCCATGCTCTTCGAGCGCGAACGGCGCCGATCTGCTCTCGCTGTTGGCGACCGGCGAGTATCCCGACGGCTCGCAGCCCTCGGCAACGGAGATCTCCGACCAGCTGCTGATCTTCCTGCTCGCCGGCCACGAAACGACCGCGACCGCGCTGACCAACGCCTGCTGGCTGCTCGCCGGCGACGAGGAGACGCGAGCTCGCCTCGATCGGGAGGTCGAGACCGTCCTCGGCGATCGCGATCCGACGATCACGGAGCTGCCCGAACTGGCCGTCACCGAGGCCATCGGTCGGGAGGCGTTGCGGCTCTATCCGCCGTTGCCGTTTTTGAGCCGGGAACCCCACGACAGACTCTCCCTTGAGGGCGTCTCCGTCTCACCGGGGACGACGGTCCAGTTGAATATGTACGGCATCCATCGCGACGATCGCTGGTGGGACGACTCCGAGGCGTTCCGTCCGGAGCGATGGCTCGATGACGATTGGCGGTCCGTACGCGACGATGCGGCCGATCGACCCGCGTACGCCTACTTCCCGTTCGGTGGCGGGCCACGCCACTGTATCGGGATGCGGTTTGCGATGACCGAACTCCAGGTGGCGCTTGCGACGATCGCCTGCCGGGTCGATATAGAGCGCGTCACCGAGTCGATCGATCCGACGCTTTCGGTGATCCTCGATCCCGGCTCGGTGGAGATGCGGGTTCGGAAGCGGTAACAAACGGCCTACGCGATCTTGTCGTACTGCTCCGAGAGCTTCTCGGCTGCTTCGCCGAGCTGGTTGCGCTCGAACTCGGTGAGATCCCACTCGACGATCTCCTCGACGCCGTTGGAGCCGAGTTTGGCCGGGACGCCAAAGGCCGTGCCCTCCTGGCCGTACTCGCCTTCGAGCGTGACGCTGCAGGGGAGCACTTCGCCCGTGTCACGCAGAATTGCCTCGACGGTGTGGCCAACGCCGGTCGCCGGGCCCCACTCCGTCGCGCCTTTCTTTTCGATGACGTTCATCGCCGAGGTCTGGAGCTCTTCGAGCAGTTCGTCTTTCTCGTCGTCGCTAAAGGAGAGGTCCTGGCCGTCGACCCGAACCTTCGAGAAGACGGGGACCTGTGCGTCACCGTGCTCGCCGAGGATCGTCGCATCGACGTTCTGGACTGGCGCATCGAAGCGCTGGGAGATGACGTACCGGAATCGTGCGGAGTCAAGCCGGCCGCCGAAACCGATTACCTTCTCTCGGGCCCGATCGCCGGTCTCGTAGAGGTGGCGGTTCAGCAGGTCGACCGGGTTCGAGGTGGTGACGGTGATGAAGTCGTCGTTGTACTCGGCGATCGAGGAGCCGATGTCCTCCATGATCGGCGCGTTGTCGCCGGCGAGATCGATCCGCGTCTGACCGGGCTGGCGCGGGATGCCGGCCGTGATGACGACGACGTCCGAGCCCTCGGTGTCCTCGTACCCGCCCTGTCGGATCGTCGTGTTCGAGTCGTAGGCTGCGCCGTGGTTCGTGTCTGCAGCCTGTCCGATCGTGTCGTCTTCTTTGTCCGGAATGTCCACGAAGACGAGTTCGTCTGCGATATCCCGAAGCGCGATGTTGTAGCCTGCGGCGGCCCCGACCGTCCCGGCCGCGCCGACCACGCTAACTTTCGTCATACCACGTAATCCTGCACCTGCCCTCGCGTTAAATCCGTCGAATTCGCCACGCTCGGCTGAAATTGACGATGGCCGGTACGTCGATCGTCAATCCGCCGACCGGGCGAGAACCGAACCGATGATGCGGGTTCACACCACCTCTCGTGCTATGGATACACGAGTCAGCGTCATCGGTGGCGGATCGATCACGGACGAGGAATCCAACGTTGCGACCGCGGTCGGCCGCGAACTCGGCCGACGCGGGTACACGGTCGTCTGTGGCGGCCGCGGTGGAACGATGAAAGCGGTCTGTCGCGGGGCGAAAGCCGAGAGTGGCACAACGATCGGCATCCTCCCGGGCGAGGACCGATCGGCTGCAAACGAGTCCGTCGATACGGTAATCGCAACCGGCCTCGGCCACGCCCGAAACGCGCTGGTTCCGCTAAACGGCGACGCGGTGATCGCGCTCGCCGGCAGCCACGGCACGCTCACGGAGATCGGCTTTGCGGGCATCTACGATCGGCCGATCGTCGGCCTCGGCACACACGACGTCCCCGGGATCGAGACCGTCGAGACGGCCACAGCTGCCGTCGACGCGATTGACGCTGCACTCGATTGCGAGGGCTGAGCGGCGTCGCCGATCGTCTCCGATGACTCCACAGCTTTTTCGACAGTCCGTCGCCTCTAGAGAGGTATGAGCGACTTCGATAAGGAAGCCGAACGCGAGAAACTTCGCAAGAAGTACGAACGTGACAAGGCTGAACGACAGGCGACCCAGCGGATGAGCGATCTGTTACTGAAGGGGGCAACGATGACCAACAGCCACTGTGGGACCTGTGGCGACCCGCTGTTCGAGCAGGATGGGACGACGTTCTGTCCGAGCTGTCACGGCAATCCCGACGCCGTTGAGGGAACGAGTCTCGAGGCTCAGCCGGCCGAGGAGTCCGGCGACGAGAACGCAGCCGGCGAGGACGAGGCTCCCGTCCACGAAACGCCGACGCCGGCCGATCGCGACGGGACGACTGGCGACGAGTCGGCTGCCGACACCGCTGGGGACGATCGAGCCGAGCCATCGGCCCAGACGGAGCCATCACGGGCTGGGGAACGAGGCAAGCAGGCAACTGCGTCCGAGCCGACTGCCGACGAGCAGCCAGCCGATCGCACTGCTCGAACGCACAACGATGCGTCTCGACGTAGTCAGTCCCGATCGACCGCTCCGACCCCATCGCGCCGATCGGGAGCGTCGAGCGACTCGCCGGCTGGAGACCTCGAAGCTGCACACGGCTCACTCGTGGCCGCACTCGAGAAGTTCGCAGCCCAAGCGGTCGAGACCGACGATCCACGCTATGCGAAAGAGTGCCTCGAGGCCGCGCGAGAGGCAAGCGAGACGCTCGACGTGCTTCGGTAGCGTGGCGATGGCTTCGATCGGTCAGTCCAGAAACCGCGCCTGAACATCCTCCGTCGGCATCATACACTGCTCTTTTTTGCCGAACAGCCGATACCGGTTGGCCGCAAAGACGTCGTACCCCCAGTCACGAAGCCGACGCGGGAGGTATGCGAACGGACGGGCGATCGCGTAGACGCCGCCGATAATACTCGCGATCCGGAGCACGGCATCGGATTTCACGTACACGTCGTCACCCTCGATCAGGACGACCGAATCCAGTCCGTGGTCCTCGAGACCGTGTTCGGTGAGCAACGCGGCACCGGCGTCGGACTGCAGCGACGCGAAATGAAATTTCCCCTCCGGATCGCGGGGAATGAGAAACTGGACGAATCCGGAACAGACGTTACAGACGCCGTCGAAGAGGATGATGCGATCCTCGTCCGGAACGTGGTCACTCATTGAATAGCTGTCGTTGGTCCTCCCGGCAATTCAGCGTTCCGGTCACCGACATCGGTCGCCGGCTCTCGAGTGGTGCCTCGTCCCGGCTCGCATTTCAGAGATCCGGCCGATCGATGTACTGTGGCTCGTGGTCCCCACAGCCGTGTTTGTGGACGAGGTATGCGTTTCGATCGCGATCGTCCATCTCGACGATCGTCTCTTCCGTGATATCCTCTGAGACGCGGTACATGTTCACGTGGGTAAGTTCGATCCCGTGGTCGGCTTCCCATTGCTCACAGAGATGGTCGGCCAGTATCGCTGGCCCATCGTTCCACTCGTTGTAGCCGGCACGTCGAATGCTGTTCATGTAAAAGCGCTCCCGGTAGGTGCCATACTGTTTCTGTAACTCGCTGTCGGGCCGGTCGTACGTCATTTGCCGATCGTTGTAGACGTCGATTACGTCACCGTCGGCCGTCTTCGCCGGGAACACGTAGTAGCCGTCGGTCGTCCGCGGCGTGGGCGCGAAGACGGTCCACGACGGCTGGTCGACGCTGAACTGACTCGCGGTCCCTTCGATTCGCTCCTCGACGACCGTCTCCTCGTCGGCGAGACCGGCGACCGGCAGGTGTGACAGGAGCGTAAACAGCACCAGTGAGATGACGAGAATCCCGACGGCCCCGCTGTAGACCGCGCGTTTCGCCTGTCGCTGTCGATCGCTGTCGAAGCGGATATTTGGGAGTGCCGACGCGACCCGCGCGAGTTCGTCGCCGCGATCGGTGAGCCAGGTGTAGTCGAGGGTGGCGTACCGGCAGACGGCTTTCCCGTCCTCCCAGATCTGGCTCTGGACGAACAGCAAGACCCCCGCAAGCGCGACGTAAGCGAACGCGCCGATTCGGACGGTGATGGCGAATGAGAGGTGTGCGATCGCGAACGTACACGCGAAGATGAACCGTCTGCGACCGACGAACAGGAGCAATAGCGGGGATGCGAGCAGCATGTAGTACCACAGCAACCCGCCGATCTCCAGCAGTGCCGGGAACTCCCGCATGTACGGCGCGAGCAGGAACGTCATATCGTCGAGCCCCATGATCAGCGGCGTGGCCTCCCCGGTTTCCCACAGCTCCTCCCCCATCTTGTGGTAGCCGTTGAGGAAGTACATGTACACCATCTGGCCGAGAATGAACGCCGACGCAACGGTTGCGATCGAGCCACGAGGGAGCCGATCGCGGTGGACGGCGTCGATCGACCAGCGTTCGCCAAGCGGGAGGAAGATCGCCCAGAACAGCAACATGCGAAACAGGACATCTGCGTAACTGGTTACAAACGGGTTGTGGTGGTCCAGCGAGACGACGAACAGAAACGAGAGTATCGTGGCGATCCGGGTCTTGTAGCCGACGATCAACTGGACGGCGATCAGTCCCTGCAGAACGAACAGCGCGGCGATCACGGTCGTATCTGTGGTATAGTGATAAAACGAGAACGCCTCGCTGGAGACGGCTGTCGCGAGCGATCGGGGCATAACGCCCTCGTCGGTGTAAAAATACGTGAAGTTCCGACTTCGCAATACGAGATCGGCGAGGATCAGGAGTCCAACAAAGACGCGAAAGACGGCTAACGTTCGCGTATCGATGCGGACTGCGTCCGCGGCGTTTTGGCGGATGCGGCCGGCTAGCACCCACAACGTGGTCGGGAGGCGGCCAGTCGCCGTCATCTGTCGTGGTCGTGTCGTGGGGCTTGATTCCCCGGACTGTCTGATCGTCGCATGCGTTCGATTCGTGTCTGCAAATGTGTGTCGGTTACCATCATTTATTGGCAGCTATCAGCCTGTGTGACTGCCTGTGAACCTGCCGCGGGGACCAGCCGGCTGGGCGGGGATCGCGCCGATTGTGACCCTGTGGTGAGTGCAGGCGCTATCTTTCCCACAGTGGACACCCACCTGATATATATTTTCTGTTCAGCTGTCACGGTCGTCCTGTCTCACCTAACCGGACTGGAACTCGTCAACACGCAAAAACCTGACTCCCGCTATCTCCCTACCCGCTGTACTCGCTCCCGATGATCTCCCGGATCCGTTCGGCGGTCACTTGCCCGACGCCGTCGGCTGCCTGGAGTTCGTCCTCGGTCGCGATCATCATCGCTTCGACGGTGCCGAACTCCGAAAGCAGCGATCGCGCCGTGACGGGGCCGATTTCGGCGATCGAGGAGACGACGTACTCCTGTTGTTCGGCCAGCGTTTTGGACTGTTTCTCGCCGTGGACCGACATCTCGCGATCGCTCGTCCGCTGCTCACGGCCGGCCAGTACGGCAAGGAGCTCCATCGTCTCGTCTTCGCCCTCGGTCCGAAGCACACTCGCCCCGAAATCGACCGCCAGACTCGACAGTGCCCCTCGGATCGCGTTCGGATGGATGTCGCGCTGTTCGTACAACCCGTCGCCTTCGACGATCACGATCGGCCGCGAGTAGTGACGTGCCATCGCCCCGACCTGCTCGAAGATCGATCGATCGCCATCGACCAGCGAGTCGACGAAGTCGGCGACCGACTTGCGTTCGACGACGACTCGGTCCGAACAGACGTAGTCGCCGACGTCGAGCGTTTCGAGCGTCACCTCGATCTCTTCTCGTCGCGAGAGGTCGCGAGCGATGGTGGCGTCCATCTCGCGCTGGTCGGCGACGACCGCGATCGTCTCGCCCGCCGCGTGTGGTTCGTGGGGCGTGACCGTTTCTTCGATCGCGTCGTCTTCGTCGGCGTCGCCATCGGGTGCCGGATCGCCGAACTGCTGTAAGCCGGGCGCTTCGTCAACCCCCTCATTTCCGCTGGAAGTCTCGCTTCCGTCGGGCGGTTTTCCCCCGTTCGCGTCTACTTTCGCTCCGGTATCGAACGCGGCGAGTGATTGCTGGGGGGCGTCGAGTTCGCTCTCGATTTCGTCGGCGACTCCTTTCAGTTCGCGCAGTTCGGTTTCCATCTCCGTCTCGCGTCGCCGCGAGATCCAGAAGTAGGCCTCGTCTCGGGTGTCTTCGGCCAGCAAAACGACGACTCGTCCGCTTGCCTGTCGGCCTGTCCGGCCCTTGCGCTGGATCGATCGGATCGCGGTCGGCACGGGTTCATAAAAGAGGACCAGATCGACCTCCGGGACGTCCAGTCCCTCCTCGGCGACCGACGTGGAGACGAGCACCTCGAACTCGCCGGCACGGAACTCGTCTAAGACCGCCTGCTGTTGGGTCTGGGTCATCCCATCGGAGCCCTCACGATCGCCCTGGCCGACGAACCGTTTCGCCTCGAAACTCTCCGAGAGAAAGTCGGTGAGCGCCTCGGCGGTATCGCGGGATTCCGTAAAGACGATGACGCGATCACCACCGTCGAGGCCGAGCGTTTCGGCGAGGAGCATTCTGGTCTTGCGATACTTTGGATGTAACTGGTCGAACGACTCGGCTCGACGCATCGCCTCACGAACCCGCGGATCGGAAACCATCCGCTGGCTCGCTTTTGAAGCACCAGACGATCGGGCCTGGTTGCGCTGGCGATCGAAGTACCGACAGAGCGCTTCGACGCTCTGGGTTTCGACGAGGGTGACGGCCTGTCGGAGTTTCATCACCTCGGCGTGGACGGACATCCCTTTGAACCCCTCCGACTGGTCGTTGTTGATGAGTCCCTGAAGCTCTGCTCGCATCTTGTTCAGGTCTTTCTGGGACTGGTCGGGCTGGGTCGACCTCGCGACGCCGAGCTCTTTCAGTTTCTCCAGACGGTCCGTAATCACCTCATTTAGCGTGTCCCGGATCTCGAGGACCTCATCAGGAAGGTCGATTCGCTCCCACTCGACGTCGGTCTCGTGGGTGAACTCGGCGACGTCGGCGTCGTCTTCGGTCATTACCTCCACTTCCTGGAGCCCGAGGTTCGAACAGACCTCGAGAATTTCTTCCTCGTCGCCGCCGGGGGAGGCACTCATTCCCGTTACAAGCGGGTCGCTGGCGTCGGCGTGGTAGCGCTCGGCGATGTAGTTGTAGGCGTAATCGCCGGTCGCGCGGTGACACTCGTCGAACGTAATATGTGTCACGTCGGCAAGCGAGAGCCGGCTCCCGACGAGATCGTTCTCGATCACCTGCGGGGTCGCCATCACGACCGTCGCCGACTCCCACAGCTCGCCGCGTTCATCCGGGCTGACGTCGCCGGTAAAGACGACGATCTCCTCGTCGGGGATCTGGAGGGCCTCCCGGTAGAACTCCGCGTGTTGCTGGACGAGGGGTTTCGTCGGCGCGAGCATCAGCGATTTGCCGCCGACCTCGTCGAGCCGGCGGGCCGTCACGAGCAGGCTCACGGTCGTCTTGCCCAGTCCCGTTGGGAGACAGACGAGTGTGTGGTGGTTTGCGGCCGTCCCGGCGAGCTGTAGCTGGTAGAGTCGCCGCTCCAAAAAGTTCGATGTCAAAAGCGGATGCTCGATCGACGGCTGGCTCCCGCCCTCGTCCGTCTGTGCCATTGCCGGTGATTCATCGTCGTCGTGAATAAGGGTTCTTGTAGCGCGGTGAAAGTGAAACACGATGTAGAATCGTTGCTTCGGGAGCTGTCGCTACACGATCGTTCCGCTGGTGCCAGTCATGTCGGCGGCTCGATATCCCGCGGTTCGTTGTCACCGCAGCCATGCCGGTAGATGAGCGAATACGATCGCTCCCGATCGTCGGGCGCGTGGATCGTCTCGTGGGTAATCTCCTCGGTGACGACGTACATGTTGAGATGTGTGAGCGCTTTACCGTGGTCGTCGGCCCACCGATCGCAGAGATGCGCCGCCAGCAGTACCGGCACGTCGTTCGTGGTCCCGCCACGCCGGACGCTGTTCATGTAGAACCGTTCCCGATACGTGCCGTGTTGGGTCTGCAGTTCGTCGGTCGGCCGATCGTAGCGAAGCGGCCGCTCGTTGAACGCATCGACGTACTCGCCGCCCTCGGTTACTGCGGGGAAAACGTAGTACCGATCGGTCGTCCTGGGGTCCGGGCCGGCAAAGACTCCCCAGCCGATCGGCTGATCGATCCCGATCGACGAGGCGACTGTGTCGACCTGCTGGACGCCGGGCGACGCCATCGTTTCCTCGATCTCTCCCTCGACTCGCTCTTCGAGTGGCTGCTCGGCAGCGCCACCGGCCACGGCCGTCCCGACGTTGAACAGCAGGAGGCCGCCGACGAACAGGAGAGTGAGGACGATCGTGCCGATCGCGAGGGTGTAGCCGCCCGATCGGAGCCGCCCGAGACGATCGCCGTCTAATCGGGCCGCCGGCACCCGGAGGGCGAGCCGTTCGAGTGGGGCCGTGTGTGTGGCGAGTCGATCGAGATCGACGTTCGCACCGGCCAACAGCCGTGTTGCATCCTCCCAGAGCTGTGTCTGGACGAACAACAACAGCCCCGCGAGGGCGACGTAGGCGAACGCACCGATCCGGACCGTCACGGCGAACGACAGATGGCCGATCGCGAACAGCCCGATCAGCGGGAGTCGCCACCGTCCGGTCAGAGCGAAAAGCAGCGGCGAGACGAGGAGCATGTAGTACCACGTCAGGCCACCGATCGACAGCAGCGTCGAGAACTGGGCGACGAAATCGCCCAGCAGAAACGTCATCTCGTGGATTGCCAGAACGAGTGGCGCTGCGTCTCCGCTCCCCCAGACGTCGGACTGGGACTTGATCAGCCCGTTCGAGAAATACATAAAGATCATCTGGGCGAGAATGAACGCCGACGCGACGCTTGCGATCGACGCCCGTGGGGTGCGATCGCGGTGGACGGCGTCGATCGACCAGCGTTCGCCAAGCGGGAGCAAGATCGCCCAGAACAGCAACAGCCGGAACAGCGTGTCGGCGTAGCTCAGTATGAACGGGTTGTGGTGGTCGAGCGAGACGACAAAGAGGAAGGTGAGTATCGTCGCGAGGCGTGTCCGATAGCCGACGATCAACTGGACGGCGAACAGCCCCTGCAGGACCAACAGGGCAGCGATCAGCGCCGGATCGGTCGTCAGGTGGTAGACCGAAAGCGGGGTGCCCGAGGAGAGTTCCAGGACGAGCGATCGCGGGACGACGCCGTCGTCGGTATAAAAGTACGAGAAGTTTCGCGATCGGAGGCCCAGATCCGCGACGACGAGCAGACCGACGACGATCCGGAAGACGGCCAGCGTTCGGGTATCTATGCGAACGCACTCGGTCAGATACGCCAGCAGTTTGCGTCCCGGCTCGGGAAGGGAGGGACGGACGGCGGGACCCATCTGTTCGGGTGACCGTCTGGAGACGGTATAGGTTTTGCGACACGATTACTGCCGGACCCGGCGGACGACCCTGTCCGATCGCTCTTTTCGGAGGGCGATATCTGGCAACTCACTCCCCACAGCGTACGTTCTGGCACCGCACCGTTTTCCAAGTGCTCTTTGTCCCCTACTGCTCCTCGGCAGCACTGTTTTCTCCACCCGTGTCGTCTGCTCAGGTATGTCCGCCGAGACTGATCGTTCGACGTGGCGATTCCCCGATTCCGATTCGATCGTCCGGCTTGTCGCGTTCGTCGTCGGACTCAACCTGATCGGGGCGGCTCCCGCGTTCGTTTCGTCACCCGACACAGCCTGGTTCCGGGGCCTCGACACGCCGTGGTTTTACCCACCGGAAATTGCCTTTCCGATCGTCTGGACGCTGCTCTTTACCCTGCTCGGGATCGCGCTGTGGCTCGTCTGGCGCAGCGACGCCGCCGGCCGGCAACTCGCACTCGGCCTGTTTGCCCTCCAGATGGTGTTCAACGTCGCCTGGACGCCCGCCTTCTTTGGGGCCGAGAACCTGCTGTTGGGTCTCGGTGTCATTGTCGTCCTCTGGACCCTGATCGTGGCGACGATCGGGGCATTTCGACGGGTCGATCGGCGCGCCGCGGCGTTGCTCGTCCCCTATCTGCTCTGGGTTACATTTGCGACGGTGCTCAACTTCGAACTCTGGCGGCTCAACGCCTGATCTCGCTCACACTGGAACGAACTCGATCGCGACCCACGCGAGGACGCCGGCGTAGATCGGGATCGTCAGGTTGTCGTCGACGATGAACTCCCCAATCCGTACTGTCACGCCGTCGGCGATCGTCGCTCCCAGTGCTGCCGCACCGATCGCGAGCGGGGACGCATACAGGAAGGGTGTGGCGAGCAGTGCGCTGACGATGAACATCGTCACGAGAACGTTCGGGCTTTTGACCCGCCGCAAACTGTCGTCCGACACGGCGCCGCTGATCGGATCGCCGATCGCGAGCATCAACATCGCCGGGAGGGCGATCGACGGCTCGAAGAGCACGACGACGATCGTCATGCTGAGCATGTAGTAGCCATATCCCGCAAACTGCTCCTGTTCGTACTCTCGAGTCAGCTTCTCGTAGATCCACCACTCCAGCCCAACGCGCAGGCGAAGGAATTCGAGCCCGATCGCCCCCACCGCAAGCACGGTCATCAAGAGCTGAAACCGCTCCCACGTAAGTCCGAGTTCGAAATAGCCAGCAAGGAGATAGAGTGCGACCAGTCCGCTTCCGCTTGCGTGGACGAGTCGTCGCTTCAGTTCATCGGCCATCACCGAACGTCTCGAAAGACGACACCTTCAGTCCGTCGGTTCGTCGGGGCGGTGGGCCACCGATGCAGGTCTGTCTCCACATTCCTGCCGATCGTCGACGTCAGCGACTGCCGATCGTCGACGTCAGCGACTGGCGGTCGTCGACGTCAGCGACTGGCGGTCGTCGACATCACCGATTGGCGATCGTCCACCTCGGAGGTCGACCGGCGGCGGCCAGTGACAACAGTCCCGCTCAGTCTTTGAGGGGTTCGACGACGACGGTTCCGTGACTCGATACGGTTACCTGACACCCCTCGTAGGTAAAGGAGACGTCGATCGACGTGCTTCGAGCCGACGTTACGAGGGACGCGAGTGCTTCCGGATCGAGCGTCTCGAATAGCGGTGACAGTGACGTCGGATTCTGATCCGTCGCGGTCGCAACGGTTTCGACGATCGTGACGACGGTCGTGGTCGAATCGACGTCGAATCGTGCGTGGTAGGTCCCCGTCGTGGGGTCGTGTCCGATCGCGTCCTCACCGAACGGACGGCTCAATGCAGTGTGAGAATGGGTTGTGTCGGTCATCACCTGGGCTACATGGGATGACCTACTAAGGGCGGACGCTGACCAGTCAGCGTGCATCCGCGCCGGACTTCTCAAACAGGTGCTGGAAGACGGTTCGCTGGGCCTTGCGAAGGTGCTGGTTGAACGTCTGGCGTGTCACGTCGAACCGGCCCGCCAGTTCGTCACCGGTGCTAGAACGTGGCGTCTCGAAATAGCCGCCGAAGTAGGCGGCATCGAGGACGGCGAGTTGTCGATCGGTGAGGGCATCGGCAACGATATCGTAGAGAAGGTGTGGCGAGTAGACGAGGTCTTGTGCGACCAGTTCGACCGAGGGATGAAACTCCCGGATCCCGTCCGCGGCCAGCCGCTGATCGACGTTGCCCGGCAGCTCGCCGAAGAACCTGACCTCGTCGGACGCGACGATAATTTCGCGCGGCCGGCCGCCGAGAGCGGAAAACACCTGCGAGACGGTCGCCGTCTCCGAGTGGGCCTCGATTCGACTGTCGTTGTCGATCGAACTGAGCAGCCGTGCATCGAGGAAGTGGGGGACCTCTTCGATGGCGTCGACGAACTCACCCGCTGTGAGATCCGACGTTCCCATATACTGGACCGTCGTCCCGTCAGGTAGCGAGACGACGGAATCGATCTCGATGCGCGTTTCGCCGCTTTCGACGCGAAGGGAGGGTGGGACTGCCCCCTGGTCCGCCCGAAACTCCAGCAGTCGCACGTGGTCGCTTGTCAGCCGCTCCTCGCGGCGTTTCAACGCGGTGACGTCCTCGAAGGAGACGACGACGTACTCGACCTCCTCGCCCTCGTCTACGACTGGTGAGGCGTTGGTCGATAGCCACCGTTCGGTTCCATCCGGCAGCTCGATCCAATGTTCGAAGCCGTACTCTGGCTCGCCGGTCTCGAAGACGCGTACGATCGGGTGTTCGTCTACGGGGATGGGTGCTCCGTCGTCGTCGTAGAGCTTCCAGGTGGACGGATCGCACTCGTCACTGGTCAGTTTCTCACGCGAGAGCCCGAGCACTTCCGCGGCCCGTTGGTTTGCAAACGCGATCGATCCCGTTTGACCGGCAACAATCGTACTGACAGGGCTCACGTCGAACACCCGCCGAGCGAGGTCGTCGGGTAGCGTTTCCGGGCCACGCTGGTCGGTCACACTATCGTCGACGCCTTCAGTCGATAACTCCGTCATCGGCGCTCTCTCCGGGGGAGATCGGTCCGAACCGCTTCGGGTTCATCGGAGCGATACTGGCCCATACCGCCGGTACGGAGTCCCCGAATAAATATGTTGTACTGGCACCGATTCGACCGGTCACGCCGATCGGCGCAGCGACGGCGGAAAGATATGCTCGGGGAGATACGCCGACACGACCCAGTTCGGTGTGCCGACAACCTCGTTGATTTTCAGATCGACGGCCGCCGAACAGAGGATGTAGGCCTCGCTGCGTGTTAGTCCGCGCTCGTCGTGGAGGTGGTCGATCATGTGCCGGATCGCCAGTCGGGTCGCCGCCATCAGGTCGTCGGCGATTCCCGTCGTCCCGTACATCCGTTCGTCCTGTCCCGTCGATGTAAACGGCCCGCTGGTCTCGAACTGTGGCTGGTCGATCGATCGGTCCGATCGCACGTCGATCCGACACGTCACCGTCATCGGGGCTTCGATGCCGGTCCCACAGACCTCGCCATCACCTTGGGCGGCGTGACAATCTCCGATACTGAACAGGGCCTTTTCGACCGCCACGGGAAGTGACACCGTTGCCCCCGCGGTGAGATGTTTGATATCCATGTTGCCGCCGGTCGATCGCGGCGGGAGCGTGTCGTAACTGCCGGGTTCGGCCGGGGCAACGCCCACCACGCCCGGGAACGGATCGATCGGAACCTCGATACCGTGGTTGAACTGGGCGACGCCATCGTCGACGTCCCAGACGAACAGCGCCGGCTCCGGAAACTCGTCGGCGAGAATGCCGAGTTCCGCCTCGCCTGGAAGGACCAGCGTGTACCCCCACCCCTCGTGTTCGAGACTGAGTACCTCGACCTCGAGAACGTCGCCGGGCTGGGCACCCGCGACCGCGATCGGTCCGGTCAGCGCGTGGACCCGATCGGTGTCGGTCTCGGCGACGTCCGCGAGCGTCGCATCGGGACCGAGCTGGCCGTCCGTCGCGTCCCGACACTCGACGCGAACGACGTCGCCCGGCTCGATCGTACACGCCGGTTCGATGCTGTTGTCCCAGGCGTTATGAACGGTGTCATCGCTGGCACTGATCCGATGATCGATCGCGGCGTTTTCGTTCGCCATTCACACCTACTTGATCACCCCGAACTAAAACGGTACGCCTCATACTGATTAGCGTCATCAATTACCGCCGATCGCCAGTACCGGGTCGGCGATCGGCGGTAACTACGGACACTAATCAGTATCACGGAACGCATCGACTGCACAGACGCTCCTCGGCGATCCCGATCGCGGCACCGACGCCGCTGCATTCCCCGTCAGTTCGCGCTGTCGGAAGCCGTGAGTCGTGGTTCCACGCATCTTTTTAGTGACATAGTGACAACGTCTCTCACATGTCCGATCTCGGATCGCACACCGACCGGCACGGCTCCCACACCGAGACGCTCGTGGGGGTGCTGGCAACTGTCCGCCAGAATCCCATCGCCGGTGTCGTGGCGGCGATCATCATCGCAGCAATCGGGTACCAGGCCGTCGTCGTCGCCAGTGCCCACTCGCTTCCGGCCGGAATCGCCGTCCTCGTCGTGGGCTATGCATCCTTCCGGTTCGCTCGTCTCTGCCGGTACTACCAACAGCAGTCGATGGCAGCTGCGCTCTCAAACTGGGACAAAACCCCGTAGCAGCCGTCCGTGAGACGGTTTCGAGGGACGCACAGTGATCGGGATCGAGAGAGACCGGTGTCTTCAATTTCTGCCGGGTGGCCGAACGGTCGCCGACCGGTAGGACCGATCGACAGCAGTCCGCCTGATACTGATTAGTGTCCGTAGTTACCGCCGATCGCCCACCCGGTACTGGCGATCGGCGGTAATTGATGACGCTAATCAGTATGAGTACCGACGGCTCCCGCCGCGATCGGGCCGATTTAGAAGCCGATGTTCAGCGCGTACGGCCACGGTGCGCTGGCGACGACGAGAAAGGCGAGCGCTCCGGCGGCTCCGTAGACGTTTTTCAGGAAGTGGGTCAACTCGTCTTGGGCCTCATCTTTTCCGACCGCCCAGAAGTCGTGCATCGTGACGCCGGACACGAGCAAGAAGACCGCCAGTGCACCGGCACCAAGCGCCGGAAAGACACCGAGGACGATCGAGAGGCCACTAAAAACGAGCAGCCCGCCACTCCCGAGCACCGACGCACGCGGCGCTGGCAGTCCCTTGAATTCGGCGTAGCCGGCCATTGCGTCCGTGTCGAGAAAGTGATTGAGACCGGTAAAGGCAAGCACCCCGCCGAAGAGCACGCGAGCGAGCAGGAACGCGACCTCGGAACCTGCAGACTCGAACATCAGTACCCTGCCTCCGCGCCACGGCCAGTTCGTGCGCTGGTCCGTATCGATTTGATAGCTGATTGCATTACGTTATGTGGTTCGTATTCGTATCTATATGTGCGTTCCCGGACATTGATGCCAGCACGTAACACCGATGTCTCTCGAAATCCGTGAAGGATAGCGAGTTGACGTGTCGGGTACTGATTCAGCAGTAGTACTGCTAACTGACATATCTGCGAATGCTGTGAGAATAGTACCCGATTTCCTGTGGGCTGGCAACGGACCCTCTCGGTCGGTCGCCGCGATCGTCGGATCCATCGCCGCGATCGCGTCGGTGCTACAGCTCTTCGAAGGCGACGTCACCGGCTCGCAGTGCAGACAGCGTTTCCGCCAGTTCGTCGATCGGCAACCGCTTCTGTTCGGTCGAGTCTCGCTCCCGGACGGTGACGGTCCGTATGTCGGCCTCGACCGTCTCGTAGTCGACCGTTACACAGAACGGGGTGCCAACCTCGTCCTGGCGGCGGTAGCGCCGGCCGATGTTCCCAGAATCGTCGTACGTGACCGAGAGGCCGGCCTCGCGCAGCTCACTGGCGATCGCCTGTGCCTCGGCTTCGAGTTCGTCGTCGTTTTGCAGCGGAAAGACGCCGACGACCGTCGGCGCGACCTCGGGGTCGAGCCCGAGATAGGTCCGCTCCTCGCCGTCGACCTCGTCCTCGCGATAGGCGTGGTGGAGGACGGTGTAGACGAGCCGATCGACGCCGAAGGAGGGTTCGACGACGTGGGGCGTGACGTGTTCGCCCGCTTCGGTCTGTTCTTCGACCGCGTAGCCGGTCTTCCCGACCGGAATCTCGTGACTCTCGCCGTCGAAATCGATCGCGACCGTCTCGCCATCGAACGCCGATCGATCGCGGGCCGCAAGCGCCTCGAGTTCGGAGACGACCGCTTGCGCGTCGCCGCCGAACTCCGGTCCCAGATAGCTCATATCGGGATCGACGGTCGCGCGTTCGACCGTCTTCGGCTCGTCGTACTGCTTGAAGATTGTGAACCGATCGCCCGAGTACTCGGCGTGTTTCGAGAGATCGTAGTCGCCGCGGTAGGCGAAGCCGGCCATCTCGATCCAGTTACCGTCGATCTCGCTCTCGGCGTCCCAGCAGTCCGCCGCGTAGTGGGCTCGCTCACCCGAGAGATGCTGGCGGTAGCGGAACCGATCCATGTCGACGCCAACGGCGTCGTACCAGGGTTTGGCGACGCCGAGGAAGTAGGCGACCCACTCGTCGCCGATGATCCCCTCGGAAACGGCGTCACCGATCGTCGTCTCGATCTCCTCGCCGTCTGCTTTGTTCTGTTCGCTGGCCGGATACAGCGTGACCGCGACGTCTGCGACCGCTTCGAGATCCGGCTCGTTCTCTTCAGGATCGACGAAGTACTCGAGTTCAGCCTGGGTGAACTCGCGGGTCCGAATGATCGATCGTCGCGGGCTGATCTCGTTGCGGTAGGCACGGCCAATCTGGGTGACGCCGAAGGGAAGCTGGTTGCGGGCGTACTCTTTGAGTCGCGGGAACTCGACGAAGATACCCTGTGCGGTCTCGGGACGGAGATAACCCGGCTGGGCGTCGCCAGGGCCGATGTTCGTATCGAACATCAG
>LKMJ01000877.1_pt1 | contig 25155 bp, 29 predicted proteins | sample 643391 | NCBI WGS metagenome assembly LKMJ01 (sample SAMN04112250, study PRJNA286221) | soda lake metagenome | biome: soda lake; feature: Kulunda Steppe; material: water; isolation source: sample PL-Br10 brine of Picturesque Lake | place: Russia: Kulunda steppe | collected 2010-07 | reverse complement strand
CGGGCGTCAGTCCTCGATGCCGAACCGGTCGAAGACGCGTCCGATGGCGGCGTCCACTCCCGGGGGGGTGGTCCCGAACTCCGCGATCACCGCGGCGCGTACCGCAGCCCGCAACTGCCGACGGGGGGCGGCGTCCTGGCCCTGCCCGGTACCGCCGGCGGCAGCGACGGGCGATACCTCACCGGCCGCGTCCCTGGGCAGGCTGCTGGCGGTCGTGGAGGCACGCGGGGGTGCCGCTGCCTGCGTGACGGCCGGCGGCCGCTCCGCCACCACGTCCTCGGCGACCCGGGGCCCCGCACCGGTGACCACACGCACGCCACGATCGCGCGCGTGCTCACGGGCGAGGTCGGTGAGCACCGTGTTGTCGTCGACGAGCAACTCCTGCTCACCACGGGCGAGTAGGTCGTCGATGTCCCGGGCGGTGATGAAGCGGCGGCCCATGTCTGCCTCCTCAGGCCTTGCGTCCCTCGATGGACTCGATGGCGGTGACGGCAGCGTCACGGGCGGCGAGGATGTCAGCCTCCGTGCCCGCCATCCACAACCGGCCGAACCGTCCGACCGAGGTGATGTGCATCAGGTTGACCGGTGCGGCCTTCTCCGCCTCGTTGGCGGCGAGGTTGATGTAGGCCGCAGGCGCACACTCGAGCACCAGCATGGTCTCCCCCGCGACCAGCATCATGCCTTTGGTGAAGCGGTTGAGCAGCTGCGCCTGGTAGGGATCGACGCGTGTGATGACCTGCATGGAGGCGATCTCCGGTGTGATCCGTCGTGATACGTCCACCCCGAGCTCCGCCAGCACCACCTCGCCGGCCCGCTGCACATCCGCCTGGGAGGGCGAGTGGAGCTCGAACATGCCGAACTCGCGCTCGACGATCTGGGACCCGGGCCGTGCTTCCGTGGCCTTGACCGCCACGTCGACGATACGGAACACCCAGTTGCCCGGCGCCATCTCCACGTACAGGCTCGCCATCCCCTCCACGGGGAGGTCCCCCTGGGTGATCGTGCCGTTGAAGGAGGCGTACTGCGGCTGCATCCGGTCGATGTAGCAGTACGCGCGCAGGTCGAAGTCATCAGCCATGTCGGATCTCCAGAGGTTCATGCAGATGCGCGTGAGCCTCGCCCGGATCGTGGAGGGCGACACCCAGCGGGGTGACGAGGAGGGGATGGGGGCTGACCTCGACGGTCAGCCCGGTACCGGCGGCCACGACGGCCTCGATGCCGGGGAAGGCCGCGGTGCCCCCGACGAGGTGGATCGTGTCCACGGTGTGGTCGGCGAGGTGGCGGGCGACGATGATGGCGATCTTGTCGAATACCGGCCGGATGACCCCGAACAGCGCGGGCTGCTGGTCGGGGTCGGTCTTGCGCGCCTCGGCCTCCTCCAGGCTGATGCCGTGATGACCGGCGATGACCAGGCTCACGTGGGTCCCGCCCGTGGCCTCGTCCTCCACCGCCACCACCTCGCCGTCGGCGAGCACCGCGATACCCGTGGTCCCGCCACCGACATCGACCACGGCGCCGTCGCGGATGCCGAGCACGGCGTTGGCCGCGGTGGGCTCGTCCACCAGGCGGGTGCAGACCAGCCCCGCACCCTCCACGACGTAGCGGCAGGCCCGGACCTCCGACAGTGCGACACCCGGCGGGTAGGTGGTCGCTGCGGTGGCGAGCGTGCGGCCGAGCCTGTCCTCCACCTCGGCCACGAGCTCGCGCACCAGTGCGACGGCGCCGGCGAAGTCGACCACCACGCCGTCACGGACCACGGAGGCGAACCGCGAGGCCACGGCCAGTGGGGTGCCGTCGCCGGCCACGGCGACCACCACCACGTAGGCCGTACCGAGGTCCACACCCACGTGGACGCCACCCTCGGGCGCGGGCCCGACGGGTGCCCTCGCCACACGGGCCGCAGCGGCCAGCAGGTCCGCGGCGTCCAGGGTGGGCCGGATCGGGGGTGGGTTGGCGTCGTTCACCGGTCACCTCCCACCGTGGCGGCAGCCAGGCGCAACTCCAGGACGTAGACCGCGCTGGACAGCCGGTTGACGGCCCGCGACAGGCCACGTGCCACCTCGCTGTCGTCACGCTCGGGCGGGTAGGCGTCCAGCACCAGGATCTCCGTCTCCCGCACCTGACATCGCAGGAGGTTGAGCCAGTGCAGGGTCTCCGGGTGGGCCGCGTCGGGCACCAGGTGGGGCAGCCCGACGGCCTCCTCCGGGTGGTGGCTCGCGTGGTGGATCGTGTCCTCGTCGAGCCCTGCCAGCGCGATCGCACCCGGCGCGCGGCCGTGGTACTCGGCCGCGAGGAGTTCCCGGCAGAAGGCCGCCAGGGTGTCGAGGTGAACGGCTGTCTCCTGATGGCCCTCGGCGCGCGCCCGGGCGCCCACGGCCAGGGTGAGGGCGTGGAGGGTGTCGAGCCGCCCCCGTAGCCGGATCCGGGCATCGGTCTTCGGTGCGAAACGGTGCGCGTCGAGCTGGGTCAGGTGGCTCGGTTTGTCACGCACCGCGCTCCCGCACGTCCTGCAGGTGGGGACGTCGCCCTCCAGCACGACGGGGAAACGACCGGGTCGATCCCAGGCCTGCCCACTGCCCTGACGGGTGGTGTCGCCGCGGCCGTGCGCACCGGCGGGCGGCTCGTGACCGACACCTGGCACTGCCGTGGAGGCCGGAGCAGCCACCTCGTGAGCCACCAGTTCCAGGTCCCACGCGCGCACCAGGTCGTCCGCCGCCGGGGTGAGCCGTGCACCTGCGGGCACACGTAGCACGGCACCACGCCGGGGCACCCCGAGCTGCGCACGCAGCTCGGCCTCGGTCAAGATCGGCACCGTTCACCTCCTCCCACACCCGGCACTACCGGGCGCAGGACCACCCGCCGCCGGGGACGACGGGACCACGGCTGTAGCAGGCGCACCGAGACAGGCACGCCATCCGCTGCAGCGGTCTCAGCCCTCGACGGCCGGCAGGATCGCCTCGACGTCGCCGTGGGGGCGCGGGATGACGTGGACGCTGACCAGTTCACCGACCCGACCGGCGGCCGCGGCGCCGGCGTCGGTCGCGGCCTTCACCGCACCGACGTCACCACGGACCATCACGGTGACGTAGCCGCCACCGATCTGCTCCTTGCCGATCAGGGCCACGTTGGCCGCCTTGACCATCGCGTCAGCGGCCTCGATCGAACCCACCAATCCCTTGGTCTCGATCATCCCGAGCGCGATCATCTGGACGTTCGCCATGGTGCTGCTCCTCGCGTGCGTTGGCGCGGCGGCGTCCGCCGCCGCGCGTGGGGTCGTCGGGGTGGCATCGGACGCCACCTCCGCGGTCGTACTCGACGGTGCGTCTGACGCCGCCGTCGGGGTCGTGCGCGACGACGCGGACGTCGTCGGGGTCGGGGTCGGGGTCGGGGTCGGGCCGCTGGCCGAGCGGGCCCGTTCCACCGCGCGCAGGACCCCCTTGCGGGGGCCGGCGGCTCGTTGGTGTTCGAGGGTGTCGATCCGGTCCGGGGTCGCAGCTGCGCGCTCCAGCAGGGCACGGACCTCGGCAACGGTCAGCTCCGCGTAGGCGGCAGGGGTCAGCTCGGCCATGTCAGCGACCCTCCAGCCTGTCGGTGACGCGCTGGCGGATCCGGGCCACCATCGCGGGATCCGGCGGTCCGGAACCCAGGTCCAGCTGCGCCGCGGCCTGGCGTCCCGCGCTGCCGACGGCCGGGAGGTCCGGTGCCGGGGCGGGGCGGGGCGGCGCGCCGAGTGGCGCCGGCGGCGCGGCACTGCTCGCAGCGGCGTCGGGCTGTGACCACGCCTCCCGAGGCGGGCGCGCGGTCTCATAGGCCACCCGCTTGATGTTGAGCACGTGGTGGACGGTGATGTTGTCGCTGACCACGGCACCACCGATGCCCCCCGGGGCCAGGGTCATCGAGGGAGCGAGCCCGGTGGTGGCACCGATCGCCCCGAAGGTGCCCCAGGTGTTGACGAGGATCCGGAAGGCCGGCTTCTCCACCCCGAAGGCGTGGATCACGTCCTCGTCGGCGGCGTGGAGCACCAGCGAGTGCCCGTCGCCGCCGAAGCGCAGCAGCTCGATCGAGCGCTCGCACCCGGCACGCCATCCGTCCTCGACCATGAACCCGAGCACCGTGGTCAGCTTCTCCCGGCTCAAGGGGTGCTCTGCTCCGACACCTTCGAGGTCCGCCACCAGCACGCGCGCGTCGGCCGGCACCTCGATGCCGGCCAGCTCGCCGATCTGCTGGGGGCTGCGCCCGACGAACCGCGCGTCGAGCAGGCCACCGCTGCGGAACAGCTGGGGACCGAGGTGGCGTGCCTGCTCCGGGGTGAGCCAGTGGGCGCCGTTGGCCTGCATCTCGGCCTTGAGCTGCGCGGCGATCGGCGCATCGGCCACCACGGTCTGCTCCGTGGCACAGATCGTGGAGCGGTCGAAGGCCTTGGAGTTCACGATGTCGGCGGCGGCGCGGGCGACGTCCGCGCTGCGGTCGACGTAGGCCGGCACGTTGCCGGGGCCGACCCCCAACGCCGGCTTACCGACCGAGTGGGCGGCGGCGACCATCCCGGCGCCACCGGTGGCCAGGATCATCGAGGTGGCGTAGTGCTCCATCAGGGCCTGGGTACCCGGCTGGCTGATCACGGTGAGGCACTGGACCAGGCCGGGGGGCATGCCGGCAGCCACGCCTGCAGTGGCCATCACCCGGGTGGCCTCCGCGGTGCAGCGCACGGAGCTCGGATGCGGGGCCACGACGATGGCGTTGCGCGCCTTGACGGCGATCAGGATCTTGAAGATGGCCGTGGAGGTCGGGTTGGTGGAGGGGCTGAGCGCCGCCAGAACACCGACGGGCCAGCCGTACTCGGCCACGCGGGTGGTGTCGTCACGCCGCAGCAGCCCAACGGTGGGGACCTCGCGGATCGCGTTCCACACGTCACGGGAGGCGAACTCGTTCTTCAGCCGCTTGTGGTCCGCGACGCCGTAGCCCGTCTCCTCATGGGCGAGCTGGCCGAGCCGGGCGCTGTCCTCGACGGCCGCGGTGGCCATGGCTGCGCAGATCCGGTCCACCGTCGCCTGATCGGTGTCCATGAAGGCACGCTGGGCCGCCCGCGCCGCCACCGCGGCGTCGCGGGCCTCCTGGATCGACCGCAGGTCCGGGTCGAGCTCGGCGGGCGCTGGCATCGGTCCCTCTCAGAACTTCCGTGGGTCGCGGGCGACGTCGAGCACGGCATCGGCGAAGGCCTGTGCAGCGGCGCTGCAGGCGCTCTGCGTGCCGGAGAGCAACGCCCCGGAGAAGTTGGTCTCCGAGGGCGGCTCGAACCACACGGCCAGTTCCACCTCGGCGGCCTTGAGCGCGGCGTCGATGCCGATCGTGGCCTCGAGCGGGGGCGCGATGAGGTAGGCGAGCGGTGTGCCCTCGACCACCTCGGCCTCCGCGGAGAGGTAGCGGCCCGTGCGGGAGATGGTGTGGGCGAAGAAGGCGAGGTCGCCGGCGTCGTTCGCGGCGTGGAACCAGGCCTCCTGCTCCGCGTGGTCGATGGCGGCGTTCATCCCGGCACGGACCTCGGCCGGGTCGGGACCGGCCAGGATCCCGATGATCTCCCCTGACAGCGGGCCGGAGGCGTGGTCGGCGCCAGCGTAGAAGCTGTGGGCGTAGACCACGTCCACCTCGGCGGCCTTGGTGGCTTCGTCGAGGGCGACGTAGAGCGAGTCATCGATGTCGCAGGTCAGCACCCCGATGCTGCGCTGGACGTCGGTGAGCCCCAGTTTGGCCGCCAGGTCGCGGTGCACGTTCGGGATGGCGCGGGCCGACAGGATCGTCGGCTTGATCGGGTCCAGGATGGCCATGGTCGGCTCCCTCGTCTCCACCTCGTTACGGCGTCGTCGGCTCGCAGGGTCCCTCGGGTGTCAGGTCTTCTCGGCGGTCAGGTCTTCTCGGCGGTCAGGTCTCGTCGGCGGTCAGGCGGCGCAGCTGCTGACCGCTGGCCTGGTGCTCCAACATGCGCTTGGCGAACTCCACCACGTAGGCACCCGCCTCCAGGGGGTTGGTGCCGCCGTGCTCGGTGATCATGCAGATCAGGTCGCGGTCGGCGTCGGTCTTGCCCGCGGTCGGCCGGTAGCCCATGTAGGCGCTGAGCGCGTCAGCGATCCCGAGGCCAGGCCGCTCCCCGATCAGCAGGATCACCACCTCGGCGTCCACGATGTCGTTGATGTCGTTCATCAGCCCGACCCGGGCGTTCTCCACGAAGAAGGGGGTGCCGAGCCGGATCCCCGCCGAGGTCAGGCCCTGCTCGATCACGGGCAGGATCTTCTCCAGGTTGTTGTCGATGGCCGCGGCCGACAGCCCGTCGCCGACCACGATCTGGACCTGTGCACCCTTGACGCACCGCTCCGTGAGGTCGCGCTTCGCGTCGTCGGAGAGCCGGCGACCGAGGTCGGGGCGGAGCAGGTACTCCTCCCGGTCGGCCACTCGGGTGGTGACGCGGAACAGGTCGAAGCGCTCGAGGAGCGCGGGGTCCACGTGGCCGTGGATCGCGTCGAGGGCGACACCGTGGTCAGCCTGGAACAGCAGCAGCGAGGAGGTCTTGGGGCGCGGGCCGCTGCGACCCACGCCGAGCCGTGCCGTGGTGGTCGCGGCGAGGTTGGTGAGCCCCTCGGGGTCGTAGGGGTCGTTGACCTGTAGGGCACGGCGTCGCTCGGGTTCGGTGGGGTCGGGCAGGTCGATCCCGAACTCGCCCGTGAAACGTCCCGTGGCCTCGGCGACGGTGCGGGGCGGGGCTGCCACGCCGGTCGGCGCGGGTGCCGTGTGGGGCGGGCTGGCTGCTGGCGGGGTCGGCGTGGAGCCGGTCGCGACCTCGGCGGTGGTGGCGGGCGGTGCTGCCGGGGCCGGGGCCGGGGCGGCCGCGGGCGCATGGCGGGAGGCCGGTGCCGGCGCCTGGGCCGGTGCCGGCGCAGCGGCAGGCGCAGCGGCCTCCACGCGCAGCTCCTCGATCACCGCGGCGATGATCGCGTCGATGTCGGGTGGTGTGGTGGTCATGCTGCTCCCCTAGCGCTGCAGGAAGAAGGACGCGTCGCCGGCCTTCGCGGTGAGCTTGCCACCAGCCATCAGGCCGATGCTCTCCATCCACTCCTCGAACTCCGGGATGGGACGCAGGTCGAGGGCCTGGCGCAGGCTCGGCGCGTCGTGGTAGCTGGTCGACTGGTAGCTGAGCATCGAGTCATCGCCCATCGGCACCCCGATGAAGAAGTTGCAGCCGGCCGCGGCGAGCAGGATGCCCAGGTTCTCGATGTCGTTCTGGGTGGCGCGGGCGTGGTTGGTGTAGCAGGCGTCGCACCCCATGGAGATGCCGCTGAGCTTGCCCATGAAGTGGTCCTCGAGCCCGGCCCTGGTGATCTGCACGGCGTCGTAGAGGTACTCCGGGCCGATGAAACCGACCACGGTGTTGACCTGGTACGGCGAGTAGCGCCGGGCCAGGCCGTAGTTGCGGGCCTCCATGACGAGTTGATCGTTGTCATAGTGCGCGTCGGCGGAGAGCGCGGTGCCCTGACCGGTCTCGAAGTACATGACGTTGGGCCCGGTGGCGTTGCAGTGGCGGCGAGCGAGGTCGTAGGCCTCGTCGAGCAGGTCGACGTCGATACCGAAGCTCTCGTTGGCCTTCTGGCTGCCCGCCAGTGACTGGAACATCAGGCCCATCGGCGCACCGCGCTTGAGCGCCTCCATCTGGGTGGTGACGTGGGCCAGCACGCAGTTCTGGGTCGGGATCTCCCAGCGGTCGATGACCTCCTGGGACATCTCCAGCAGCCGCGCCACGCTGCCCACGGAGTCGTCGGAGGGGTTGATCCCGATCACCGAGTCCCCCGAACCCAGCGACAGGCCCTCGTAGATGCTGGCCCGGATCCCCTCCACGGCGTCGGTGGGGTGGTTCGGCTGGTTGCGGGAGGCGAGCGTCCCGGGGAGCCCGATGGTGTTGTTGCACTGGGCCTGGATGCGGATCTTCTTGGCGCCGTTGATCAGGTCGAGGTTGGACATCAGCTTGGTCACGGCCGCCACCATCTCCGCGGTCATGCCCTTGGAGATGCGCTTGATCATGTCGCCATCGGTGACATCCGCGAGCAGCCACTCCCGCAGGTCACCGACCTTCCACCCCTTGATCTCCCGGAAGATCGCCTCGTTCACGCCGTCGTCGATCACCCGGGTGACCTGGTCCTGGTCGTAGGGCACCGCGGGGTTGTCCCGGATGGTCTGCAGGTCGAGTTCCGCGAGGACGTAGCGGGCCGCGACACGCTCTGCCGCGCTGTCGGCGGCGATGCCGGCCTGGCGGTCGCCGGACTTCTCCTCGTTGGCCTTGGCGAGCACCTCCCTGACGGAGGCGAACTCGTAGGTCGCACCGAACAGCTTCGTCCTCAGTAGCACTGTGACACCTCCGTCGGCGGCCTCATCGCGTGAACACCAGGGTCTTGACCGACACCGGCACGGCGCGCCCGTCGAGCAGCGGCCGGCCGATGTCGATGAAGTCCCCCTCACCCAGCCCGATCTGGTCGATGGTGATCAGCGGCAGCGCAGGGTGCAGGGACTGCAGGGTCTGACCGAGTACCTGGGCGTAGTCCTGGGGCGTGACCACCACCAGCGGCACCTGATCGGGCAGGCTGGCGTGGGCGTAGTCGCCGAGCCCCTGCGCCACGGTGGCCAGTTGCTCGTAGGACAGCCCGTGGGGCAGGTCGACGGCGATCGCGACGCGGCCGTCGCCCTCCGCATCCCACCGTCGGGTGGCTGCGGTGATGGCATCGACCAGGACCTGCGCGCCGGCGGTCGGGTCAGGCAGGTCGGGCTGCACCACCGGCAGGTCCCGCAGGGGGAGCAGCTCATCCCGGACCCAGATCGTGGTCCCCGACAGCGTGACGGTCTGGCTCGCAGCGCCGAGCACCGTCGCCCCGAGGGTCTCGGGCGCCCCCCGCACCGTGCGCTGTGCCAGGCGCGGCTCGTGCCGCAGGGCGTGGGCCAGCAGCGGGCCGACATCGCCGAACGCCGCCACGTCCGCCACGGTGTCGACCCGCAGCTGCTCCTCGTAGCACCGTCCCACTCCACCGGAGAGGAACACCGGCGCCCGGTCGGCGGGCACCACGTCCAGGGGTGGGCTCAGCGCCAGCTCACGCAGCAACCTCGACTCCTGGCCCAGCATCAGGTCCACCACCAGCCGGGCCAGGGCGTCGGCGAAGGCGTGGAGCTCCGGCAGGGTGGCGCGGCGGCCCACCGCGAGCTTTGAGCCGAGGTGGTCGAGGACCGCCTGAGCGGAGCTGGTGATCGCCACGACCTCGCCGGTACCGGGCTCGAGCTGCAGCCCCCGCCCGCCCACCATGATCGCGGAGGACGCGAGGTGGCGACCCGCGCGGAACACCGCGACGTTCGAGCTGCCCCCACCGATGTCGGCGTTGAGCACCGTGGTGTACTGCTCGCTGGACCAGGTGGCGGCTCCCGAGCCACGGGCGGCGATCTGCGCCTCGAGGTTGGGGCCGGCGACGGTGACCACGAAGTCACCCGCGAACCCCGACAGCCGCTGCACCACCTGGTCGGCGTCCTCGCGCAGCGCGGTCTCCCCGGTGATGATCACCGCACCGGTCTCCACCTCGCCGGGGCTGATACCGGCGAGGGCGTACTCCTCGTTGACCACCCGCAGTAGGCCGTCGAGGTCGATGTGCTCCGGGCCGATGAGCGGGGTGAACCGCACCTGGCCGACGTGCTCGAGCGCCCGCGCGTCCACCTCGATGCGGGGGACGAGACCGAGCCGCGCGGCGTTGCGCACCGTCAGGCGGGAGAACACCACCTGGGTGGTCGTGGTGCCCACGTCGATCCCGACGCTGAGCATCTGACGGGTGCGCTGCATCCTGGCTGCCTCAGCTCTTGCGAAAGGCGACGTCGTGGTCGACCTCGAGGGAGTCGAGGATGCCGACGATGGCCGCATCGGTCGGCACACCCTCGGTGTGTGCGGTCTCACGCGCGGCGCTGCCCTGGGCGACGAGCACGAGCTCACCCTCACCCGCGCCGACGGTGTCGACGGCGATGAAGAACTCACCGGTCACCTCATCGGTGGGGCTCGCCGGGCGCAGCACGAGCAGCTTCGCGCCCCGGAGCCGATCGTCCTTCGCGGTCGACACCGCCGAACCCACGACCCGCGCGATCAGCATCGGTGCTCTCCTCACCCTCCGACCGCCCGATGCCGCACACGCGGCGGGGCGGTCCCTCCTCCGGGTGGCACCGGGGTACCGACGGCACCCGGCGCACACGGGACCGTGCGGACGCGCCGCCAGCCCTCCGGAACCTCCCACGCTAGACCCTATGGCACGTGGATGGAAGCCCTTACATCCGTCACCGCGCCGCGCCGGTGGCGCGGGTGTAGCTGCCATCGCTGCCGCCGGTGAGGGCAGGGACCTCGGCCGCGTACACCCGCCACCTGCCCGTGCGCTCGTGCTGGTCGGGCAGGGAACGGACGTCGGGGAAGCTCGGCCGCAGGGCCAGGCGAGCGCGGTGGTCCCCGTCGCCGGCGGTCAGCTCCCGACCGTGAAGCTGCTGCCCCGGCAGGGTTCCCGTCGCTGCGACCCGCCCATCGATCCGGACCACGGGCGGCGTGGCGGCGCGATGCACGAGGTCGAAACCGTGGAGGTGCACGAGCAGCAGCGACGTGGGGTGATCGATCTCCTATCCGACGGGGGCGAGCAGCCGCCCGGTGCGCCGCGGCTCCTCCCGCCGGTCGTCGACGACCACCTCGATGCGGCGGCCCGAGATGTCGGTGAAGGCGACGTCGCAACGCACACCACGGTCATCGATCTCCAGGACGCCGGGCGCGAACTCGCGCTCCTCCCAGGCACCGGTCCCCGCGCCGAGCGCGTCGCTGCTGCGGTCGAGGTGGAGCCCGGGTGAGCGGATGTAGTCGTACAGGCGGCCCTCAGCGCGCTGGAGGAACACCAGCAGACCGGTGCCGTGGACCGCGTCGTCGAAGCGCTGCACCTCGAGACCGAGGTAGTGGGGGTCGTCAGCCAGCTCACAGTTGAGCAACCCGCCGATCGTCTCCGACGCGATGCTGAACGGGCAGGCGACGGCCCGGCCGTACCAGGCAGGGTCGCTGCCGGGCTCCCCCTCACCCACCGCGCAACCTCCGCGCGCTGCAGGGCGGACCGGACGCCGGTGTCACGTTCGGGCGTGAGCGCTCAGACGTAGTCCAGCAGACGCCGCGGCGCCGGCCCAGGGTCCGGGGCCCCAACCGACAGGGACGGGACGGACAACCCACTTGACGCTGCGGATCGTGCAGCGATCCGACGCCCAGGACGTCGAAACGCTGCACAGCAGCCCCCGCGGCACCGAGGCTGGGAGCCGGAAGCCGGGGTCGGGAGCCGGGAGCCGGGGTCGGAAGCCGGCGCGCGAGGACCGTCACACCACCGAGGTGGTCTCACGGTCCACCACGGGCTGGCCACGGCTGCGGTGCCACCGCTCCCACAGCACCAGCAGCGACGGCAGCACCAGCAGCGCCCCCACCATCGACAGCCCGATGGCGTAGGCGGTGACCTGCCCCATCTGCTGGAAGGGCACGAGCGTCGAGGTGATCAGGATCCCGAACCCGCCGGCGGTGGTCACCGCGGAGCCGGCCAGGGCCCCGCCGGTGTTGCGGGTGGTCTCACGGATCGCCTCCTCCAGGCTCGCGTAACGCAGCCGGTCCTCCTCGAAACGGCGCGCCATGTGGATCGTGTACGGCACCCCGATCCCGACGGCCAGCCCCGTGAGCGTGGCGGTGACCGGACCGAAGGGGATCCCGCTGACGTACATCAACCCGAAGGTCCACAGCACCACCAGCGCCACGGGCAGCATGGTCAACACACCGAGGAAGGGCCGCCGGTTCTCGATCCAGAAGGTCAGCATCAGGACCAACGTCGCCGCGATGAGGGTGATGAACAGCGACGCGACCTGGGTGTCGGACAACGACGCCACGATCTGCGCGGTGATGATGGCGTTCGAGGTGATCGCGACGCTGGCGCCGAGGTCGGTCAGTGCCGCCGCGTCCTCCTCGATGGCCTCCTGCAAGGCGACGGCGCGGTCATCGCCGGCCTGGGTGTCGACCTCCAGCAGCGCCGCCACGGGTTCGTCGACGGCGTCGAAGGCCAGCACCCCCGTGGTGCGGTCCGGGGCCGCCTCCCGCGCCGCTGCGAACAGCGCGCCGACGTCACCGTCGGCTGCGACCTCGCCGGTCGCAGGGTCGTAGCCCGCAGCCACCGCCGCCTCGGCGACGTCGGGCGCCACGGGCGTGCCGTCGGGCCCGGGTGACGTGAGCTGCTGGATCAGCGACACCGGCGAGGTGGCGGAGGCGACCTGGCCCGCCGGGGTCGTGACGGTGAGCACATCCCGTGTGTCACCGAGTTCGCGCACCACCTCGACCAGGGCGTTGTAGGCGGCCGGTTCGGCGAGGTCGACGTCCTCGACCAGCACCTGGGTGGTCTCACCGAAACCGCCACCGAAGGCGTCCTCGATGGTCGCCAGCGTCTGCACCACCGGCGAGTCCTCGGGCAGGAAGTCGGTGAAGGAGAACTCCGTGGAGATGTTGGTCAGGCCGAGGTAGCCGAACCCACCCAGCACCAGCGCCACCACCAGGGTCGGGACCGGTGCGCGCTCCGCCAGCACCGAGGTACGACCTGCGAGCTCGGGGAGCAGCCGGTCGCGGGTCGCGCCGAGTCCCTCCGCCGGCAGACGGCCACCGGCCTCAGCCCGACGGTCCAGCACGATCCTGAGTGCCGGCACGAAGGTGAGCATCAGCACGAAGGCCATCGTGATGCCCACCGACGCCAGGATCCCGAAATCCCTCAGCGCCGGGATCGGGTTGACGATGTTGGTCAGGAACCCGATGGCGGTGGTGACCGTGGCCAGCACCAGCGCGACGCCGACGGTGCCGATCGCGGTACGCATCGCCGCATCGACGCTGCGGCCCTCCCCCACCTCGTCGCGGTAGCGGGAGGTGAGGTGGATGCCGTAGTCCACCCCGAGGCCGACCAGCAGGATCGGCACGATCTGCGCCACCTCGGTCAGGGGCCCCAGCACCCCGGCGCGCTGCAGCAGCGCACCGATGCCGTTCATCCACAGCACCACCAGCACGATGGTCAGCATCACCACCGAGGTGTCGGCCACCATCCGCCGTGCGGAGGCCACCCGCGAGGTCGTCCCCCGGGGTGTGACCCAGAAGACGAACAGCAGCACGACCAGGATGATGGCGAAGGCGATGGTGAACAGTTGCGCCACCTCGCCGAGGAAGTCGTCCTCGTCACCGAACAGCAGGGCGAAGCTGAAGGCGGACACCTCCAGCGAGGTGGTGTCGTCGACCTCGGCGACCGCGTCGGCGACCGCGACCTCGCGGTCGATCTGGTCATCGATGTCCGTCGTCGCATCGACGAACACCAGCACCATCCCGAGCTCGGGGGTGTCGCCGGAGTCCTCCGGCACCAGCTGGGCGGCGAAGCCGAGCTCGGGCCCGGCCTCGGCGAGGGCGTCGGCGTACAGGGCCTTGACCGCGGCGTCATCGGGCAGATCGGCGGGCGCGAGCCCCTGGGCGGCCAGCGCCTGCTGGACGGGTACCAGGTAGCTGAGGATCCCGGGTTCACCCGGCCGGTCGACGATCAGCTCACCGGCGCTCGAGGCGGCGATCGCCGCCTGGAGTTCCTCCACCACCTCCAGTGCCTCGATGGTGAGCACGTCGCCACCGTCGTCGGCGATGACCACCTGCAGCACCGAGGCGGTGGACCCGTCCCCGAACAACTCTGCGATGCGCTCGGAGGCGTCGATCGCCTCGGACTCCGGGGAGAACCCCTCCTGACCCGACGCGCTCTCCAGGGTGGTGGACAGGGCCGCGAAGCCGACGGTGAGCGCCAGGATGGTCGCCAGAACCACCCACGGAAAACGGGAGGTGACGGCCGCCAGCACGCGGATCAGGGTTCTCACGGGGTGCTCCGTCGGTAGCAGAGCCGGGCGCAACCGCGCCGCGTGGGTGCGGCGTACACCGGACCCGGGCAGGTCAGAAGAAGGTCACGGGCCAGGCGTCGCGAAGGGCTCGTGCTCGTGGACCACCTCGAGCTGGGCATCGTCCACGGCCAGCAGGCCCGCGATGGCCGCCACGGACGGATCGGGATCCGCATACACCCACACGGCGTCGGGGAAGCGTTGACCGTCGACATCGACCGTGTGGTAGCGGCCGGTGGTGCCCTTGTAGGGACACGTCGTGACCGTGCTCGAGGACGCAAGCACCGACGCGTCCACATCCTCTTCCGGCAGGTAGGTCCGCATCGGTAGCCCGGTCTCGAACACCAGCATCGCACGCTCGCTCTGCGCGATCACCCGGCCCGCTGCCCGAACGGTCACCTGTCGGGCGCTGGGCATCGCGTCCACGCGGTGGTAGGGGTCGCGGACGTGGCCGCGGACCCGCTCCTCCTCGAGATAGACGGCATCGACGCCGTGGGGGTCGAAGGCCACCAGCCCGTCCAGCGGTGGGCAGCCCTCGATCGGGTCCGGATAGGACCACACCGCGTCGCTGCGACGCTCGCCTCCGACGCGCAGGTGGTGGTAGATCGCGTCCCCCTTGAAGGGGCAGTGGGTGGTCGAGCCCGAGGGTTCCAACACCTCGGCGTGCACGTCGGCTACCGGGAGGTAGATCACGGGCGCCAGCCCCGTCTCGTGCAGCAGCGCAGCCGCGGTGGTGTCGGCGATCACCTCACCGGCGACCACGACCCGGACCCGGGGCCCCAGCGGCTCGAGGTAGAGCTGATGGGCCGGCCCCACGACCTCGAAGTTCGACCGTCCTGCCGGCCGACGCCCCAAGGGGCCGGCGCCAAGGGTGAGTGCCATCTCGTTGCTCCTGGTGTGGACAGGTGACCCAGGGGTGGGTGGGGTTCGGTTCGGGGTGGGTGGGGTTCGGGCCACCACTGCCGGTGGCTGCACGGCGCAGGCAACCAGGTCGGCGTGGCACGACCCCGACCGCGTGCGCCGTGCGGGCGCCACCGCGGGCCGGTGGAAGCTGTGCCGGGCGCCCGGCGTTGCGACGGGTCAGTGCCGACCGTGCGCCTGTACGGGGCGACCGGACGCCGCTGTGCCTCCGAACCACCGGCAGCCGCCCCGCATCCGGAGCAGGGCTGGACCGAGGATGGCCGATGAACGACAGCGACCCGGGCACGTCACCGATCACCGGACCCGACAGCGCCGAGGTGGTGGTCTACTGGCGACCTGGCTGCCCCTTCTGCTCACGACTGCTGCGCTGGATCGACCGCAACCAGGTGGCGGTCGAGCGGCACGACATCTGGGAGGACCCCGAGGCAGCCGCTGCGGTGCGGGCCATCACCGGCGGGGACGAGACCGTGCCAACGGTGGTCATCGGCGGGGTCCACCTCATCAACCCCTCCCCCCGTGCGCTGTCGACGGCGTTGGAGACCCACGCGCCGCACCTGCTGTCCACGCTGCGCCCCGAGGAGGCACCGGGAGCCCAGGGACGCCTGGGACGCCTCTTGCCCGGCCGCGGCACGCGTCGCACGCCCGGCTAGGCGCTCACTGGGCAGGGGCCTCTGCGGTCTCTTCGGTCGCTTCGGTCGCTCTGGTCTCTGCAGACTCGCCGGTCTCTGCGGCCTCTGCGGCCTCGCCGAGCGCCGTGTCGATCTCCGCGATCTCCGCGAAGGTGGTCGCTGACAGAGACCGACGCAGCGCCTCCTGGGCTCGGAGCCAGGGATCGTGGATCGCGCAGGCGTCATCCCACCGGCACGGACCACTACGCAGGACGCACTCCGTGGAGGTGACAACCCCTTCGGCGACCTCGATCACCTCCAGCAGGGTGATGAAGGCAGGGTCACGCGCCAGGGTGTAGCCCCCCTTGCGGCCCGCGACGGAACGGACGAGACCGGCGCGCACCAACTCCGCGAGCAGCTGTGGGAGGTAGCTGGACGGGATGTCCATCTCCGCGGAGATATCCGCTGCCTTGCGGCGGCCCTGCTCGGTGTGGCGCGCCAGGTCGAGCACGGCTCGCACCGTGTAGTCCGCGCGCTTCCCGAGTCGTAGCTCCATGTCCGGACATCCTATCCCCGTCATCCGCAGGGGTCACACGACCAAGACCCACCCGCCTGCACGATCCGCCCATCACCCGCCCGGCAGCCGCCCGGCAGCCGCCCGGCAGCCGCCCGGCAGCCGCCCGGCACCCATCCACAGCACGGGGCCGGGCGCGCGGCCCGGCCCCGTGGAGAGATGCGCGCCACGCCCCGCGCCGACGTAGAGCCTGTGGGTGTGCCCACGCGGGTCGTTGTAGGACGTGGAGAACGCGAGGTTCGACCACAGGATCGGCAGATCCGGCCCCACGTCCACGGTTCGCTTGGCTACCTCGCCCTCCACGCGCACATCGCGCAGGAAGTCCTCGAACAGCGCCACGACGGCCAGCACCAGCACGGGCACCGCCGGACGCGGGGCACGAAGGCTCACGAACCTCACCGTCCCTGGCCGCCTTCGCCCTGGCTACGATCCCGCTGCAGCTCCACCACGGCGTCCACGGCCAGGTGCTTCGGGGGCTCCGTGACCACCTCCCCCGGCTGCTCGGACTGTCCCGCCGTGCCCCTGCCGCCACGGCGGCGCGATCGTCCATCGCGGCATGGTGCGGTTGCTCATCGGGGTGCGGCTGGACGTGACCTACCGCATCGACGGGCGTCACATCATTACCGTCGTTGCGTCCACTGAGGTTGGACACGACGTGCTTGCCGGCGAGGACCTCGCCAGCGAGATCACCCAGCTCCGGATGTGCCCGGCGGCGACCCCGGAGGTGGCCGGCCAGCGCGGATCCGACGCCGGCTCCCTGACCACCGAGCGCTACCTCAACGTCAACCAGGAGGACCGCTGATGCTCTCCGCACTGGCCACAGGGCTGCTGCTCATCGCCGTCGCCCTGCGAGCGACCCTGCCCGCGGACGCTTCCGACGGCTGCCCGGCAGCGACGTCGTGACCACCACCCCGATGCCCCCGGCAGCACCGGCGTCCCGACGAGAGCCGCGGGCCCGCGGCTGGGTCCCCGACCAGCATGGGGCGTGGGCGATGGTGAGCCTGCCCCTGGCCGCGGGGGTGTGGCTGAGCGGCCCACAGCCCGTGCACCTGGCCCTGGCGGCAACCTGGCTGCTCGGCTACTTCGCCTTCTTCGCCGCCGGGAAGTGGCTGCGCTCCCGGCGGGTGCGGGAACGCACGCCCACCCTGGTGTACGCCGCGGCGGCTGTCCCCACGGGGCTCGTGACCCTCCTGGGAGCACCCCAGCTGCTCCGGTGGGTCCCGGTGTTCCTCCCCCTCCTGGTCGCCAGCCTGTGGCTGACCGCGAAGGGTCGGGAGCGCAGCCTGACCAACGACGCCGTCACCGTGGTGGCGGCAGGGCTGATGACCCCCGTCGCCGCCGACGCGGGCGGCCTCGGCCCGGGACCTGCGGTGTGGGTCGCCACCGGGGTCCTGACGGCCTACTTCCTGGGCACCGTTGCCTACGTCAAGACGATGATCCGCGAACGTGGCCGCACCGCCTACCTGCGCGGCTCCCTCGGCTACCACCTGGTCGCCACGGGCGCGGCGACGCTGCTCGCCGTCACCGGCTGGCAGTCCTGGTGGCTGGCGCTGGTGTGGGTCCTGTTGACCGCGCGGGCCGCCGCCGGTCCCGCCGCCAACCGACGGCGGGACCGCCCCCTCAGGCCCGCGGTGGTCGGGGCCGGGGAGATCGTCGCCTCGGCGGTGGTCACCGTCACCGTGCTGGCCGGGCTGCCGGAGGTCTAGGCTCCGCCGATCCGAGCGGAGCGCAGCCCGTGGTTCCCCCGAGGTTGGTCCGGCGTCTGGTCCTGGCGCCCGCGATCCCGCTGCTCACGGTCCTGCTCGTGGTGTCGCTGCCGCTGACCCTGATCGCCGCCGCGGTCGCCTCCACCTTCCTGCCCGGCCGCTGGCGCGCGCTGCGGGTGCTGCACTTCCTGCTGATCGGGCTGGTGGTCGAGACCGTGATGCTGGTGTGGCTGTTCGCGCTGTGGGTGGCCAGCGGGTTCGGTCGCCGGCTGCGGGAGCCGGCCTGGCAGGAGCGCCACTACGCGGCGATGCGCCGCTACCTCGACGTCGTCGTGCGTGCCGGCACACGGGTGTTCCGGGTCGGGTTCGACGTCGACGTCGACGACCTGGCCACCCACCCACGCGAGACGACCACACCGCTGATCGTGCTGGCCCGGCACGCGGGCCCGGGCGACTCCTTCCTGCTGGTCCACGCGTTGCTGCGCCTGGACCGCCGGCCACGCATCGTGCTCACGTCGCGCATGCAGTGGGCACCGGCGATCGACATCGGCCTGAACCGCCTGCCCAGCTACTTCGTCCCGCCGCGCGCGCCACGGGGCACGGGCACCGCGGCGGTGCGGACCCTGGCCGCAGGGATGGGCGATGGGGACGCGCTGATCATCTTCCCCGAGGGGCGCAACTACACCCCGCAGCGCCGGCTGCTGTCGATCGACGCCTTGGAGGAGCAGGGACGACATGCGGAGGCCGAGACCGCCCGCGAGATGCGCCACGTCCTGGCGCCCCGTAGCGGCGGTGCCATCGCCGCCCTGGAAGGTGCTCGGCACGCGGACATCGCCTTCGTCACCCACGCCGGGCTGGAGCACTTCATCACCCTCGCCGACCTGTGGCGGGGGCTGCCCGTCGACGCCGACGTCGCGGTCAAGGCGTGGCTGGTCCCCCGTGCAGAACTCCCACGGGCTCGCGAGGCACAACAGGCGTGGCTGCAGTGGTGGTGGCGACGCATCGACGCCTGGCTCATCGACCACTTCGGCACCGAGGCGGTACCCGACGCGGTGGTGGAGGAGCTCGCCTCCTGCGAGGTGGAACCCGCCCCCGAGTGAGGCGGGACGGTGCCACTCCCCTGGAGGGGATCGGTACTGACAGCCAGCATCTGGCGCCCGGGTGGCGCCTGGCGTAGGCTGCCATCTACGACCTCGGTCGTAGCGACGCGTCCGGCACAGGCCGACACCTACCGATCACCCCAGGAGCAGCAACCATGCGACGGAGCATCCGCGCTCTCGCACTCACCGCCGCCCTCGCGCTGACCCTCGCCGCCTGCGGAGGCGAGGAGGCGGTCGAGGACACCACCGACGACACCACCGAGGAAGCCGCTGACGACGCCGCCGACCTCGACCTCGTCGCCGCCGACACCCTGACCGTGTGTTCGGAGGTCCCCTACGAGCCCTTCGAGTTCGAGGACCCTGACGCCCCCTCGGGCTACAGCGGCTTCGACATCGACCTGATGCAGGAGATCGCCGACCGCAACGACCTGGAACTGGTCGTGGTCAACACCGGCTTCGAAGGCCTGACCTCCGGCGCGGAGATGGCCGCCGGCACCTGCGATGTCGCGGCCTCGGCGATCACCATCACCGAGGAGCGCGCCGCCAACGTCGACTTCACCGAGCCCTACTACTCCGCGATCCAGTCGCTGCTCGTGCCCGTCGACGCCGACATCGCCTCCATCGACGACCTCGTCGAGGGCGTGACCGTCGGCGTGCAGTCCGGCACCACCGGTGCGGCCTACGCCGAGGAGAACGTGCCCGGTGCGGAGATCCGTTCCTACGAGGGCGGCGGTGAGCTGTTCACCGCGCTGGAGGCCGGCCAGATCGAGGCGATCCTGCAGGACGAGCCGGTGAACGCTAACCGTGCCGACCAGGACGACAACGTCGAGGTGGTGGAGACCTACGACACCGGCGAGGACTACGGCTTCGCGCTGCAGCAGGACCGTGGCGACGGCCTGCTCGCGCTGCTGAACGGCACCCTCGACGAACTGCGTGACGACGGCTTCTACGAGGAGCTGTTCGACACCTACTTCGGCGAGGCCTGATCCGGCCACCGGCCGGTCGCGTCGTCGCACGCGGCCGGTCGGGCCAGCCTCGACCCCGGGTCCGGGAACGGGAGCACGCCGCGGCGTGGTTCCCGCCCGGCCCGGGGTCGTCTAGCGTGCAGCATCGTTCGCCGCCGCGTGGGGGAACCAGCGATGACCGCGACCGCAACCCGCCCGTCCACCCGCACCCTCACCAAGCGGCAGCAGCAACGCCTCATCCGCGGCGCGCTGTACGTGGTGTTCGTCGCCGCCGTGGCGGGACTGCTCGCCGTTGCGGACTGGGACACCATCCAGCGCAACTTCTTCAACGTCGAGCTGGCACGGGAGATGTTCCCCGACGTGCTGCTGATCGCGGCACGCAACACGATCCTCTACACCTTCCTGGCGTTCAGCTTCGGGCTCGCCTTCGGCCTGCTGCTCGCCCTGATGCGGCTGTCCTCGGTGGCGCCCTACCGGTGGCTGGCGACGGTCTACATCGAGATCTTCCGCGGCCTGCCCGCGCTGCTGACCATCTTCCTGGTCGGCATCGGCATCCCGATCGCCTTCGGCACCCGGTGGCCGACCCTGGTGACGATCACCCTCGGGCTCGGCATCGTGGCGGCCGCCTACATGGCGGAGACCATCCGGGCCGGCATCGAGGGGGTCCCCAAGGGCCAGATGGAGGCGGCTCGGTCCCTCGGGATGTCCTACAGCTGGGCGATGGTCTCCATCATCATCCCCCAGGGCTTCCGCATCATCATCCCGCCCCTGACCAACGAACTGGTGCTGTTGATCAAGGACACCTCGCTGCTGTTCGTGATCGGCACCACCCCCGCCACCAAGGAGCTCACCAAGTTCGGGCGGGACCTGCTCAACACCAACGCCAACGCCACCCCGCTGATCGTGGTCGGCGCGGTCTATCTGATGATCACGATCCCGATGACGCAGCTGGTACGGGTGCTCGAGCGCCGGAACGCCCGGTCCCGGTAGCCGGGTGACCCGGCACCTCCCACGTCACCCGCACGGCAGCCCACCCCAGGACCTCGACAGGAGACCGCGATGACCGCCTCCGACATCGCTACCGGCGACGCACCTGCGGCCATCGAGGTCCGTGCACTGCACAAATCCTTCGGTGACCTCGAGGTCCTCAAGGGCATCGACTTCCACGTCGACCGCGGCGAGGTCGTGTGCGTGATCGGCCCGTCCGGGTCGGGCAAGTCGACGCTGCTCCGCTGCGTGAACCGGCTGGAGGAGCCGACCGCCGGGCGCATCTACATCGAGGGAGAGGACATCACCGACATCGACGCCGACGTCGATCAGCTGCGCAGCCGCATCGGGATGGTCTTCCAGTCCTTCAACCTGTTCCCGCACCTGTCGGTGCTGCGCAACCTGACCATCGCACAACGCCGGGTGCGCGGTCGGAGCAAGAACGAGGCCCGTCGCATCGCCCGCGACAACCTGGAGCGGGTCGGGTTGTCGGACAAGGTCGATGCCTACCCCTCACACCTCTCCGGCGGTCAGCAGCAGCGGGTGGCGATCGCCCGGGCGCTGTCGATGGAGCCGGACATGATGCTGTTCGACGAGCCCACCTCAGCCCTGGACCCAGAGCTCGTGGGCGAGGTGCTCTCCGTCATGCGTGACCTCGCCGAGGAGGGGATGACCATGATGGTGGTCACCCACGAGATGGGCTTCGCCCAGGAGGTGGGTGACCGGGTGGTGTTCATGGACGCCGGGGTGGTGGTCGAGGAGGGGGAGCCCGTCCAGGTACTCACCGACCCACAGCACGAGCGCACCCAGCGCTTCCTCAACATGGTGCGCTGATCCGGCGGGAGCTGGTCCGCTGTCCCCTGACACCTGGACACGGATGCGGTGCGCACCGGGCGATGCCGCCACGACCTCTGCGACGAGTTCGCCGAGCTCGAACTCCTCCTGGCGCGTGCGGTAGGTGCCGCGAGCCAGGCGGTCGACGTCCAGCAGCTCGTCGAGGAGGTGGCTGCGTTGCTCGGCATGACGTTCCAGGGCGAGCTCGAGGTCGTTGCGGGTGTCGCCGTCGACGGTGCCACCGACCCGGCGCAGGGTGGAGGCCATCCCGCGCAGGACGGTCAGCGGGGTCCGCAGCTCGTGGGAGACCGCGGTGAGGAAGGTGTTCTTCACCCGGTCCAGATCCCGGAGGCGAGATCGGCGTCGATGTCGTCGGGGTGGGTGAGGTCCAGGGCGGTGCACTCGAGCAGTTCCTTCGCGGTCCGGCCCAGGAACCTGCAGAGCGCGTCGTTGACCTGGAGCAGTCGGTGGTCCAGACCGATGACGGCCATGCCGATGGGGGCATCCGCCATGGCGATGCGGAACCAGGAGTCCACCTCGAGCTGGGCCAGCTCACGCCGGTACGCCTCCGTGATGTCGCGTCCGACCGACAGCACCTCGGCACCGTCGCCGCGACCGGGATGCCACCGCTCGACCCACTCGATCCAGCGGGTCGGGGCACCGTCGCGCCGGAGTGGGTTGACCTCGCGCAGCACGGGCAGCTCCGGAAGCGCATCGAGCAGCCCCGCCAGGTCCTGCTCCCCCGCTTGATCGCTCACCGACACCCCGATCCCGACCTCGACCGCAGTGCACAGCCAGCTCCGGCGGCAACCCGCCGGTGGCGATCGGGCGTCGCAGCAGGCTGGAAGGTCAGCGGTGCCGACACCCGGTAGCCCGCTGCAGCGATCCGGCGAGGTCGCCACGGTCCTCGACCGTGATCGTCGTGAGCGCGAGCCACGCGGCGAGCTCCTTAAGCTCGTGGGCGAGTTCCCGAGCGACAGCCACGTGGTCGACGTCCGCCTCCGCGAACGTGCCGCGTACCAGCAGGCGCCCGGACTCGCGGTCGGCCTTGAGGTCCACCCGAGCGACGAACCGATCCCCGAGCAGGAAGGGCAGCACGTAGTAGCCGTGGACCCGCCTGGCGGCGGGGACGTAGATCTCGATCCGGTAGTGGAAACCGAACAGGCGCTGCACACGGCCCCGCTCCCACACCACCGGATCGAAGGGGGAGACCAGGGTGCGGGCCTGGACGGTCCGGGGCACCGTCGCCTCCGGGTCGAGGTAGTACACCTCGTCGTGGCCACGGACGCGGGCCCGCGTGATCTGCGCACGGTCGGCGAGATCCTCGAGGAGGCGGCGTGCCCTGCGCACGGGCTGGCGGTGGTGATCGGCGAGATCCGCGGCGGTCCCGAGCCCCTGTGCCCGCACCGCGTGACGCAGCAGTGCACGGTCCGCGTCGTCGGGTGGTGGCGGCGGCGCAGAGCGATGGGCGACGGGCACGACGCGCTCGCTGAGGTCGTAGCGGGTGACCAGCTGCGGCGTGCGGTCGTGCACGCCCAGCTCACCGCCGAGGAACAGGTACTGCAGCGCATCCTTGCCACGCGGGTCACCCCACCAGGGCCCGGTCCGCTGGCCGGGATCGGTGAGGTCGGACACGCTCGTCGGGCCGGCCTCGGCCACCTCGGCGAGTACGGCGTCCAGGAACCCGGGATGCGCCACCTCGAAGCGGGCGCGCGCGGCGCCGTCGCGGAACGCCGCCCGACGATGGGCGAGCAGGGGCCACCGGTCGGCCGGGGTCAGCGATGCCACATGGGCCCACCCCTCGAGCAGCTCCCGGGAGCGCCACAACCACCGGTCCCTGGCGGCGCGGTCGTGGGAGCCGAGGCGGGACCAGAAGGGCAGCTCGTGCGCCCGGGCGAGCACGTTGACGCTGTCGAGCTGGATCACCCCGAGCCGGTCGGTCACCGACCGCAGGTGGCGGACGTCACGTCGCCCTGCTGCCGGCGGACGACCGTCCGCGAGCCCGAGGGCCCGCAGGCTCAGGCGACGGGCCTGCCCCTGCGAGAAGGTCCGCACGCGCCCTCCCCAGGGTGGCTGCTCACCGAACGCGTGCACACGCTAGTGGCAGCCGCGCCCTGCTCGCGGAGCGCTGGGACGCCCCGTAGGGTGACACCCTCAGCGACGAGGTCACCATGCCACAACCCCGCAACGCCACTGCCGCCCTCCTGCTCGTGCTCCTGCTGGCCCTCACCGCCTGCGGTGACCCTGATCCGGAGGACGGCGTCGACCCGCAGACGCAGGAGCGGGTCGGGGAGCTCGAGACGGAACTCGAGCAGCTGCGTGCGCAGGTCGACGAGCTCGAGCAGGAGAACCAGGCCCTCGAGGACGAGCTCGCGGCGCGTGAGGATGCGGACCCCGACGCTGCTCCGGACGCGGATGACGAGCAGCCCGCCGCGACGGATCCGCTCGCCGACGTTGCCGATGCATGGTCCGCCGAGGGCCTCGTCGACCAGCTCCGCGTCCACCTACGCGACCCCGAGGCGGAGGCCGAGATGCCCGAGGGCTGGGAGCCGGGCACGACCGACTGGACGCCCTTCGAGGTGCCGGACGGGGTCGAGGGCACCTACGACACACCCGGTGCGGTGATGGCGGCGCTGGCCGTCGAGGTGGATGTGGATCTGCTCGGTCAGGACCAGTGGGAGACCACGATCCGCGTGCTGCTGGACGAGGACGATCCCGAGCTCGCCTACGGTGCCGTGCTCGGATGGGGCTTCCTCGACGACTCGGTCGTCGGTCGGGACATCAGGATGACCCTCACCCGGACCGGTGACCAGCGGTGGGAGCCCGGCGGCGCGGAGCAGCGCCAGCATTGCCTGCGTGGCGTGTCCGACGATCAGACCGCGTGCCTCTGAGGCGAGGGGTTGCCGGCCGGTTCACTCCTCCGCCAGTTCCGGAGGGAAGCCGCCGGTGGCGATGGGGCCCCAGTCCTCGATCGTGATCCGCACCAGCACCTTGCCCTGGTCGTGCATCGCCTGGCGGTACTCGTCCCAGTCGTCGTGCTCGCCGGCGATCACCCGGAAGTACTCGACCAGCGGCTCCAGCGCCTCGGGCAGCTCCAGCACCTCGGCGGTGCCGTAGATCTGCACCCACGCGCCACCGAAGTCGTCGGAGAGGACACATGCGGCGGCGTCCGGCTGGCGACGGAGGTTGCGGACCTTGGCGCGCTGCGGGTAGGTGGCGATGACCAGCCGGCCCTCCGCGTCCAGCCCGGCGGTGACCGGGGAGAGTTGCGGGCGGCCGTCGGCGCGTGTGGCGACCAGGATGACGTTGTGGCGGGGCCGGATGAAGGCCTCGAGTTCCTCGCGGTCGACTCGGTCGGCGCGGGCGATGGTGCGGGCCATGGCAGCTCCTGTGTCGCGGAGGCCGGCTGTCGTGCGGGCGGGCCTGCCCCGCCCGCATCACTGGTCAGTGGCTGACCTTGGCGCGGTAGCCGAGGATCTCCTTCTTCACCAGCCG
>LKMJ01000876.1_pt1 | contig 25155 bp, 23 predicted proteins | sample 643391 | NCBI WGS metagenome assembly LKMJ01 (sample SAMN04112250, study PRJNA286221) | soda lake metagenome | biome: soda lake; feature: Kulunda Steppe; material: water; isolation source: sample PL-Br10 brine of Picturesque Lake | place: Russia: Kulunda steppe | collected 2010-07 | reverse complement strand
TTCTGTGCTCGCACTGCAACTGCACCGCAACCGAAGCGGAAGGGGTGGGATTCGAACGCCACGAGGCAGTGATGCCGCCGCGGGCCAGAGGCACCGCGGTGCTCTTCCGCTGAGCGACCCTTCCTCACTTACATCCGATGGCCGAGTTCGTATTTGTAATCGGTCGACTACCGGCGAGTAGCTGCCACCTACGGCCTGCAATCGCGTCCGACGACGCGGTTCGTCGGGCCGATCGTCACTCACCGATCGCAACAGTTCGGAGCCTTTAGGACGCCGCCGCGCCCTGCATCGAACGGTGAATCCCGATCGGATCTTCGAGGCGTTTCCCGCACCGAGCTATCGCGGGACCCAGGAGCAGGCCCTCGGCGACATCCGCGACGCCTTTGGAGCCGGTAACGACGTCGTCCTCGTTCGTGCGCCGACGGGAAGCGGCAAGTCCCTGCTGGCGCGGGCGATCGCCGGCTGTGCGAAAACGGTCGGAGAGGCAGCCCCAAGCGAGCCATCGGGCGCCTACTACACGACGCCACAGGTCTCCCAACTCGACGACGTCGCTGCCGACGATCTGCTCGCGGATCTGAACGTTATTCGCGGCAAATCCAACTACACCTGCATCCTGCCCGACGAGCGAGATACGCCGGTCAATCAGGCCCCCTGTGTCCGCGAGCGCGGCTACGACTGCTCGGTCAAACATCGCTGCCCGTACTTTTCCGATCGGGCGATCGCCTCGAACCGTGAGATTGCGGCGATGACGCTCGCCTACTTCATGCAGACCGCCGGCAGCGAGGTCTTTCGCACGCGTGATGTCGTCGTCATCGACGAGGCCCACGGCCTCGCCGAGTGGGCCGAAATGTACGCGACCATCCAGCTTGGGCCACGGACGGTGCCGTTTTGGGACCAGTTGCGCGTCCCCGAGATCGAGGGGCTCGATCGAGCCGTCCGCTACGCGGCGGCGCTCTCCCAGCAGTGTACGAACCGCAAGGACGAACTGCTCACCCAGGAGTCGCTCTCGCCCGGCGAGGTACGCGAACGCGATCGGCTCCAGGAGCTGATCGGCGAACTCGACTGGTTCGTCTCCGACTACCGCGACCCAGAGAGTGCAACGACGTGGCTCGTCGATCAGTCCGAGCCACAGTCCGCGCCAGCCGAGACCGACGACGGGGACCCCCAGGGTGGTCCGCTGACGATCAAACCGATGGATCCCGAACGCTACTTACAACACACCGTCTGGGACCGCGGGAACAAATTCGCGCTCCTGTCGGCGACGATCCTGAACAAGGAGGCCTTCTGCCGACAGGTCGGTCTCGACCCCGCAGCCGTCGCGCTCGTCGACGTTCCCCACACGTTCCCGGTCGAACACCGGCCGCTGTACGACGTCACACAGGGGAAGATGACCTACGAGCACCGCTCGGAGACGATCCCGAAGATCGCCCGGACGATCGTCCGGATTATGCAACACCACCCCGAGGAGAAGGGACTGATCCACGCCCACTCCTATGATATCCAAGAGCGACTCGCCGACCTGCTCGCTGATTTCGGCGTCGGCGATCGGGTCCGGACACACAGCCGTGACGACCGTGACGCTGATCTCGAGTCCTGGAAAGCCACCGACGACCCCGACGTCTTCCTCTCGGTAAAGATGGAGGAAGCCCTGGACCTCAAGGGTGATCTCTGTCGGTGGCAGGTGCTGTGCAAAGCGCCCTTCCTCAACACGAGCGACTCCCGAGTCGCCCACCGGCTCGAGGCGGGCCAGTGGGCGTGGTACTTCCGGACGGCACTACGGACGGTGATTCAGGCCTGTGGCCGCGTCGTTCGTGCCCCCGACGATCACGGCGCGACCTATCTGGCAGATTCGAGTCTGCTGGACGTCTTCGAGCGTGCCAGAACGGATATGCCCGACTGGTTTGCCGAGCAGGTCGATCGGATGACACAGCCGGAACTGCCTGCGTTCGAGCCACAGGCCGCGGTGGCAGGAACTATGGAGGGACAACGAACTGGGCGGACCGATCGCGGTCGCTCGGGACCGAGACGGTCCCGACGATCGTCCAACTCGAGCCCGCTCGCAGACGTCTGGGACACGGACGGGTGAAACAGCTGCGTTTCTGACCGGGACCCAACGGGTCGACGGCGCTGTGGGTCGTGACTGCCTGCAGGTTGGCCCTCGACCCTGGTGCAGCCGGACCGATCAGAGGGCGGTTACGCCCCAGGCGACCATCGACGTCGCCATGAGGCCGGCGAACAACAGCGCAATGATCTGATTCTTGTCCATGCCGGAATCGATTCACTCTGGGAGCATGAATTTGACGGCACGGTCCGGACGGCTCAGTTCGCCATCGATACGCAGTCTCCCACCGATCGGGACCAACCGCTGTCGATTAGGTCCATTCGCCCCAGCCAGCTAGCACGGCTACGCCGCATAGCTACTCGAATCTGGCGTCGACGACGACGTGGTCGACGCCAGCGCTGTGACTCTTGACCCGCCGGCGATCGAGTACGGTGAGTTCCCGGTCAGCCGTCGCCGCTGCAGCGTCGAGGCGGTCGATCGGACGTTCCCAGAGCCGTGGCTCCGGTGTCGCCTCGTGATAGTGAATGACGCCGCCCGGACGGAGCGCTGGGAGTGCATCGTCGAGGAACGTGTGGGCTTCGTCGGCCCGGTCGCCATGGGCGTCGTCTCCCTCCTCAGTGGCCGTTTCAGCGCCGCTTCCGTAGTATCCCATGACAATTCGATCGGCAGCGAGTGAGTCAGCAAGCTCACGGCAGTCGGTCATGTAGGCGTCGACGCGATCGGCAACGTCGTTTGCCATCGTGTTTTCGACGAGATACCGGAAGGCGGTCGGGTTCAGTTCGGTCGCCGTCACCTGGGCTCCGGCGCGGGCCATTGGGAGCGTAAAGTAGCCGATGCCGGCGAACATATCGAAGACGTGTTCGTCCGCAGTACAGCTGTCTCCCATCCGCACCCGTTCGGCCTGATTGCCCGGCGAGAACATCACCGTCGCGGGATCGAGTCCGTACCGGGTCCCGTGTTCGACGTGGACCGTCTCGGTGTCTCGATTGCCCGCGATGAGCCGCGTTCTGGGCTCACGGTAGGTCCCGGCCATCCCGTCGGTTGCGATCCCCTCGTCGGCAAGCACGCTGTCGGCCTCGCCATGAAGGTCGAGCAATGCCTCGCCGAGTCCCGCCTCGTCGGGACAGCCCTGGGGAACGGTCACGAGCACCACCGAGCCGATTACGGCCCACGAGCCCGGTGCCGACTCGATTTCACGCTCGCTCCACCCCCGATCGACCAGCAGGTCGGCCAGCTCACGCCGGCGGGGTTCGGGATCGACCTGACGAACGATCTCCAGTACCCGTGTCTCGGTCGGAGACGTGGTTACCGGCAGGGCGACCCGATCGGGACCGTCCTCGCGGACGCGTCGTGACTCGTCGTAGACGCCTTCGTCCCGGAGCGACTCGATCGCCGTCTCGGTACGGGGTTTGGCGACGACCGCGGCGAGCGGTGCGTCGGCCCGATCTAGCACGTCGTCGATCGTCGTGTCGTAATCGGCCGGTGGCGCCGTCGGTGCCTGCCCGCTCGACGTCTCGTTCGGCGATCGATCGTCCTTAGCCATCGCTCTCGTCGGTTCGTTCGGGGAGGATGTGGAGGCCGGCACGGCTCTTCAGGACGGGGACCGTCTCGGCGTCGGGATCGAAGTACTCCGGGCGCGCGACGGTCGTCGCCTGATAGGTCTCTGGGTCTAACACCTGGACGGCGTTTTCGTCTTCGACCGTGACGACGGTCGTCTCGACAGCGTCCCCGTGTTCGCCGAGTTTGCGGGCCTCGGGGGCGTTGCCCTCCTCGTAGCCGGCTTCGTAGCGCTCGCCACTCCGTACGCGAGTGCCTTTGAGGTTACCCCGCGCGCTGCGGACGAGGACCGGCCCGCTGTCGTCGTCTGCGAGATCGATCACGTCGCCGGGCCGGTAGGGCGGCAGGCGGACCGCGAACGTCACACGATAGACCTCGTTTCCGTCGGAGTCTTCCGTGACGAGCGTTTCGGCGTCGTTCACCGTCCCGCCGAACTCCTGGACCATCTTGTTCGAGATCTTCTTCCCGATCTTGTTGGTCGAGACCTTGATGTTCAGTCCGTCGTCGGTCTCGTTCATCTCCGTGACGAAGGCGTTCCGATCGCCCGTGGCCTCCATATCGGCGACGACCGTGTTGGCGATCTCTTTTGCGCGATCGATCTCGTCGGTCCTCGGGGTTCGATCCTCGGCACGGATCTGGACGATGCTGGCGTAGTAGCTGCCCGCGATCCGTCCACACCGGGTACAGGTCTGGCGGGCGATCCTGACCAGGACCGTCTCCTGTTCCTCGACGGGCGTCCCGCGGACGACTCCCGTGAAGTAACAGTGCATCCGGATCGTGTTCTGGTCGATCTGTTTGGGTTCGACCTGCCAGGCGACGTCGCTCACGTCGACGTGGACGCCCAGTGACTCGCTGACCTGCTCGATCGCCACGTCGGTGTAGTCTTCCGCACCGACGTCGACCCATCGGTTGCCCCGATGGACCGCCCCACACTGTGCACAGACTCGGACGTCGATCCGATCGGGCGCGTCGACGAAGTCGAAATCGTCGAAGTAACAGCTGTCACAGAGATCGACCTCCGCGCCGGGCCGAAGCGGATCGCTCGCTCCGGCCGCTCCATCTTCGTGATCGTCCCCTCTCGCCGATCGATCGGCGACCGGCTCTCCACACCGGGGACAGAACGCACGCGACTCACTCATTGTCTCCGATTGGAGGCTGACGATGTTAAGCGGCGTGCTCTCGATGTCGGCCCGACGATTTGTTCTAGAATGTGAATGTTCCACACGAAACGAAGGGGTTGGGACCGACGAAACTGGTCGAAACGTTCGTTCCACACCTGTCAGACGGTCGTCACACGCTTCCCCCCCATCGCGTCCTGTCAGACGTCCCCACGTCAGCCGGTCTCCACCCGAAATAAGGGGGTTCGATTGGTGACACTTATTCGGGTCGAGCCCATTCGTGTACGTATGGACTGGCAGCCCGACTGGGGACTTCGCGCCCGGATGTTTCTGACGATGTTTTTACTCTTTGCGCTGTACATCGTCTTTGCGGGCGTGATCACGGCCTACATGGGCGGTGGAATCCTGATATTTGGACTCCTGTTTGGCGGCCTGTCGCTGGTCCAGTACTACTACAGCGACACGCTCACACTCAAAAGCATGGGCGCGAAGACGGTCTCCGCCGACGAGTATCCACAGCTTCACGCCTCCGTCGACCGACTCTCACAGCAGGCCGACCTACCCAAACCGACGGTGGCCGTCGTCGACTCGGACGTCCCAAACGCCTTTGCGACCGGTCGAAATCAAAAAAACGCCGCCGTCGCTGTGACGACGGGACTCATGCGCACCCTCGATCAGGACGAACTCGACGGCGTCATCGCCCACGAACTCGCCCACATCAAAAACCGAGATATGATGGTGATGACCTTCGCCTCGTTGCTCGCGACGATCGCGTTTATGATCGTCCGCTGGGGGGCCTTTTTCGGCGGCGGGCGGAACCGACAGGGCGGCGGGGTCGTCGTCGCGATCCTCGTCTCGCTGCTCGTCTGGATCATCAGCTATATTCTGATGCGAGCACTGTCGCGGTATCGTGAGTTCGCGGCCGATCGCGGAGCAGCCGCGATCACCGGCAACCCGTCCGCGCTCGCCTCTGCCCTCCTGACGATTTCTGGCGAGGTCGATAAGGTCCCCGACAACGACCTGCGCGAGGAAGCCGAGATGAACGCATTCTTCATCATCCCGATCAAGTCCGGCATCGTCGGGCGGCTGTTTAGCACCCATCCCGCGACGGAGCGCCGCGTCGAGGCGCTTCGGGAACTCGAACGCGAGATGACGGGGTTCTGAGCGTGGTTGGTCCCGATCGCGGCGATTGCGATCGGGACGGTGCAACTGGAACTCGGCACAGTGGCGCAACTGGAACTCGGTACAGTGGCGCAAATGGAACGTTTTGAAGGGGTTGCCCGCGTGTCATCTCGTATGGGACTGTTCGACGGACTCCGTGCCGTGCTCGGATTGCGTGCCGAGACCGACGCGAAACGCGACGCCGATCCGGACGACCTCTTCGGGATGAGCACTGCCTATCTGACGATGGAAGCCGATCTCGGATACGAGTCACTCGACGTCGGTGCGCTCTGTTTCTCCGGCGTCGACTCGACCAGTTTTCGTGACGCCGTCGACGAAGTCGAGGCCATCCTCGAAGCGGGCCGCGAGGACACCGGCACCGACTTTTCCGTCTCCGAGGACAGTCATGGCTACCACTGGGTCGTCCTCGACGACGAGGACCCCGAAGATCTCATCACCAGCCTCCACTTCGCTGCGGATACGTTCATCGAACACGGCTACGGTTCGCGGCTGCTTGCCGCCGTCTTCGGTTACGAGAACCGCGGTGGTCCGGCCTACTGGATCTACTCCTTTCGCCGCGGCCGGTACTATCCGTTCGCCCCTCGCCCCGGCCGCGAACGTGACTCCAGTGCGGAGTTCAAACTCGAGGCGGCCCTCGACGGCGAACTCGAGATCGAACGTGACAAGGAGTACTGGTATCCACTGTGGCCGAGTTCGAGCGGGAGACACCCCTGGGAGTGAGCTCTTGCGGTGTCGAACGCGACGACACCAGCCCCTTCGATCGCCGGCCGACGCCCACTGCAGCCACTCCCCTGCCGATCGGCGACGACCCTGGCGCGATCGAGACCACCCTACTCATGTTGGGAGTAGTTCTATATCCACCATCCAGTAACAGAACACTGTGGCGGGGCGTCTGTCACCACCCATTCCCCCTTGCGTCTGCACCACCCCTCGACCCGCCCTGCCCGATCTACCCCCCCACTTTTGGCGGTCCGTACCCGTGACCACGCCGCTTTCATCGGGACTGGTGTCGTCACGTCCAGCTGATCGCCGTCTCCCCGACCTGCTCCGCTCTATCGTGCTCGCCGCGTGTCGTATCCATTTTAATGTCGCGCTCAGAACGTCCCAGCAGTGACCGACTGGAACCAGTTCAAAGGCGATCGTGCGAACGGTGGCGTTCGACGGGACCTCGAGGGTCCACACCGGGTTACAGAAGCGTGGTCCGTCGCCCTCTCCGGTCCGATCCACTCGTCGCCGGTGCTCGATCGCGACACCGTGTACGTCGGCACGAGCCACGGCAACCTGTTTGCGCTCGATCGGGAAACCGGCCACCGACGGTGGGTGTTCGAGACGACGATGGCTGTCGACGCCTCGCCGGTAGTCACGTATGATTGCGCGTACGCGGGAACGGCCGACGGGACGATCCACGCGATCGATCCCGGAACCGGCGAGGGGCGCTGGGAGACGCCGCTCCCGGCCGCCCTCACGTCCTCGCTTTCGCTATCTGACGGTCGTCTGTTCGCTGGCCACGCCGGGGGGCTCTCGGCGATTGACGCCGAGACCGGTGAGCGCCACTGGTCGGTCGAGACCGACGGACCGGTCGTCGGCTGTCCGGCGGTCGACGACGAGCGCGTCTACATCGGAACCGGGGACGGAACGGTCTACGGCGTCGCGATCGACGACGGTGCATTCGAGTGGGACGTCCCGGCTGACGGCCCAGTCGCAGCTGGGCCGACGCTCGCCGACGAGCGAGTGTATGTCCCAGACGAGGACGGGACGCTGCTCGCACTGGACGTCGAGACCGGTCAGTCGTGGTTCACCTACGAGATTCGGGGTGCGTTTACCTCCACTGCGACGGTGCTTCCCGACGAGGAGACCACGTTCGTCGGCGCTTCTGACGGCTATCTCCACGTCACCGACACGACCTTTGGCCGGCGCAAGGTCCGTGGGTGGCTCTTCTCGAAACAGGGGGTCGCCCTCGATGGACCCGTCGCGTCGAGTCCGGTCATTGCTGGCGATCTCTGCTGTGTCGGCGACTCGACTGGATCACTGTACGGTGTCGACACCACCGAGTTCGAACCGCTGTGGCACCACAGCGTCGAGGATGCGATCACGGCGACGCCAGCGATCGCTCCGGAACGGCTCTACGTCCCCAGTGGCGATCGACTCTGCTGTCTTTCCTGGGACGCTGGCGACTCGCTCCCCTGATACGGAGTAGTGTCCGTCGTTACCTCGTGGACTCGCTGTTCTGGGCTTCGCGCAGTTTCTGGTCGAACAACAGACACGCTGTAGAACACACCGCTGTCTGCTGCTACTTTCACTTTCACCCTCCTGTTAACGAGGGTTTATGATGGGTCCGGCACAACGGAGTGATATGGCAGACGTAGACCTCGAAACCCTCCCCGGCGTTGGACCGGCGACCGCAGACAAACTCCACGATGCAGGCTTTGACTCCTTCCAGAGTCTCGCCGTTGCCTCACCGTCCGAGCTGTCGAACACGGCAGATGTCGGCGAATCTACTTCCGCAGACATCGTTCGAGCTGCCCGTGATGCCGCCGATATCGGTGGGTTCGAGACCGGCTCGACCGTCCTCGAACGGCGAAACGAGATCGGCAAGCTGAGCTGGCACATCGACGAGGTCGATGACCTACTTGGCGGCGGTATCGAAACTCAGTCGATCACCGAAGTGTACGGCGAGTTCGGCTCGGGCAAGTCCCAGGTCACCCACCAGATGGCCGTCAACGTCCAACTCCCCCAGGAGGTCGGCGGCCTCCATGGTTCCTGTATCTTCGTCGACTCCGAGGACACGTTCCGACCGGAACGAATCGACGACATGGTTCGTGGGCTCCCCGACGAGGCGATCGAAGCGACCATGGACGACCGAGAAATCGAGGGCTCGGCCGACGACGAGGAGGCGCTCGACGAACTCGTCGACGCGATCCTCGAGAAGATCCACGTCGCGAAAGCGTTCAACTCCAACCACCAGATGCTGCTCGCGGAGAAGGCAAAAGAGCTCGCGAGCGAACACGAGGACTCCGAGTACCCCGTTCGCCTGCTCTGTGTCGACTCACTGACCGCTCACTTCCGTGCGGAGTACGTCGGTCGTGGTGAACTCGCCAACCGCCAGCAAAAACTCAACAAACACCTCCACGACATCGACAAGGTCGGCAACCTCTACAACTGCGCCGTCATCGTCACGAATCAGGTCGCCTCCAACCCCGACTCCTTTTTCGGCGATCCGACCCAGCCGATCGGTGGCAACATCCTGGGACACAAATCGACGTTCCGGATGTATCTCCGCAAGTCCAAAGGCGACAAACGGATCGTCCGACTCGTCGACGCGCCGAACCTCGCTGACGGCGAGGCCGTGATGCGCGTCCAGGATGGTGGACTGAAACCCGAGTAACACGACACTGTTTCCGTTCTCGCTCCCCTCCTCCGGTGACGACAGGCTAACGTCGTCGAACTGTCTGCTGTCGCGTCTTCACCGAGCCTCGATCGAGATGGACGTTCCCTCACCGGCAGTGACGGTGACGCCGTAGCCACAGTAGTCAAACGTCACGCGGCCAGTGCGGCCCGCTTGCCTGTCCGTCGGCGCGAACAGCGTCTCCAAGGCCTCCGGGTCGATGACGTCCCACAGCGGTGGCAACGTGAGGACGTCCTCATCCTCCGCGTCGGCGACTGCGGCGACGATCGCGTCGGTGATCGGCTCCTGACTGCTCGCAACCGTCGAACTGTTGGTGATACTCATCGCAGAGCGTATGCGATCGGGTATAAAAAAGCTACTACCCAACCAGTTGGTACCGGAGTGGCGTCGGCGTCGAGTCCGCTGGAGTCTCCACGACCACCCTCTCCAAACGTCTGAGTTGGCGCCAGTACTGTCGGAATCGCCCCAACGGCGGCCAATTATTTCGGATCTCGTCTTCTACAACAGTTTTTCCAAACACCAGTACAGTATTAATATCCGTACAGTAATTGACAATACAAACGTCCACTATCTAAGGGAATCATCCCCGTTAAAATCCCATTATTTGGAGAATATTGGTTCTGCATGTATTAACAATGACGCAGAAAGCCTTATATATATTAGATGGATCGTACCGATCGCAATATGAGTGCCCATTCGTACATAATTGGACACGTGGGGAGCAACGAACCGAAGCGTTTTGATACCAACAGTGCCGGAACCGAGGTCGTTCGCCGATGAGCAACAATCATAGTCGTAGATCCGTTCTCGCAGCCGGTGCTGCCGGCGTCGGACTCTCGATCGCCGGTTGTCTCGGCAGTGACGACGACGGTCCGACGGTAGGGATTCTGGAGGACCGATCCGGAGAATTCCAGCTCAACGGGACCTCGAAGTGGCAGGCGACTCGACTCGCGATCGAGGAAATCAACGAGGAGGGCGGAATTCTTGGTGAAGAAGTCCAGATCGAAGACCCCGATCCACAGTCGGACAACGAACTCTATCAAGAACTCACTGAGGAGATGATTCTACGAGACGAGGTCGACGCGCTCTGGGCAGGCTACTCGAGTGCGACGCGAGAGGCGATCCGTCCGATCATCAACGATCACGATCAGCTATACTTTTACACGACCCAGTATGAGGGTGGGGTCTGTGACGATACGATCTTTCCGGTCGGTGCGACCGCTCGCCAACAGCTCGGTGTGGTGACGCCGTACCTCGCCGATGAGTACGGCGACGACATCTACATCATCGCCGCGGACTACAATTTCGGGCAGCTGTCGGGTGACTGGGTCAACGTCCTCGCGAAGGAAAACGACTACAATATTGTTGGTGAGGAATACATTCCACTTGGAGAGACAGATTTTTCGTCGGTAATTAACAATATTCAGGACGAAGACCCCGACTTCATCATGTCGATGCTCGTTGGTGACAATCACGAGAGTTTCTACGACGAGCGCGACACCGCCGATCTGATGATCCCGATCGGGACCTCGACGACGATGGCCCAGGGCCACGAACACATTCGGTACGAGCCCGACGCATTGACCGACGTCTACGCCGGCGTCAGCTACATGGAGGAACTCGGCGACGAGCGCGATGAGGGGTTCGTCGAGAACTTCTACGATCGGTGGGACGACGCAAACTACCTCAACCAGGAGGCACAGAACAACTACTTCTCGGTGTACATGTGGCGAGACGCCGTCGAGGAGGCCGGCACCTTCGATCAGGAAGCGGTCATCGAGGTGCTCGAAGAGGGGGTGGAAATCAGCGCACCCTCCGGGGAGATCGAACTCGACGGTGCCACCCACCACGTCTCCCACCAGATGCGGGTCGCCCACGCCGACGACAACCACGAGATCACGTTCCACGACGAACAGCGTATCGAGCCAACCTTCCTGCGTGAGGAGGTCGAAGACGGTGAGGGCTGTGACCTCCGTGAAGAGTCGATGACCACGCAGTACGAGCCCGGTGACGTATACGATATCTAATGACCTGGAACGCCCCGATGAGCACGCACAGATACTGTCCGGAGGCTGATCTGCCGTGATCAGTGTCGGGACCATGCCGCTGGCGACGTCAGTATCCAGGCTGCTGGCGCTGCTCTTCCAGTTTCTCAACAGCTTCGCGTTCATCGTCCTCGCGACGGTCGGCCTCGCGGTCATCTTCGGGATGATGGGGATCATCAATCTGGCACACGGCGAGTTCATTCTCGTCGGTGTCTACGGGACTGCGCTCACCTTCCATGCGGGGCTGCCGCTTCCGCTGGCGATGGTCGTTGGTGTGCTTATCACGACGATTTTCGGCGTGATCGTCGAGCGTACGATCGTCCGCCATCTCTACGATCGACTGCTCGACTCGATGGTCGCGACGTGGGGGCTCGCACTCATCGTCGCACAGGGGCTGTTGATCGTCTTCGGATCCAGCCTCAGCAGCATCTCGACGCCGATGGGGAACGTCGCCTACGGGCCGTATACGTCATCAGTGTACCGAAGTATCTTCCTCCCGGCCGTTGCACTCCTCGTCCTCGCCGGCCTCTATGCGCTGTTTACGCGCACCGAGTTCGGCATCAAGGCACGAGCAACGATCGAGGACCCCGAAACCGCTCGGGCGATGGGAATCGACACCGACCGCATGTACGTCTCGACGTTCGCGATCGGCTCTGCACTCGCCGGACTGACCGGCGCGCTGTACGCGCCGGCACTCGGCTCGATCACGCCCGACCGCGGAAGCACGTTCCTCGTCGAGTCGTTCGTCGCCGTCGTCGTCGGTGGCCCGTCGGTCATCGTTGGGACGCTGTCGGCCTCCGGACTCCTTGGGGCGGTCAACGCGACCGGGACGTTCTTCGGCGGCACGTTCATCGGCCAGATGCTGATGCTTACCGTCGCGATCGTGGCCCTGCGACTGCTCCCTGACGGGATCACTGGCTACGTCGACGAGTGGCGCCAACGCCGGAGGGCTGAGGAATGAGCACCGACTCGAAATCGGATGTTGCGCTGTCGGCTAGCCGCATCCGCGGGTTTTTCGAGGGCCCTAACACGATCGGCAACTCCACGCCGTTCTGGATCGTCTTCGCTGTCGCCGTCGCCGGGTTGGCAGCATACCCACAGCTCACCGATCCGTTTACGATCCGTTTGACCACGCGATACCTCGCGCTTGCGTTCCTCGCACTGAGCCTCTGTTTCGTCTGGGGCTACTGTGGAGTCCTCAGCTTCGGCCAGGTCGCGTTCTTCGGCGTCGCGGCGTACACGTTCGGCGCGATCGGGATCAACTTCTCGTCGGCGGCCGGCGTCACCGCCGCACTGTTCGGTGCCATCGTCGTCGGGACGGCGTTTGCGGCCCTCTTGGGCTACTTCATGTTCTATGGCGGCGTCCGTGACGTCTACGTGACGATCATCACGCTCGTCGTCGCGCTCGTCTTACACACGTTCACGGCCCAGACCGCCGGCAGCCAGTGGGCGATCGGCGAGGCCCGCCTCGGTGGGTTCGACGGGATGACTGGCATTCCGGACCTCACGCTTGGATTCGGCAGCACCGCGATCGTCTTCGATGAGGTCACGACCCTCTACTACGCGCTGTTGGTCTCCCTCGTGGCGACCTATCTCGGGCTTCGGGTGCTGGTCAACAGCCGTTTCGGGATGACGATGGTTGCTGTTCGCGAAGACGAGACGCGAACGGCGACGTTCGGCTACAACGTTCCGTTCATCAAACTCGTGGTGTTTACGATCGGCGGTGCACTCGCCGCAGCTGGCGGCGTGTTCTACGCCAGTTGGGGAAACTACATCGATCCGAGCCGGTTTGCGATCGCCTTCGCCGCGTTGCCCGTCGTCTGGGTCAGCGTCGGCGGCCGCGAGTCGCTGCTGGGCGCGATCGGTGCGACGCTGCTGATCGAACGTATGCGAACGGGCCTCTCGGATGGTGTTGGTGGCGTGATCGGCTCCGAGTGGGCGCTGGTCATCGTCGGCGGCCTGCTCTTGTTCGTCATCCTCGTGATGCCGGCCGGCGTTGCGCCGTATCTCGATCGAGCAGGAAAACGGATTCTGGACCGGTTCTCCGACGATTCGACGCCGTCATCGCCGACAGAGGAGGTAGTGAATGATGACTGACGCACTCAACAGCTGCCGGATCGACGCACAGCCCGCTCTGGACCGTCTCGGAAGGGGTGTGTCCGTATGAGTGAGACGAGCGATCCAGACGTCAGGGTGAAGCCGGCCGTTGCCGCCACCGGCGGCGACCAGGATGCCGTGTTGGCAACTGAACAGCTCACCAAACGGTTCGGGGGGCTCACGGCGGTCGATAGCGTTGACTTCACCGTCGAGGAAGGCGAGATCCGCTGTCTGATCGGTCCGAACGGGGCCGGGAAGAGCACGCTTCTCGAGTTGATTATCGGGCAGCTCTCGCCGACAGCAGGCGACGTGTATTTCGACGGCCAGAAACTGACTGATCTCGACTCCCACGAGCGGATCGACGCCGGCATCAGCGTCAAGTTTCAGTCGCCACACGTCTACGAGGATCTGACCGTTGCACAGAACATTCAGGTCCCGCTCCAGCGGACCGACCGTGACGTCGAGGCCGTTCGGGCACAGACGCTCGAGCAGGTGTCGCTCGTCGAGCAGGCCGACGTGCCTGCCGGTGACCTCTCCCACGGGCAACAACAGCGTCTGGAGATCGGGATGGCGACCACGCTCGATCCCACGCTAATGTTGCTCGACGAGCCCGTCGCTGGGATGTCCGTCGAGGAGACCGCCGAGGTTGCCGAGCTGATCAAATCGCTCAACAACGACGGGATGGCGTTTCTCGTCGTCGAACACGACATGGACTTCGTGCGTGAGATCTCCCAGCAGGTGACTGTGCTGAACCAGGGCTCGGTGTTCCGACAGGGATCGATCGAGGAGATCGAGACAGACGAGGACGTCCGCCGGATCTACCTGGGTGAGAACGCATGAGCCTGACAGTAACCGATCTGACCGCCGGCTACGAGGGGACACCAATCCTCCACGACGTCGACTGCACCGTCGAAGAGGGCGAGATCGTCGGTGTCGTCGGGCGAAACGGCGTCGGAAAGACGACGCTCATGAAAGCGATCATGGGGATGATCGAGCCCACAGCCGGCACGGTCAGCTTCAACGGAACGGATGTGACGGCTGCAGCGTCGAACGAACACGCCGAACTCGGCATTGGATACGTTCCACAGGGACGAGACGTCTTCCCCGGACTGACCGTCGAACAGAACCTACTCATCGGCGAAGGGATCGGCGGGGAGTCAGAGCCGCTGTACGATCGCGTCTACGAGTACTTCCCGATCCTAGAAGAGCGGGCCGACCAGGACGCAGGGACGATGAGCGGGGGCCAACAGCAGATGCTGGCGATCGGCCGTGCGCTCGTCGGCAACCCCGACCTGCTGCTGGTAGACGAACCGTCCGAAGGGGTCCAGCCGTCGATCGTTCAGTCGATCACGGAGGACCTTACGCGGATCAACGACGACCTCGGGACGACGATCCTCTTCGTCGAACAGAACCTCTCGGTGATCCAGGGGCTCGCCGAGCGCTGCTATGCGATGGATCACGGCCGTATCGTCGACGAAATCCCGGGGGCGTCGCTCGCCGATCGGAACACGCTCGAAGAATATCTCGTCGTGTAGCGCTGGCCCGAACTGGGCTCAGTCTTCGGTCGACGTCTTTTCGAGATCGAGGTCGCCACGATAGATCTCTGCGCCGTCCTGTGCGACCTTTTCGGCGAGCACTGCACACTTGATGCGCATCGGTGAGATGTCGACGCCGAGCATGTCGACGATGTCATCGCGGTCCATCTCGAGCAGTTCGTCGATCGTCTTCCCGGCGAGTTTCCCAGAAAGCATGCTCGCGGACGCCTGACTGATCGCACAGCCATCGCCGGAGAATGCCACCTGCTTGATCGTCTCCTCGTCGTCCAGCCGGACGTCCATACGAATCTCATCGCCACACATCGGGTTCTCGCCGATGTGGGTAAAGGTTGGATCCTCGAGTCGCCCGTAGTTGCGCGGGTTCTTGTAGTGATCGAGGATCTGCTGTCGGTACATATCCGAGCCCAGTCCCATTGGTACGTACGCGTATGCAGGAGAGTTGTAAAAGGATTCCGGGGCCCTGCTCACGCGTGTTACGAAAATGGGTTACATCGCTGCTCGACAGTATAAAAAACCGGCCGCCACTGCGGCGACAGAGGTGACTGGTTCCGGTTACGATGTGACTATCCGAACGGTCGCTCGGCTGGTGGTGAGTGTTCCGAAACGGTTGATGGTCGATGCTACAATGCTATGTTGACCCCTGGTCGTGTCCGATTGGGGGGTTCAGGTAACAGGCGTCGATGACGGCGACGACGCCGACGAACGCGGCAACCGCGAACGCCTGCACGGTCGACACCTCGAGCACCAGCGTGGCGACCATCGCAACCGCAAACGCGAGTGGAATCAGCCCGAGCACGAAATCATACCGGGTTGCCGCAGTGAGAACGTCGACCAGGGCGTCAAACGGATCCCGCTGGGGACGGTCGATTGATCTCTCGTACATGTGTTCTCACCTCGGCACAACAATGTAGGCCGGTTGGGCAAAAAAATCTCTTTCCGGGTTCGGATGAGCGTCAGTTCGCAGTGACAGTCAGCTACCGATTACCACCCGTCTCTGCGTCGAACTGGTCGATGTATGTCCGAACGAACGCCGCACGATCGGTCGCGAGGTCCCGGCCGGCGTCGGTGTACATCCGTGCCGGCAGGTCGAGAATTTTCTTGTGCAGGTGATTGTACTGGCTCTGGCCGTCTACAGTCTCGTCGTCGGCGGGTGGCACCGATGGATCGCAAATGGGTGACCCCATCTCGCCGCCGTAGGCGAATACGCGAGCGATACCGATCGCACCGAGGGCGTCGAGATTGTCTGCGTCGCACAGTATCTTCGCCTCGATCGTCTCCGGCTTGACGTCGCTCGAATACCGGTGGGAACGGATGCAGTGCTGGACCGCCTCGATCGTCGTCATGTCGCCACCCTCGTCTCGCAGGATCTCGCCCGCTTCTCGCGCCCCCCAACTCGCGTGGTCGTCGATCTCGCCGCGATCCTCTCGTGTGCGCCCGATGTCGCGGAGAACGACGGCGAGAGACAGGACGTCCTCGTCGACGGGTTCCGGGAGTCGATCGACGAGCGTCGTCGCAAGGGTGTCGACGCGCTGGACGTGGTGCCAGTCGTGGGCTGGCGGTGCGTCCGCGAAGTACTGGCGGGCGCGATCGAAAACGGCCTCGAGCATAGGGTTTCGTCCCCGGGATGCGGCAAAAAAGACTCGATCATCGCCAGAGGACTGAAACCGGTCGCAATTGGTGACCATATTTCAACGGTTGCGTGGACGGCGGTGGCTGCCGAAATGGTACCAGATAGCTACCTACCTGTCGCACTCGTCTTCTCTCGCTGGGAGGCGATACAAACCCATGGCCAAGGATACGAACGAGCGTGAGACCAGTAGTATCACCACTGAATCAGTCGACGGCATTTTCCGCAGAACAGTGCTGAAAGCCAGCACAGTCGCAGCGAGTTCGATCGCTGTTGGTGCGCGAGTGGTGGCGAGGAGCACGACACTGACGCCGATCGGGATCTGGACGGCGAGGTCAGTACGCAGACGGCAGACGTCATCGGTCAGGGTCCCGAGGGTGACGTCGTGGCCGAAGACGGAGCGATGATCCACCGCACCGACGATGCCATTTTGATGGAGTTCTCGATGCCGACGCCGGAGCCGGGCGAGTACACGTACCCGAGTGGGCCGCCGGAACGAGAGGGTGAGTGGTGGACCGACGAGGTGGGAGAACTGGAGGCGTTTACGCTGTGGGCGTTCGTTTTCAACCGGCCCGAGGAGTGTGACGACAACGATTGTGACGGTGATGACGTCGGCGAGCCGGCGGGCGGTGGCGTGTACAACGTCGCAGGCCACGCGTTCGGTGGCCCGGACCTCAGCTTCAACGGGTTCGTGACGCCGGACACCGACCTCCACGAAGAAGACGGCGTACCGGCAGGGGTGCCCCTCGAACGACCGTTAGAAGCCGAGGTCCACCTTGCAGTGGCACCCCACGGCGCGTTCGATCCCGCGATGATGCCCGAGATCCTCCAGACTCCAACGGGACCTGGTCCGGACATCTGGTGGATCACACTGTTCGATCCGCCGGCCTGACAGGTCTTTACGAGACCATGTTTTTCCGCTCGGGTTTGTTCCACTCACCACTCGCGCAAAAACATGGGTGAAAAAACAGCTCACTTCGTTCGCAGTTTACCTATGCAAACAGCTGCCGTGCGTCGTCCAGCGCTGACACCAGCTTGTCGACCTCCTCGCGCGTATTATACACGTAGAACGATGCTCGGGCAGAGGCCGCGATCCCCAGTTTGTCGTGGAGCGGCTGGGTACAGTGATCGCCAGCCCGGATCGCGATCGTGTGATCGTTGAGGATCGAGGTCAGGTCGTGGGCGTGGACGCCCTCGAGATTGAAGCTGACCAGGCCGCCCCGATCGGGGCCACCCTCGGGACCGAGAATCTCGACGTCGCCTTCGGCCGCGAGCTGGTCGTAGGCGTACTTTGCGAGTTCCTCCTCGTGGCTCTGGATACGATCCATCCCGATCCCTTCGAGCCAGTCGATGGCAGCGTGGAGGCCGACGGCTTCCGCGATTGGCGGCGTGCCGGGTTCGAACTTCCAGGGGAGTTCGCCCCACGATGAGTCCTCGAAGGTGACCTTGCGGATCATCCCGCCGCCATAGAGGTAGGGGGCCATCGATTCGAGGAGGTGTTCTTTGCCATAGAGGACGCCGATCCCGGTCGGACCGGCCATCTTGTGCCCCGAAAACGCATAGAAGTCGGCGTCGATCGCGTCGACGTCGACCGGACGATTTGGGACTGCCTGTGCGCCGTCGATAAAGGAGAGTGCGCCGTGGTCGTGAGCGATATCGGTCAGCTCCGAGACCGGGTTGACGCTGCCGAGCGTGTTCGAGATGTGGACTGCCGAGACGATCGCGGTGTCGTCGGTGATGAGCTCGCGGGCGTGGTCCATGTCGAGGCGGCCGTCCTCGTCGATCCCGATATACTTGACGTCGGCCCCGGTTCGTTTGCCCACCTGTTGCCACGTCACCAGCGAGGCGTGGTGTTCCATCTCGGTGAGGACGATCTCGTCGCTGGGGCCGAGCTCGTTCAGTCCCCACGAGTAGGCGACCAGATTCTCGCTTTCGGTCGTGTTCTTGGTGAAGATGACCTCCTCGCGGCCGTCGGCGTTGATAAACTCCGCGACGCGATCGTGGGCCTCCTCGTAGGCGATCGATGCCTCCTGGCTGAGGTGGTGGATGCCGCGATGGACGTTTGCGTTCGACTGTCGGTAGTAGTCGCTCATCGCGTCGACGACCGGATCGGGTGTCTGGCTCGTCGCCGCGTTGTCGAGGTAGACGACCTGCTGGCCGTCGAACTCCCGCGATAGAATGGGAAACTCCTCGCGGATGGCTGCGACGTCGAGGGAGTCGAGTTCCTGATGACTCATTACTCGCTAGGTAGGAGGCCAGACAAAACACTCCTTCGGTCACCGTTCGGTTTGCCATGTCGTAGTTCTACCGTGCAGTCGGCCACGAGTTCTCGATAGACACCGGGTTAGCCAACACTATCAGAGCGTTCGATACAGCGTACGCATTGGATTATGTCACTGATCTCTGACTACCGATCGATTGGAACCGTTTTACCGGTATTGATGGCTGCTTGCGACGAGCGCAGCATAATTTAGGCAACTCGATTACAGTGTCTTCTCAAACTAATATAAACAACTAAGTATATACTAGAAATATTATTCCACAATATGTATGAGTCAGTGACACGGCGAGACGCACTCTCGATAGGGTCTGTAGCTACAGTCATTGCTGTCTCCGGTTGTACTAGTGCGATCGAAAATTTCACCGAGGATGAACCGAACGATGAGGCCGATCGCGAAGACGATGAAGGCGGAGACGGTAACTGGACGATGTATCAGGGTGACCTGACCAATACAGGGTACACGGGGAACCGTGGCCCCACTGACGCTGTCACGGAACAGTGGCAGTTCGATACAGACGGTGGTGTAGAGACGACCCCCGCAGTCGCCGGCGAAACTGTCTACGTGGGTGATAATACAGGATTTGTGTATGCGATCGACGCAACTGACGGCAGCGAACGATGGTCGTACGATGGAAGAGACAGACACGACGTGATGATGGTTGGAACTCCAACTGTTCGTGACGGAACTGTCTATTTCGGAGGTGAGCAGGATTTCGGTTCGACTGGCTTTGTCTATGCGATCGATGCTGAAGACGGTGACGAACGCTGGGTAAACGAAAGCTGGGAAGTACACGGGAGCGTTGCAGTTGCCGACGAAATGATCTACGTCGCGACGAACTACGACGGTCTTATCGCTCTGGAAGAGACTGAATCGTACGACGAAAGCGTATTAGACGATTTCGACGATGTCGACGACATGGACGATATCGATACGGTCGATGATCCCGATGTCGTTCGCGAAATCAACGAAGCCCTCTCGGAAACGAGTGAGACTGAACTGTCGACTTCGTGGACATTCGCGCCGGAGCCCGACAGGGGGTCACCAGCGTTCTCGGGCCACCCGGCTGTAGCAGATGGAATCGTACTCGCCTCGGGTACTGGCGGAGTTCTGTACGCGCTGGACGCGGCAACCGGTACCGAAGAGTGGTCTGTCGACAGCGAAGACGTTTCAGGAAACGGGCCGACAGTCGTGGATGGAACGGTCTATGTGGGTACTGGAAAGCTGCACGCGTTGGATCTTGAAACTGGGGACGAACAGTGGGTAGTCACGGACAGCAGTTCGAGTACGCATCCCGCAGTGGCCGATGGGACCGTTTATCTTGGACAGACGTTCGTTGGCGGATCCGTCGATCGGTTTCTCTCCGCACTCGACGCGTCGGACGGTGACACACTCTGGGAATATCCGACAGGAAACACTGTAAACTCAGCACCGGTCGTCACCGATGATGCGGTCTATGCTACGCACGGCTCGTACGCCGACGAGACCGGCGTTGTCGTCGCAGTGGATCGTGAAACCGGTGACGAACTGTGGTCCTACGAAGTCGGTCACCACGTTGTCGCGGCGCCGACAGTCAGCGAGGGGGTTGTTTACGTAACCACGACCGACGGCACAGTGCACGCACTCGAAGAAGCATAAAGTGGAGCGAAACGCTTTCTGCTCGATCTTCCGACGCGTTGTTCGGTTTCGTATGGTCACCTGACGGTCAGTCGATTCACACGAATTGGGCGGAGCCACCGAGCCGTGTCGATGATTGCCCTTCGACGGCGAGGCTGAAAGTCTACAAGGGTTTGAGGGCTATCGCCGGAGGCGCAGTTTCTGAGCATGAAGACGAGATAGTCTCCTTATATTGTAGCCTGTAAACTCGGTAACTAGATGGCTGCTATCGACACGACCGGATTGACCAAGGAGTACGGCGATCTCACCGCCGTCGACGACCTTGACCTGACCGTCGAGACGGGCGAAGTGTTCGGATTTTTAGGACCGAACGGCGCCGGGAAGTCGACGACGATCAACATGTTGCTCGATTTCACGCGCCCGACAGCCGGCTCGGCGACGGTGCTTGGATACGATGCACAGACGGAGGCGGACGAAATCAGTCCCCGTGTCGGCGTCCTCCCGGAGGGGTTCGATATCTACCCACGCCTTTCGGGTCGTCGTCACGTGGAGTTCGCGATCGAGACCAAAGACGCTGCCGACGATCCCGACGGCATCCTCGATCGCGTCGGCCTCTCGCCCGATGACGCTGCCCGTCCCGCAGGCGACTACTCCAAAGGAATGTGCCAGCGGCTCGCGACCGGGATGGCGCTGGTCGGCGATCCGGACGTCCTGATCATGGACGAACCGTCTTCAGGGCTCGATCCCCATGGGATCCGTGAGATGCAAGATCTCGTCCGTGACGAAGCCGAACGCGGCACCACGATCTTCTTTTCGAGTCATATTCTCGAACACGTCGAGGCCGTCTGCGATCGCATCGGCGTCCTCCACGAGGGAAAACTCGTCGCCGTCGACACCATCGACGGACTTCGCGAGTCGATCGGGGGCGGTGCGACGATGGAACTCATGCTCGACGAGCCAGCAAGCGGGCTGTGCGACAGCGTCGCCTCGATCGACGGCGTCGCCGACGTCGATGCGTCCGGACGCACCCTCGAGTGTTCGGTGCCCGAGCCGTCGGCGAAAGCGGAGATCGTGACCACAGTCGACGGTGCGGGCGCGACGATTCGGGACGTGCGGATCGAGGACGTCTCCCTCGAATCACTGTTTGCGACGCTTACCAACGGCGAGAGCGACGGTGACACGGGTGCCGGTAGATCGGTACCACCGAAAGCAGCGGAGACGCCCGAGGTGTCCGAATGACCGGACACATCCCAACCGTCGCTCGCAAAGAGTTCGAGGACGCCGGCCGATCGAAACTCCTCTGGGCGTTGAGCGGGCTGCTCGTCGCGATCGTCGTCGTCGGCTACACGGCGATCTGGTATACGGCCGACGACGCGACGGCGTCCGAGGTGCTCGGCTTTCTCGGCTTCCCGCTGCAGACGATCGTGCCGATTGCAGCGCTCATTGTCGGCTACATGGCCGTCGTCGGGGAACGCCGATCGGGAAGCATCAAACTCCTGCTCGGATTACCACCGAACCGCACGGACGTCGTCTTCGGCAAACTGGTTGGGCGGATGGCCGTTGTCGGGGTTGCCGTCATCCTCGCGTTCTTAATCGCGCTCGTGCTTGGGGCAGTCTTTTTCGGGTCGGTGCCGATCGTCGACTGGCTCGGATTCGCCGCGGTCACGCTGCTCTTTGGCGTCTCCTTTGCCGGTCTCGCGGTCGGCGTCTCCGCGGGCGTCTCCTCACGGGGGCGATCGATGGCACTCGTCGTCGGCACCTACATGATCTTCGTCGCACTCTGGGAACTCCTCACGGCCGGCCCGTACTACCTGATCCATGACGAGGGGCCGCCAGTCGAAGCCGAGACGTGGTATCTGGTCCTCCAGCAGTTCAACCCGATGTCGGCCTATACGACGCTCGCGAGCAACGTGGTGGAGGGGACCGTCCCACCGTTTACCTTCCAGTATGGGCTGGAGGAGTTCGAGGCTGCACAGCTGACGCCAGCGGAACGGTATGCGGGTGACGCGCCATTCTACCTCCAGGACTGGTTTGGTGCCGTGGTCTTAGTGTTCTGGCTTGTCGGTCCCGTTGCGATCGGCTACTACCGGTTCTCACGGGCGGATCTGTAGGTGACGGCCGTCCTCGCGATTGTCGGGACGATCATCGCACCGCTTGCGATCGTCGTCGGTCCGGTTCCAGGAGCTGTTGTGGTTCTGTCCTGGCGATCGTCCGTGACGGGACAGTGCTCACCGCTCACATCCACAACAACTGGGCGTGTCGCGTCGCGCCCACGTCGAGGACGTTCGCCTCGTCGACGAACCCGTTTTCGATCGCAAGCGCCACCGCACGGTCGCCGACGATGTTCGCGACGGTGGCCCGTGCGAGGCTCTCGACGACGGCCCGTTCGTCGGCCTCGTCGCCGCCGTAAAACTCCTCGGTGACGGTCAACGAGAGCTCGCCATCCTCGAACGTCTCGCCGAGGATATCCGCATCGCAGACCGCGACCAGCAGCCCCTCCGGCGTCTCCCGTTCGTTGACGATCATTTACTCGAAGTGCCACTCGTCGTCCTGGCGGTGGCTCTCGGCTGCCCCACCCCGATCGCCGTCGCCGGAGCCGGCGGGCTGGCCCTGTCTCTCCTGGCGCTGTTCGATGACGCGCTGTTCGGCCCGCTCGCGCATTTCGGTCGCCTCGTCGGCGATCGCTTCGGCTTCTTCGTACTCGCCTAATTCCTCTAAGATGCGGGCTTTCTCCTCTAAGACCTGTGAGTTTCGCATGCCAAGCCGAACCGCGTTGTCGATACAGTGAAGTGCCTCTTCGGCCAGCCCGCGCTCCGAGAGAAAGAACGCGCGGTTGTACCAGCCCTCGGCGAAGCGATCGTCGATCTCGACGGCGCGTTCGGCGTGTTCGAGCGCTTCCGACGTCTCGCCGAACTCCCAGAGTGCGTAGGCGAGATTCGTCTCCGCCGTGGCCGCGTGTTCGCTTTCGTCGTCGAGTCGCAACGCCTCACGGTAGGCGCCGATCGCCGCGTCGTACTCCTCGAGTTCGGCGTGGGCGACGCCCTTGTTGACCCGTGCCTCCTGTTCGACGAGGTCGTCCTCGGCGAACTGGGCAGTCCGCTCGAAGGCGTCGGTAGCCTGTTCGTAGCGGTTGATCTGCATGTAGTTCAGCCCGACGTCGAGTAGCTCCTCGGCCTCGACCGCCTCCCGGTCGATGTTCTGTCGATCGAGCGTGTCGGTGACAACTCGCGAGTCGACGGGGTCGACTTTCGCGGGATCGACACCCAGCTCCGGCGGATCGAGATCGAACTCCTCGTAGGAGCCATCGACACCCTCGCCTTCAGAGAAGCTGTGGTCGCGATCGGACTCTCGGTCAGTCATTGGGAGAATGGTGGCGACGACGACTGTTAAATCGTTTGTTCGGCGGCCCAGTCCGCTCGTGTGCTACCCGGCGTATCTGCCGTGACGCGTCCCAGCCGTTTTGTTGCGTTGTGTTTGGCAGTGTCCCTACGTCCACTGTCGACGATGATGGTGCCGTTGTCGTGGCAGAGTCGCCAGCGGTACTCGCCGGTTCCGTTCGCTTTAGCCCAGTTCGGTTCGCGTTCGAGTTCGATGTCGCCGTCCCCGTGCCACGCTCGCTGGTAGCGGTGTCCGGCCTACAGCTGTCCGCCGAGTACTTTTGCGGCGACGAGGATCGGGTCCCACGTCGTATTGAACGGTGGTGCGTATGCCAGGTCGTAGTTTTCCAGGTTTGACACCGCTGTGCCCTCCGTAATCGCGCCGACGATCGCGTGACTCCGATGGACGGCTCCCTCGCCGTACTCGCTGACGAGGCTCGCCCCGAGGACGCGCTCGGTGGTTCGATCGGCAGTGAGCGTGACGGTGACCTCGCCGCCCTCGGGGTAGTAGCCGGCACGGGAGTTTGCCGTGATCGTCTTGCTAACCGGATCGAAACCGGCCGCACGCGCCTCCTCGTGATCGATAAGCCCGGTCCTCGCTGCCTCGATCTCGAAGGCCTTGATCGCCGCGGTGCCTGCGACACCACCTCCTTCGGTCGGGGTTCCGGCGACGGTCTGGCCGATCGCGCGGCCGTGGCGGTTTGCGGTCAGCGCCAGCGGGACGTACGTCGGTTCACCAGTGACGACGTGTGTGGCTTCGGCGCAATCGCCTGCCGCATAGACGTCCGCCACGTTCGTCTCGCGGTACGTGTCGGTCGCGATCGCGCCCGTCTCGCCGAGCTCGATCCCGGCCGCCTCGGCGAGGGCCGTCCGCGGGCGGACGCCGGTGCCGAGCAGCGCCATGTCGACCGAGACTCGATCGTCGGCGGTGACGATGGCCGCCACCTCGTCGTCACCGCTACCGTCGGCGTCCTCCGCAACGAGTGCCTCCACCGCGGAGCCGAGGTGGACCACCACGTCCTGCTCCCGGAGGTGGGTGGCGATCTCGTCGCTCGTCGCCTCGCTGAACACCGGCAGGAGCCGATCGCTGCGCTGGAACAGATGAACCTCGAAGTCGTTCGCGGCCAGCGCCTCGGCCATCTCGACCCCGATGTAGCCACCGCCGACGACCCCGACCGGGCCGCGACAGTCCTCCAGAAACTGGCACGCCGGTCCCCGATCGGGCTGTTGTA
>LKMJ01000875.1_pt1 | contig 25186 bp, 41 predicted proteins | sample 643391 | NCBI WGS metagenome assembly LKMJ01 (sample SAMN04112250, study PRJNA286221) | soda lake metagenome | biome: soda lake; feature: Kulunda Steppe; material: water; isolation source: sample PL-Br10 brine of Picturesque Lake | place: Russia: Kulunda steppe | collected 2010-07 | reverse complement strand
GGGGGGGGGGGGGGGGGGGGGGGGCGGCAAATGTACTGGGGCTTGTGTGTGCGTGTTTGCGTGTACGTATCTGTGTGTACATGTGTGCATGTGTATGCGCGCGCACGCGTGTGAAAACATGTGAGAGAAATTGATGGGGAGCTCAGAAAGCAGGCTGGGTGGCTCCGCTTCCTACGTTTACGTTGGGCATGAATGGGGCAGGCCATGCAAATCTGCCCAGTGCGGAAGCCATTCTGCCATGCCCATTCCTGGTTTTGCAGCACTAGCAGCGTCATGGTGCCTGCAGTGAATGCAGCACTGCTCTGCACAAGGTGGCGATGCTTATGCGCAGACTGGAGTGGTTTACACGCATCTGCTGCAGATAGGCACATGCTAAAGCGGACACTAGGCCACTGCCTGTACAACAACTTCGAGCAGAGGCTGCGTCTCTGCGTCTTGGAAAAGCAGCAAGCACCAAATGGGACATGAGCGGGTTAATACAGCAGGCACGCGTACGCGTACCGTCTAGTCCGCTGATGTGCCCGAGCTCAACCTCAATCTTCTTGGGGTTGATAACGTTGGCAGCCAGGAGCTGCAGGCGCATGCAGGATGACTAGCATGTGGCCCCACCGTTCCGCATTTACATTACTGACCAATGTACCGTTGCGTGTCGAAGGGTGGTCTCAGAATGTCAGTGGAGAATAAGGCAACAGGCCATGATATGAAGCGCAGCCTGCGCTGCCCTTGTCATTTGACCCAGGAGTTTTAGGGCTGGTGCACAAGCGGATGCAAGATTCATGACCATGCATCAACCATGACGTACCCAGGCATCCTTTTGAGTGTGTGTGTGTGTATGCACGTGCGCGCACGGAAGCCCATGGCTTTTCTTGCTCAAGCTGACCCACAGCATTATCCTGAACGCGCTTAGTTGCTTTGTCAGTGGCACAATAGACCACTTGCTACTGGCGCTGAGACGCCCACCTGCTCGTATTCATCTAACTGCAAGTCTCGCCCCAAATGCTCCTTAAGGAATGCTGCCCTCTTCCGTGCCTGCAAGCCACATAGTTGTTTGCAGATGTGACTGAGGCATGCAGGTTTGGCACCCAATGCAAGCATGCCCAGGCACCCTCCTGAAAGCCATGCTCTTGCGCATGTGTGCACTAAGCACCATCTCCTGGTCTTCGCAAGGTCAATTACAATCTAGGATGTGGGCACAGGACCCTCACAAGCAAACTATGCATCCAGCCCCAACGGTGGCGTTGACGCGATCTTTGCCAAGATGCAGGCGCCCCAGGGATCAACTTACTAGCGCTCGTTGCTCTTTGTAGGGGTCTAGGTACTTGAGACACAATTTCAGACTGCGAATGAGAAGGTGGCATGCATTCAAAGATGAGCTGGCCCGTCACATGTGTGAGTTGAAATGGCTGCAAGGAAAAGTGCCAGCCCTCAGGAGCCCTTGCCCAGCGAGAGTAAGTTAGAAAAATTGGACGCAGATAAACCAATGTATAGCTGGAAGGAGCATTAGCATGTCTTAAGTTGAATTGTGCGAGGTGGAAATAGAGTTAAAGACATCTGGCTTTCTTGAGGGAGTACAAAAGTTTCTTGCAGGCACTAAGCAAACTCCCTGGAGAGCAGCCTGGTATGGATGACACAATGCCTCCCACAGAAACTTGCCTCAGCACCAGCCCTCCCAAAGCCACCCCCTGTATCACTAGCTCCTCCCAGAGTGGCCGCCTGGAGCGTGTAGTCTGGCTCATTCTACTTTCCCGGTTGACGCACTTTTGGTCGAGAAAATCTTAAAATGAAATGGTATAAAAGGGAATAGAAGACGCAGTTCATGACAGGATAAATCCTCAAAGTCAGACAGTTAACTTGTAAAGGGTGTCCACAAACGACTCAGGGGTTTCTAAGCTCGTGGACCCTAGCAGCACATCCCGGCCCAGCGTGCGCGACAGCTCATGCACCACGCGCATCTCCGACCTGCGTCCAGGATGAAAAATTGCAAATTGGTTGTGAAAATAGTGAGGTACCGACGTAATGGACTGTTCAGCAGCTGACAAGAGTGAGCAGGGTCAGCTGCAAGCTCACGAGTGTGTGTGTAAATAGTACAAAGTTAAATCCGAAGCCTTACCCTGGTTTACGTACCTGACAGCACCCCCAATGATGAAAGCGATCAACCTGCGACCTGTGGGTGCACTGCCACCCTCCCCTCCAGAACCTCGCTTGGCCCAATTTAGGCCCGTGGGACGAGTGGAGGCAGGACGCATGTTAGCAGGGAGGTCACTGGGGGCGGGCGGCCTGTACATGCATGTATTGAATGCATGTGTTGAAGAAATATAGAACTCGCCAAAGTCGTGTTTGAGTGGCCTCAATAAGAATGAACGACAAGCTGTCCATGGCTAGAGCCACCTGAAATTTCTCGTAACAACAAAGGTTACAAAAACAACCAGCATCATCGTTTGGCTGTGCAAAATGCAAGTCCCTCTCTGCTTACCTTAGGTACGGGTATTCACTCAGCGGCAAGCTCCCAGCAGACATGTTGGACAAAATGCTCTTCAGGAGTGGCTCAAACCTGCGTAGATCACCGACAAGATCATTAAAGCTAACAGACAAAAAAAGGCTAAGCGGGCAGTTCCATCTCAATCTGTGTAAAATGCAACTGGGCAACAGGGAAGAGCTTGTAAGAAAGCAATTCGACAATCTAAGGACCGCACCTAAAGAGTGAGTAGTCATTGCCATCATCTTTCCTCTTCCGCAGAAACTCTTTGTCCTTCTTGTCCTTGATGCTGCTGAAGAAGCCAGCCTTCTCAACTGCTCAGTGCATATACAAGGGAACACGCAGCTTGAAGGGTGGATAGGGATCACCAAAATGACCCTATGCCAAACGCTATTCGCATAGCATCTAGCCACAATGCCTGCATGTGGGCAGAGCCACCAATCAATTGCCACAACGCAACGCTAAGGGGTGGGGTGGGGTGATTCATCCATGCAGCAGCTTACCCGCACTGGCAGACCCCCATGTGCGCGCACCTGGCTTGACCACCTGCACGCCCATGTATGCCAGGTTGCACACTGCAGCCAGATCAGCCGCGCTGAGCTTCGCCAGGGTCATCCACTGCTGCTGCCGCGTGTCATCGAGCTTGCCCGGGTGCGTGGCGCAGTAGCACATGAACAACCGCATCTTGTCCATCCTGTCCAGAGAATCGTGGTGCTCTGCATGGCCAATCGGCAGCAGGGATGAACGCAGGGAATGGGTCTCAGCCAGCATTTAGAGCCGTGCGTGCCAGCTCCAGCGAGCTTGTAAGTATGGAAATGTGCCTTATACGATCATGAGCGCACAACAGCGCCCACTACGAGGATGAGGAGCTTGTGGCTTGACTTTGAACATGCGAGGTTGCACTGCTTGCATGCAGGCTCATCAATGAGTGGCACACAAGTAAGCGCGATTCCTGCTTGACGCACATCCTCTCTCCACACTCAAGAACAAATAGACAACTTGATAAGCAAGCCAGGCAACGCAACCCTCTTAAGGCCACAGCTGACTGCTTGCCGCTCGCTGGTTTAGAACAGAGCACAAGGTATCCTTGCCAAGAATGCCTCACCAAGGTGACAGGCACCCATATCCATTTGCGTTTGTGCCTGCAAGATTTGAAGCAGCAGGCGCTCCCCTTTCCTCCCAAGAACTCACCAGCTAGGAAGTTGATGAGGTCCTTTGAGTTCTTCTCTCCCAGCACCAGGTCTTGTTCAAGCTCACCAACCTCTGTCAATTGTCGATGGATTGTCACTTGCTTAAGATCTGAAGACATCTGCATGCCAGCAGGCAAGCGAGCATGGCTGTTAACTTCATATATCGGAGCCAGGCAAAGCTGCGACGTGTCATGTAGCAGCCCAAGCGGATGTGGAGCTTGTATGCGAGGCAGCTGTTTGTGGTGTAGTCCCGCTCGTGGCCATTGACTTGCTACAGCTCATTAATTTGTGAGGTTGACTGGCATTGAGCAAGCACAAGCTTTGTACTGATGCCTTGTGTTTGTGCTGATGCTGTGTTGGGGGGAGGATGTCTCGTCGGGGGCACCTTGTCTGCACCTTGCCAGCACTAAATGGTGTGCAGAGGAGGGGTTGGGGCAATGGCGCTGATGGGTGAGGGCGTGGTCAAGGAGCTGTGCGCAGATGCAAGCATGCAAACGTCCAGCAATGTGCTGTGCTTGCATTTAAAGGGGGCGCGCGCCCCTTTCCCTCCTCCCTTCCTCCCTCCCCCTGCGTGCGCCTGACCCGATTTTTTTTAGAACCTGCACCTAGGACGCGTACGCCCGCCTTGCTGCCTCTCCCTCTGCCTCTCCCCCTCTGCCTTTCATCCGCTGGCTCTCCCTCTGTCTCCCCCGCTGATAAATGGTTCTAATAAGGCATCAGTACAAAACACATGAATCCGTGCGCTCAGAGGAGCTAGCCCAAAGCAAGCAGGTCCATATGATCCAGGCAAATGATGATGCAGGCTTGTAACCACAGCCCACATCCTGTGCGGGATACCGGTCCTCTGTTGGTCGTCATCGTGCACTTAATGTACCCTTGAATGAAACAGCATATGCATCGCTGCACCTCCCTAAAGGCAGCAAGCAGTTGCAGGCCCGCCATCCTGGCGTGTCGGCTCTGCTTGTGCGCCCATGATTTGTCATGCTGATCCTGAGCATGCTCACCTGAATGTGCAGAGACAGCTTTGCCAGCACGTCCCGGTACTGAGGCAGGGCTTGGATCAGGGCCCTGATGTTGCTGGTGGACATCTCCCCTGCTTTGTCCTTGAAGCCCGTGCCTGTGTGCACGCACATGCCAAGGGCTGCAGCATGTCGTGCCTGCTCAGCAAGCGCCCCTTGGCCTCCTGGTACACGTGTGCTTGCTACCATCATGCCCATGGGCCGTGCCTGAGGGTCTGCATGATTAAGCAGATTGAGTGCCTGAAGAACGAGCGCAAAGGATGGGATATAGCACGGCTTTTATGGGCAGGATTAGCATGGTGGCCCAAATGGGCCAACAAAGCAAGATAACAATGCATGCCGCCCACCTACCTCCTCCCAGCTGCTTTGCAGCCCTGTTCTTGCTCTGGAACTCGTTGAAGCGCGCAGCCAGGGTGGTATACACCTCAGCAATGAACTTGTGACGCAATTCTACCCACAAGCTGTCGTTCTCTCCTAAGACCGCCTCCCTCTCCTTCTCATCTCCTTTATTTGAGTCTGGCTGGTACCTGTGTGCGGGCGCCGTGGCCGAACCAGAACGCCCGGTCAATACAAGCACAGTGCGCTCTCTGACGTTGGAATCAACGCAGCGGCTTAACCCATGTAACAACACGGCATTGCACAGGTAGAGAGTGAAAGGCGTTTGATGAATGGCTGAGATTTACATCCCTCTAGGCAAGGATCTCATGCACCCCAGTCTTTTGTCTAAAGGTCTGACTTGCTGTGTAAGTAAGATGCAAGCGTGGATTTCAAAGGGAGAGAGTGTACCTCTGGAACAAGCTATCTTGCAGACCAGGCTCACCTGTACACATTTTCATCCACTTCTAACAGATCATACACCATCGCCTCGTAGGTCCATTCATGGATGATAGGCGCAACAGGGTCGTAGCTCCTGCATGTTGACATCAGCAAACCAATCCGAGGCAGGGGTGCCTGGCAAAAGGAGCGCCTGCTGACCAACAAGCAGATGCTGTGCGCAGTGCTGGCACTGAAGACATGAGAACACAGCGTGAGGCTAGATGCGTGAGAGGTCCGATGCTGTCGCAGGTCAAAGCAATGGATGATCCAGGGGGTCCGGGGCATGCCTTCATGTTCGGCTGAGCATGCGTGCCCAGGCAACGCCACAGACCCAGGGCCTTATACAGAAGCAACCAGCCTGTGCAAGCTGCTGGTTGCTGCAGCAGGCTGGCCAGGCAGAGCGCGCTCCGCCCTTGCTCCGTCCTTTCCCACAGGCTGCCCAGCACCTCCACCTTCCTCTCGCAAAAGTTGCTAGTCTAAAACGGTGGACACGGTAGGGAGCCTCAGCCTCCCACACTCACAAACTCGCGCCACTGACCTCCTATCGAGGGTTGCGTGCCCAGGGGGGCACACAGCCTCAGCTCTCACCGGTCCAAGATGAGCAGGTCACAGGTGTCCTTGCCCGGCAGCTGGCCTTCCTGCTGCATAGCACCCAGCTTGCTGTCCAGCACTCGCGCCAGGCGGTCAGTCAGCATGCGCCGCCCCTCGGCGCCGGGCGGGTCCCCTGGCTCGGGCGCCCTGCCTTGCCGGTACCTATGTGCGGGGCAAGCCAAGGTCAGGTGGGTGTGGGCCTCATCAGGCACAAGGGGGGTATGGGGAGCGCACGCACAAGCGCAGGTGCAGGAGTGTCTTGCTTTGCAAGGGTGGCTTTAAAGCAGGTGGCAGACAGGGTGCACTTTTGTGTGAGCATCTTTGTGAATGTGATGTGTTGTGTTTGTTTGTGTGTCTGTATGTGTACGTGCGTGCATGAATGCGCGTTTCTACCCCTCCACATGCATGCTTCTGCATGCCACCTCATGCAGGAGGGTAGAAAAATTTGCAGCGAGTCCACAAAGTTTGCAACAGCAAGAAAAGCTTGCAGACAAAGAGGGAAACATTTACAAGAGGTCGAGCATGTCAGGCAGCTTCTCCAGGCAATGTTCGGAAGTCCCCATGAACACGAGTAGGTCCCAGCGTTTGCGCAGAAAAGACCTTGCTGGAGCATAAGCCTAGCTGTGTGGAAGCACCAGCAGCATTCTCTACATGATTCTGGGGCTCAGAACTCCCCCATGCCAGTCTTGCACACGAACAGCGGAGCCAGGTCCCTGGGCAGAGGAGCAGAGAGCAGATGGGCATGGCTTGCACACAACCATGGGACCCCTCGCCTGACCCAGCAGCCACAAGGCCCCCACCCAGATCCAGCAGCCATGGGGCCCCAGGGGGCCTGACCTGATGGCAGGGAACTCGTGCAGCGTGGACATGAGCGTGCACAGGCGGGTGGCGATGGAGTCCAGCTCCGCCTGGGGGTCGTGCATGCCTGCCTCCCCTTGGCCACCCATCAGCTTGACCTGCGCAGTGCACGTGGCACGGAATGGCGCCCCACGCGCTCCTTGACCACAGCACTTGAGTGTTCTGGATGAGGGGGCAGCCCTGCACGCGGATTGCAGCGAGATGCTCTTGTGCTGCGCAAGCATGATGGGCTATGTCAAAAAGGCGTTTACCCGCACGTGGTGAGCCGGTGTGCTGCGAGGAGGCAGGCCAGCCGGTAGGGGCTTCCAAGGGGTGCCTCCAGTGCTGGAGTGCAGGCGCCAGGCAGCTCTTGGCACGCCCCTTGAGTTTCCTCACCCTGTGCAGTCGCCGGCCCACCCTGCCCTGTGGGTCTGGGCTGTGACCCTACGGAGCGCCCGCCCGCATATATACTCTGCGAGTCTGCGTCCTGATTGAGCAGCCACGCCTTCAACCCTCACGAGGCGGGCCCTCATGAGGCCCCAAGGCAGCCCTCTAGAATGAGCCGGCTTAAAGCCTAGTCTGAGTGAGCTTGCTCACCGCGGCCAGGGGGTGCTCGGTGACCATCGTGTGAGAGTCCACCGTCAGGAACTCCAGGTTCCCCTCCTTCAAGGTCCTCAGGCACTTTAGCAGCGGCGCACAGCCCTTGATCCTCTGCAGCGCCTCTGGGGATACCTGCGCGCACACACACACACACACACACACACACACACACACACACACACACACACAGCAAAGCATGTGATTTATTCTACGCGCCCTTACACAGCTAAGGAGCTGCAGAGGAGTTGAACCATGAGAGCTGCTCCTCGCGCCCTTATGCGCTCCTTGCACCCTATGCAGCGGAGCATGTGGGCTGCTGCGCAAGCCCCTTTTCTTTTGCGCTGCACAATGCGCACGTGCATCCTCTCACAAGAACATACTGTCATCAAAAGGCTTGGGCAAGTTGCCCCGCCGTCCCAAGCATGGCAAGCCATGTGGCTGTTCTGCAGACTCCTTCTGTGAGGATGAAAGCATGGCAAAAGTATGACCCTCATTGCAGCTGAAGGCTGCAAGCTGGTCCCTGCCAGCCATCAATCCAACAAACATTTTGTTGGATTGATGCAAATCGGATCTGGACGGCATACTGCGGCTCTTTTGCAGCACACTGGCATTGCAGAGCCGTGGGTTGTGAGAAGGTGGCTGGAGCAACGATCAGCACGCAGCACAAACAGGTGAGTTAGCAGCACGCTTGAGACGCCGCCGATGACTCACCCTGTGCACGCTAGCAAGAACAGCTGAGACCTTGTGCAAATGCCAGCGTGCGCGCATTGCCAAGAAGAAGTAGCCACGTGTTTGTGTGAATGTGTGTGCGCATGAGTGTGTGTTTAGGTGAGAGCGTGTGTGTATGTGTGTGTGCAGCACAGGAGCCAGATCGGTTGCCTGAAAGAGCAGAGGCATCAGTGGCTGGGGCAGGGAGGGAGGCGAGGCAGGCGCAACACGCGGCACAGCATGCGCAGCATGGCGCCCAGCAAACACAGCGCACAGCCTGCACCAATGGCACAGCACCGTCCCAACGCTACAACATACGAGTGCACTTTCCAAATCTCTGGCAATGACACCAAAAGAGAAGGCCAGGAGCGCCGCCATGCGTACGCAGCTCCTGCAAGCTGGATCCATGAAACACGTTGTTTGCGCACGCACCCTGCAAGCTACTGTGGTGCATGCCTGCCAGCTGCTGGCAGCGAGCTCACGCTGTCATGGACCTGGGTGTACGCAAGGGCGAGGGGGCACACCTTGGGGACACACGGTCTCACACCCTAGGCAGCGCCCAACAGAGGGTGCTGCCCGCGCGCACCTTTGATGAAAAGAAGATGTGCACGGAGGTGTATAGGGGGTCTGCACTGCCCGTGAAGTCCTCCAGGAGTCTGCTCACGCTAGCAGCGGTGGGCTGGATGAAGTAGATGCCGGGGATGGGCATGGGCTCCCGGGACTTGAACAGGTCCTCCACGACAGACACATTGCAGTCCAGGATGTCCGACACCTTGAGGGTGCTTGATAGCACCCTGTGCAAGCAGAACACCAGGGAGGGAACAAGAAGCCGGCGTGTCCTGATCGAACAACTACCAGGTGGCTGTGGATGAGCTGGTCTACCTTACTAAGAGGCAACCGGCTTGCGGCTGAAGCCTAGATGCAGCGTCCTTTTTGTGGTATCATCCTTCCTGCACACTTACTAGGTTCTGCCCACAGGGATTCCAGTCAGCCAAGGGCGTCACGAGTTGACTACTTATAACGTACTTGCCAGCACGCATGAAAGGGAAGCGGGATTGTTTGTGATGCCACTATACTCGCATGGTCTAGCTCATCATACATGCATACTTGCCTTTCTGCGCGCTGTCCAAACCAATTTCTTGTGTATTTGCAATCCAGGCACGCAAACGCATGCTTACGCGCATTTGTGAGCGCATGCACATTAGAGGGTTCGTGTGCATGGGTGCGTGCGTGTTTGTATGCGTGTTTTTGCGTGGGTGTGTGTATTACATTTGCTCGCGTGCGTGCGTGCATGTATGTGTAAATGTGAACACATGCACAACCATGCGAGCGTACGTTCGCATTTGTGAGCTTATGTGTGCATGGGTGCATGAGTGTGTACGTGCGCCTGTATGTATTCGTTGTACGCGTTTGGGTACTTGTAGCACTGTGTAACGTGTATTTTTCTTGCCACATTCTTTCCTTGAAAACTGAACGGGCGAGGACTTCCTCTGCCTCCGCACCTCGTGGTCAGGTCATCAAGTATCAGCACCTTCCAGCCTCCCTGGTTGACAGAGCCCAGCATTTCATTGAGAACGCGCTCGTGTACTGCTGCTTTGAAGGTCCCTGCAAGAGGTGTGTGACGCGGGCCCCTCAGTTCAACCCCTTGCACGGGCAAGCCCTGATGCACACATGCACCCTTTCTCCTCAATTGCTGATACTAAAACGTAGGCCATGTCTAGTATGCTGATTCTGTGTCAAAGAGTCTGCCTAGGGTAGCGGGCACGCATACCCAGGCAGGCACAGGCAGCTGCACCCGCCTTCTAGGCGCTCTCACTCACCCATTTTTTGTGGGTTGTATAGACTATTATAGAGAAGCGGCGCTGTCGCCATGGCTTTTACCTGGTTTTGTTTTCCTCGAGGCAGGCACGCGCGCATCAGGTATATCTGCGGAAGCTGAGCTGTCTTGTTATCATCTGCACCCGTGCTTTCCTGCTCTTCATCGCAACTTGTAATGCAAGCATAACAGGACAGATCGTGCAAGCGTGCTCATCTTATCAGCAGCGTTGACCCAGCCTAGTCAGACTAGGTGACAATCAAGGGACACGTCAAACGGGGCAATGAACAGACGAGGAAGGAACAATGGTATGAGTCCGCCAATAGAGGGCTGATCCAGAATTCAACCAAGCGTCTGATGACCTGCATGTTACATTGCCCTGAGTCAAACAGACAACAGCAAACGCTCCACTTATCATCAATGGTGCGCCCTCCCTACAAAGAGGGCCCTGGTCGCACATTTGCTATATATCCTTCCCAGATACACGTTTCTTGACCTTGGTGATATTATACACAACGTGGGTTCAGACTCTGTGCCCGCACACTAGGATTTGAAACAATGACCGACTGGACTCACAACACCTCCCATACTTGTGACTTGGAATAAGCTTTACTTCCTCCTTTATGCACTTACAGCTTTTCATGAGCCGGCTAGCAGTCGCACCTCTTGACTGAAGGTGTAGTCGTACCTCTTGACTGAAGCTTCCCTTGTAACCCTTGAAAACCCTCAAACAGGCAGCCTCAACGCTCCAGCTGGAGCAGGTAAAGAAAGTCTGGTGCTTGCACCGAACATGTGTTTCCCAGTGCACGGGAACGCCAGAGGGCACAGTCTATCCTTTCAGAGTGCAGCCGGCTGTGCTCCAGTAAACAACATGTGACATTGTGCCAATTTTCTGGCTGGCGAAAACCAGCAACAAACCAATCAATCTGATCACCAGGCTGGCGGTTCACCCTACTTTGTTACCTTGTAAAACCCATGCACTAAGGCACAACGTTGTGGATGCATCCCTGCAGAAAAGCTATGTGAATTTGGGAGCGAAGTTTTCTTGGCTGCACTCAGCGTTCTTGCCTAGAAAGAAAGAAAGAAAGAAAAACTACGCAAGCAGCAAAAAGCTCCTCACATCAATTAAGGAAAAGGGGCCTACATAAAGCTAATCACATTGGTGCACAGCTTTTCGCTAACTGCTAGCAGATGTGTACGTGTAGTACTTGGTGAATGTATCTAGCAGGCCTGCCAGATAGTCAGTGCAGGATCCTATGAGGGGCAAGTGAGCGGTGCGGCGCTGTATGGACTCCACCGGGGGCCTGCAAGAAGAGCACAGGTCCAGGGAAACGCTGTTACGAGCTTGCCGCCTGGTGCCTGGCATGCGACACTTCCACTCACCAGCGCATGCCTAAATCAGAAGCAATTAATTTCACTTCAAAGTTGACAGCCAGTGTCCAAACGATGGGAGAATAATGGGAGGGAAATTTACGTCATTGATGCCACGCACAAATTTTGGGGTGGCCCTCCCTTGACCCATAATCCCCAACCCCGACCTCTGCTTCCTGTGACCCAGCCCAGACAATAAGGGCAAGCACTTGCTCCGCTCCCTTGTTCTGAACAATCTTTTAAACCTGATACTGAAGTGCTGCTTATCAAGGGAATTGAACTTATTTAAAGTTACAGAAATGCAGAGTCTTCAGGCACTGTCCAGGGAGTTTGGAGTGCGGTGTTGCCGCAATTGGCTTGTCAGACTTCTGTCACCCATACAGAAGCATGCAAGGCTGCTAGATTCAGACACGCATGCAGTCTGCATGGGATATAGCCCTTCCCTTCTCCTACTTCACTCTAAGAGAGTGGTAATTTATGGGCATGTGGTCAGGATCTCTCACTTGTCCGTAAACCCGAGGGCTTCTTTGCCCTTCCCCCCTCCTCCAACGTACCCCATTCATTTACCAACCGGAAGTTTCTAAGTTTGAATGTAGCCAAATACTAGGCAGTGCTTCTACTTTGGCACACACTCTGCTGTGCTGTGTGGCACATGGGCTTACCTGACAAAGGAGCTGTAGCATGGGCTGCGCAGTAGGTACATGGCTAGCTTGCGCCTCCGTTCGCCCAGCTCGTGCAACTCCCCTGGGGACCATTGCTGCGCGCTCAAACCTCTGCAACAAATAACGTCACAAGCGCATGCCACACAGGAGGGAAGTCAGCGTATGCGCAGGCGCTGACAGCCGCTGAGGGCAGCATGCTTGGGCTAGGATGCAGAGCTAGCGCTTAAATGGTTGACTATGCGCGCCAAGGAAGCGCACGCACGTGCTGCACATGAGCTCCTCCATCCAGGTACTGACTGCGGACCAGCGAATCATTATGGAGTATAGCGGGTGTGATTGATTCTCAGTGGGTGTGGCCACCACACCTGTGGCTGGCACCTTTGGCACGCACCTGATCAAGGCAACACTGAGGAGGGACGTGGGCGGGCAGTGTCCAAGGGCGCCTGAGGGGCCGGAGGCGCAGTGCAGGCCGCCCTTACTTCCCGCCCCAGCACCCTGCTGCAGCAGGAGGCGCCCCCTGCGCGAGAAGTGGCCGCTGAGGAGGTCCACCCCAAGCGAGATCCACCAAGGGCGCCAGGAGCGCCGCCCGTACCTGCGCGTCACCACAGCCCAGGTTCTGTTTCTGTTCAAGCAACGCTTCCTGTGACTTGGGGCCCCGACACCGAGCTTTGTTCCCACCATAAGATACAGACCATCACACATACTCACGCCGCGTCCTGGCAGCGTCAGTGAATACACTTGCAACTGAACCCTCAAAAGCACGCACATGCATGCCGGGTGGTGCGCTACGCAGCATTGTTCCAGAACAAGCACGCCAGGCACACATGCCTGCGCGCACGCATACAAATGCACACTCACCTGTACAGCATCCACACGTAGATCACAGGCCGCCACACGTGCAGCATCTCGCCCAGCCAGATGAGGTTCATGCCCGCGCGCTCGTCCGAAAACACATGCAGGGGCAGCCCAGGCCCCTGCGGTTGCTCCTCATCGGCCGCCACCCTCACAGCCTCACCCCACCTCCGCCTGCCTCGCCTCCCCGCACCCCTGTCTGCTGCCCCTTCGCCCCTCACCCCATGCCCCTCCGCCCTTGCGCACACAGAGCCCTCATCCGAACTGATGCTGCGCTCTGCGTCTCCCGGACACACAGCCGTACCCAGCGCAGTGCCCCTCTCATCCAGCCCTGGGATCTGCGACCAATCAATGCAAGCCCCCTGCACCTCTGGCGCGCTCGCACCATCTGCACCCATGCTGCCACTGCGCAGCTCGGGCTGCAGCTGCTGGTGCAGGTGCGGGCAGTGGGAAGGCGCGCCAGGGCTGGGCTGGCGGGCATCGCCGGCCCAGCCAGCACCGCCCAGCCAGTGCAAGAGCGGGCGCAGCGCGGCGCGCAGCGGCCGCATGGCCGCCGACACCTGGCCCATGATGTCTGTCGTTGCGGCGGCGGAGCAGTCTGACAGCGAGGTGTAGCGCGTGCGCAGGCGCTCCAGGGCGGACAGCACGTCCTGTGGCGGCGGCCATCGGCGCGTGCAGCAAAGCACATGTGGAGGCACACGCAGGGCGGGGGCATGGTGCCAAAGTCTTCATGCGTACAGCTTGGCAGAAGGCAGCATCATTCCTTGGCTTAGGGTTTTCCTCTACGCACTGGCCAGTTCAGTCCAGAGGTTGCCACCCCTGAACAGCACACGTGCTGCCCGTCTGCACCAGGCAAGCATGGATGCGGGGTCTGCTGCAAGGTGCAGTCACTGCCGTCAAGCATGCTAAGGTTGTCTAGTGAGCTTGCTGCCAATCCCCCAAAGCCACGAAGGAGCCCCATCACGCAGACTGGTGCTCTGTCCAACGTCCAGAACGCACAGAAGGCCCACCCATTTGCTGTTTTGAGCCATGCGTGCAGCGGCTATGTGTGCGTGCACGTATGCATATGAGTAAGCATGTGTGCAGGCGTGCAAGCCTGCAAGTCCGCATTTTGCGCGTGAGTGCATGTGCGCGAATGTATGCGCGCATGGTGTGTGTATGTGCATATGAATGTGATCGCGCGCGCGCACGCGTGCGTCAAGCAGGCCTTTAGTGGCAGGCAACAGGCACCCACCCACCCACCTGGAAGCCTTGCTCAGCTTCAAAGTGCGCGATGTCCTCCGAAGAGGGGTTTCGCAAGTATAGATGCCCTGAGTACTGTGACCACATGAGCAGCTTTAGACAAGACCTGCACAGGAGCAGGGGCCGCGGGGGGGCAGCTGGTGCTCTGGCCACACCTGTCAGCGGCGGCTGGCATGCCTAAGCACACGTGGCCACTCATGATGGCAGGCATCAAGAGCATACGAGCCTGGGTTTGTGCCTGGTAGAGTCATAGGATGCATGTTCTATGCTTGACTTAGAAGTAATCTTGCGTGCACGCGGCAGGCAGGCAGGGGTTTGGCAGGTGATGCACTCACTTGATTGACTCCAGAGCTATCAGCGGAGCATATCGGCTCATCTTCCCCACATCTTCTAGGTGCATAGCCCGGAGCTCGATGATGGTCTCCACCTGGGTGCCCAGGAAGATGGGAAAGGTGCCGATGGGACCTTTCAGGGCAATCGCATGATGAGTCAGCTTTCCATTAAACAACAGGCGGAGGCCAAATTCAAAAAGGGAGTCACCCAGAGTCATAAAGAGCATGAGAGAGACAGAGAGGGAGAGGGGACAGAGCTGCATGTTGAGCAAAGCTTGGCGGACTGCATGCGCACGGTCAAACCCTCCATCAACGAAACCTGTGCTGAAACACAGCACACCTGCTCCAGCGCCTCCATCCAGAGGGCTGCTGCAGGTTTCTTGACTGGCAGCTCATCCTCCTCTATCAGGTGCTGGTGCCACACGGAGAGAAGCCCGATGCACGCATGATAGGCTTCATACTGGACCTCACTGGTGGACGCGCTTGTCCGTGCAGGATTCCACACTGTCAGGTACAGCAGCCAGTCCAGGTTCTGCACGTAACCTGGGTTGCTCCTGACCCATCTTTTGTAGCTGTCCAACCACCTAGACAGACTTGGGACTGAGACGTTGGCCATGCTTGGAACTACATTGGTTACACTTGTTATTTTTCCTGCTTGCCAATTGGCGTTTTCGAATGTCGAATTGTCGAATCGTTTCTTAGCTGCTGACGGAGAACTTGAGCTGTTGATGGAGAGGGATTTGCAAATAAATTATCATAATCTTTGTGCTGTTGGTGCCGCTTTCATTCCATGTTGCATTTGATGCAAAGCTGTAGCTGAGGCATGAGCTCTGGTGGTGCGAGCATGACGTACTTGGGCTTGGGTATGCAAGATGCCTTTTCGAGTGAAGTACAGGAGGTGCGTGCGTAGCAAGTGTGCGTTGACAGCAAATATCAGCTCCATCAGGTTTAAGGCTGCCTCAGTGAACACTACTGTCTGATGGCTGCCCCGTAACGTCAGGTGGCAGCCTATTATTCTGTGGATGTGGACAAGGGACTGTCTGACCGGGATGTGCACCAGGTGCGGAAGGTTGCTGCAAGCACAAGCTAAGCATGTGCCATGCTTTCTTCTACTTATCCCAGCAAACGTCTTCTCCCAGCCCCCTGATCACGGATACATAAGAAACCATATCATTCCAATTGTGCAGGCCCGCATCAGGTATGGCAAGAACCAGATGGAGGCTGAACAAAGTAAGTCGGCCCTGCTGACTCTATGCCCTGTGCTCCGTACCTGTGCACAGCTGGCCCAAGTGATATAAACCACATGAACCCGTCTCTTAAATCATATGCATGCAGGTACACCACTGTGGAAGCTCATCCTCAAGCAGTTCGATGACCTCCTTGTCAAGGTGGGGCTGCTTGTCAGCAGCAGGGTAGGAGGAAGTCTGCTGGCACCTTGTGGGGTCACTGGCACCCCCTTTGACCCTCAAAGCCTTGAACTATCACTCAAACATGATGGCAGGGCTGCTTTTATGGGTGGGGCCTGTGGGCCCGTGGTATGTCGTGGCCACATGTGCCTGCTCATGCACACACAAGATGATGCATGTAGCGAGCAAGAGCTGGGTTGGTAACAAGCTGCCAGTTTGGACTGCTCAGAGGCAGACCATCATGATGCTCTGGAGGGCCTGGTTTCACCCTTCCATGGCCACCATGTCGCAGATCCTGCTGGGGGCGGCCATTGTGGACTTCATTATTGCCATGAGTGAGGGCGAGAGCATCCAGAGGTGCGCCGCTCAGGGGACAACTCAAGCCAGATGCTCACGGCTGTGTCACTGTTGTGTCCGCCGGGCATGCTCTCATCGGCCCTGACTGACTCGTGTGCAGCTGTGTGTCTGCGCAATGCATGAAGCCTGTGGCCGCCTCAGGGGTGCCGGGCAAGGCACCTTGAGCACGTGACATCGCTGTCTGTGCGCGTGGTCAGCTGCTGCCAGCACGTGGGCCCCCAGTCAACCGACCACACCACAGCACTCGTGCCAGTAGCACACCAGGCTCTTCCTGCCCGCAACCCCGCCTCCTGAGTTTTCCTCCCTCTTGGTGCTGCATGCTAGCTGCTGAAGCCAGGCGGTGCCGCTGCCATACACCCACTGTATGTGCTGTGTGTGTTTTTGCAGTGGCCTGGTGGAGCCCATGGTCATCCTCTTGATCCTGGTGGCCAATGGTAAGTTGGTTGCAGGGCTAGGGCTGTCCAGATGTTTTTACTCCGTCGATGCTGTAGCCTGCGGTGAATGGTTGGAAAATCCATTGATCTTGATGGACAGCAGCGGGTGCAGCTGGTGCAGCTCTCAACTGTTTCCTGTCCTTTTCTACCCTGCACAACGCAGCAACTGTGGGGGTAGTGACAGAGCGTAACGCAGAGAAGGCCATAGAGGAGCTAAAGGCCTACGAGGTATGGTGCGCAGTGACTGCCAATTGTAGCTGCTTGCATGAAAAAGCCAGGGAGGGCTGTACAAGGGCTGAGGGCCACTGAGATGGTGCGCTCACCGTGGACTGTAGAAGGGCTGAGGGCCACTGAGATGGTGCGCTCACTGTGGGCTGTAGAAGGGCTGAGGGCCACTGAGATGGTGCGCTCACTGTGGGCTGTAGAAGGGCTGAGGGCCACTGAGATGGTGCGCTCACTGTGGGCATGGGACTGCGTGTGCGGACGAGCCTACGCCTGATGGAACATGCCACCTGTGGCACGTTTCTTGGGGCCAATCGTGCACAAGTGGTGGCTGTACTTGGTTTGCCGCCTGCTTCCAGTGCCTTGATCAGGTGCGGGCCCAGGTCAGCGGCAACCAATCTTGTCTCCCAGGCACACCTTGTGACGGAGCTGCAAAGTGTTTGTTTGACCCAAGCTGCATTTAGCGCACAGTGATACTCAGCCAAAGCTGCATTTAGCGCACAGTGATACTCAGCCAAAGCTGCATTAAGCGCACAGTGATACTCAGCCAAAGCTGCATTTAGCGCACAGTGATACTCAGCCAAAGCTGCCTTGCGTTTGTCTGACCCGATTGTGTCAATTTACCGCGCAAGCTGCTTTGCGTTTTTTGCCCGAGCTGCCGTCAGAGCCCTGTAATGCTCAGCTGTTTGACCCAAGCTGCAGTCAGAGCACCGTCACGCTCAGCCGAAGCAGAGCCAGACCAGCGCGCTCCTGCAGCACAGGCATGTGCCCTCTGAAGTCCTGCTGTGCGCACACTTAACTGGTCATTCCGCTTGTGTGCCCGCTGCTGCCGCCACAGGCTGACGAGGCCACGGTGCTGCGGAACAGCCAGCTGCAGCTGGTGCCGTCAGCAGACTTAGTGCCGGGGGACGTTGTGGAGCTCGCAGGTGGGGCTTCCTTCCTTGACTGGCAGGGCGCGCATGCGTGCGTGCAGCCCTCCTGCCAGTGTAGCTGGCCCTTTTCCTTGCGTTGCTGGTCTTCTTCTTGCTTGTGCATGTGTTTGTGTTGCACTCGAGGCCTTGCTGTCCAAGCGCCATCCAATGGCGCGCTGACTGGCCTCAACAGGCGTATGAGATGTGGGGCCCCAGCAGTCATCATCCTCGGGCAGGGCCACCCTTTACCTGCCGCAATGCACGCACGGGTGCTCACAGCAGTTAGTGAGCGCAAGGGGCTGGAATGCTTGGGCAGGACGGGTGCCCCACAGTACGTCATAGCCATGTCTGCGCATGTGTGCTCACAATGCCTCATCACACTGCCGCACTAAGGCATGCAAAATGCATGTCCTAGCGTGTTGCGCCTTTTGGGGGGAAAACAGCACAAGGCGTCTTTCCGGACCCAAGCAATGCGGTTGCCTGAACACACCTTGACGCCCCACAGTTGTGCAGTCCGGTGTGTGGCCTTGCTGCCCCAAGGACCGGCTGCGGCGGTGTGCCAAAAGTTAGTATCCCCTCCCCTGTGTTCCATTCCTGCAGTGGGGAATAAAGTGCCGGCTGATATCCGAGTGGCGCACATCTACACTTCATCCCTCAAGATCGACCAGGTGGGTGGTGTGTACTTTGCGGGCTGAGGTGAGGAGAGCTCCTTGCAGGGAAGGCGCGTGACAGAGCCACAGGTAGGCTGCCCAATGCCTCTATGAGGATAAGGCAGAAGGGGGGCAGTAGAGGGCTTGGGCAAGAGCAATGGATTGCAAACAAGTGCAGATTGGAGTAAGCAAGTACACTGGGTGGTCTGGGCCCTTGCTGGCTTCGCTCGGCTTCCTCGGGTGGAGGGAAGCAATGTTTGCATGCATATGGCAGCACCTTGTGGGCTCGCATTCATCCCTTTTCCTGAGCACCCTCCCTCCTTATCCTCCCCTAGGGGCACTACCAACAGCCTACGTCTCCACTCCTCGTCCTCACTGTCAGGCACAACAAGTTCCTGCTCCTTCCTTTATGGCAGCCCACGCCTGCTATCCCACAGTTGGGATCTCACAGTTGTTGTTTGCTCTGCTCTAACACGCTGTTGTCACTTAATCCCCACAGCAGTAGCTGCTCACGCTTGCGCATGCGTGTGCGCTCATGTATGCATGCACAGTCGCTGCTCACCGGGGAGAGCCACGCCATCGACAAGCACACCGAGGTCGTGAACAACGAGAAGGCTGTGTACCAGGACAAGCTGAACATGCTCTTCTCGGTGCGTGCTGGCATGCGCTGGTGTGTGTGTGTGTGTGTGTGTGTGTGTGTGTGTGTGTGCACGTGTGCATGTGCATGCATCGGTGCATGCAGGGCCAGCTCAATATAGGCCCCTTGTCGCATGCAAGCCGGCATGCACAGCGCTCTGACCTTGGGGCATTGCCAGCCTCACCTACTATGACAGCGGGGTTAGCTGTATGATAACACGCGCCAGACTCAAGCCCATGCGTTTTTAATCAAGCCGCATACACCATTTGCCATGCGGTTGGGTCTTTCCTCATGAGAACTGAGGGGTTGTCAGCTGGTGCTATTGCCCCAGGGATCGCATGACACACCCTGCACAGGGACAGCCCATGCTTTGCTGTTTCATGTGGTGCTGAGTGCTTTGCTGTGAACAGCAGCAGCAGTGTGGTTTCATGCTTGCTGTTTCATGTGGTGCTGAGTGCTTTGCTGTGAACAGCAGCAGCAGCAGCAGCAGCTGGAGGCGGCGGCAGCAGTAGCCGCAAGTAGTCCACTGGCGTTCTTACAGCTTGTCGCACGTGCTTTGCGGCGGCAGCAATGAGAATTGTGTGCGCCTGCCACAGCTTGGCCGGCTGCGTGTGCGTTACCCCACCCAAACTTAGGAGCTCAGTGGCGTGCTGCCGGCGTGCAGGGAACGCTGGTGGTGGCAGGCCGCGCAAGGGGCATTGTTGTGGGCACTGGGTCCAACACCGCCATTGGCAAGATCAGGTGCGTGCAAGCCCAGGTGGGGGTTCACAGGCAGGTGGCCCATCGGCAAGATCAGTAAGGTGCATGCCAGGCTGAGCGCGTGACCCATGAGCAAAAGGTGAGGTGCGTGCCAATCTGGGTGCCGCCATTGGCGATGGACAGATGTGGCATTGGACTGGGCGACCTCGATGGCAAAGGTCTGGAGCGTGTCAGATGGGGTGTGCCGCCCTCGATGAAGACAGGAGCAGGCTCAGGAGCCCCGCAAGGGTGCCGTGACTCGTTGAGGTTCCAGGGCCCACATATTTGGGCAACATAGTTGGGGGTCAGCATCAGACAGCTCCGTTGCTTCCGCAGAGCGTTTGCTGCGTGGGCTGCTTGCGCTGCAGGTCCGGCATTATCAGGTCAGCTGTGCCTTGCTCCCCTGGCTCAGCCTTGCCCTCTGTGGTGCTTTGTCGGATGATTTGTGTGAAGCCTTTTAAACGTGTCCCCTGAGCAGCTGCTCGTCGGTCTTAGGCATTGAGTGAAAAAAAAGGCCAAGCCAAGCACTGGTACACAATGCTGAGTGCCATGACTGGCGTGTGCTTCGCTGGCTGCATTCTTGCAGGGATGCCATGAGCGTGGAGGAAGATGTGGTCACCCCCCTGAAAGCCAAGCTTGATGAGTTTGGTGCCCTGCTATCCAAGGCAAGTGGTGGTGGTGGTGGTGGTGGTGGTGGTGGTTGGCTGCCTGCTCATGAGAGTCAATTGTATGGAACACAAAGCATCCTGTTGCTGGCATTCCCCATGAGTCATTGCATGCCCCTCTTATGCCTTTTGGTGCCCGCAGACCTTTTGAAGTCGCGCAAACAGCGCAGCTGCACAAAAGCCATGGTCTATTAATCTTGCTGTTCTGTTAGGCTGACGCTGGGGTGTACAATCAATGCTTGGGTGCAAATCTCAGTGGTGAGCCTTGCACTGCACAGATTGGCCTTGTATTATTTGGACCTGGCATGCGTGGAGTGTGTCTCTGGCCTTGGATGCGTGTGACCCAATCTCTTTGCATGGCCTCTCTGTAAGAGTATCATAGAACTGGACCTCTGTGATGCTTTTATAAAGGTTTGTCAAAGAGGTGGGTTCACGCACATCCAAGGCCTGAGAGATACTCAACACACGCTAGGTCTGTGGCACGTGTGGTCAATCTGTGCAAGACTCCATCACGAGTTTTGCTATGCCATTCATGATTCCATTGACCGCGTAACTATGGCGACCTCCTGTCATTTCACTTGTTAGCGACGCTCTACCCCGACAGCAGACTGAACAAGCTGGTCCAACGATTCAAACTCAATTTTTCTTGCTTGCTGATTGGGAACCCGGGACTGTTGGTGCCCCTTGGTGCAGTGTCGTGCAGTGTCATGCGCCAATATAAGCATGCTTTGTCACAGGCCCAAGGCAGGCCGCCGCCCCTCAAGGCCCTCACCTTGCTGGCCACCAGGCACGCCCGCCCCAGGCACCCCTTGTTGTTGTGCATGCACCTTTGCTGCGCAGGTGATCGCAGGCATATGCGTGCTGGTGTGGGTGGTGAACATCAACCGCTTCAACGACCCTGTGCTGGGTGGTTGGCTGCAAGGTGCGCAGCACACCGCAGGCAGCTGCAGGCGAAGCTGTGACAGCATGCTTGCACAAATGGAGGCAGCAAAGCGCAGGTCGCTGCGCATGGGACTGCAATGGTAGCAGTCCTAGCACGTCTGCACTTTTGCGACCCAGGTGCCCTGTGTGGCTGTGGATGCTGGTGGGACCCCTCACATCTGTGCCACCCACCCCTCCTTCTCACTCCCCTCGTACACGGATGATACTTGGGGTCTGCGAGTGGCCGGCCTTTCCTGTCGGCCAGTCTGAAGAAAGTCCGGCATGTGAGCACACAGCCTGCCCTGCGCATACGATGCATGGGGTCTGCGAGTGGCCGGCCTTTTCTGTCGGCCAGTCTGAAGAAAGTTCAGTACGTGAGCACACAGCCTGCCCTGCGCATATGATGCATGGAGTCTGCGAGTGGCCGGCCTTTCCTGTTGGCCGGTTTGAAGATAGTTCAGTACGTGAGCACACAGCCTGCCCGACCCGCTGTTGTCTGCCCCCCCTTCTCCCCCTTCCGCCCTCCTTCTGCCCAGGCGCAATCCACTACTTCAAGATCGCTGTGGCGTTGGCGGTGGCCGCGATCCCGGAGGGCCTGCCTGCCGTCGTCACCACCTGCCTGGCGCTGGGCACGCGCAAGATGGCGCGCCACAATGCCATCGTCCGCACGCTGCCAAGCGTGGAGACGCTGGGCTGCACCACAGGCGCGTGTGTTGCACGCGCTTCCATGTGCGCGCGTCCATGCGCATACGTGCACGAGCGCATGGATGCATGCGCGCGGGGGGGCAGGCTGCCCGGGAGCCGGTGCAGGTGCCCCATGCCAGGGTGCAGGTGGTCTCCCATAGGGTGCAGGTGGTCTCATAGGGTGGTCTCATAGGGTGCAGGTGGTCTCATAGGGTGCAGGTGGTCTCATAGGGTGCAGGTGGTCTCATAGGGTGCAGGTGGTCTCGTAGGGTGCAGGTGGTCTCTCATAGGGTGCAGGTGGTCTCATAGGGTGCAGGTGGTCTCATAGGGTTTCTCATAGGGTGTTTTGTCCGTTGAGACTGGAGATGAGTTTGAGCGGGTGAGGGCGCCGGTGCGAGTGTTGGGGAGGAGCCGGTCAGAGGGTGTGACCTGGCCTGTTTGCATATGTGTGAGCTCAGGCGTGTGCAGAGGCACGGCTTCCAAGGCCGCGCTATGCAGACCATGCGCTGCACGCCCCACCCGTGCGCGCCCACGCAAAGCTGTGCTGCCTGCAACGTGCGCGCAGTCATCTGCTCCGACAAGACCGGCACCCTGACAACCAACCAGATGTCCGTCATCAAGGTGGCCGCCGTCCAGTCCTCCAGCACGCAGCTTGCCGAGTTCGACATCACAGGTAGGCGCGGCACAGGGGGCAGCTCGCCGCGTCAGACACGGCAGGTGCGCGCAGCGCGCAGCCAGCAGCGCAGCAGGTTGCACGCGCGGCCCGCCGCAGTCTTGGGCGGTGCAGAGGGGGGCTTAGGTGGCATGCAGGGGCATGTGGGGCTCTGGCGGGGACACAGCTGCGGGGGGGCAGGAGCTCCTGCTGGGGCCCTGTGAGACCCTGCAGGTGCGCAGCCGCACCTCTGGCCTGCTGCGATCGACCCCTGAGGGGGGCGCACTGCTTCAGGGCAGGTGCGCGGCAGCCCCTGGTCTGCACTGGCTTCCCCCGTGAGGGGGGCTCGTGCGCATGCAGTACCGCCGAGGTCGCGCGCGTCCGGCAAGAGGCAAGTGTGCATGTGGCATTGTGTGCAGTGTGGTTGCTCAATCCAGCCAGTCCACCACCCTTGCTTCGATGTCGCATCATAACCCACCAAGCCTGTGTGCGCTGCTGCAGAGCCGAAACAAACGTGCCGCTGGTGCTCAGTGAAAAGCATTGAACATCACCTGCTGAGCAATAGCACCATCTGCTGAGCACAAGCACCTCCTGCTGAGCAAAAGCAACTGGCACCAGCCCGGGCGTGATTCCCTGTGCGAGCGCTGCTACCCACAGCTGTGCTCTGCCCTGTGCGCACACGTGCACCCCTGCAGGCACCACTTTCTCGCCGGAGGGCATGGTGCTGGGCCCTGGGGGCGTCGTGCTGCGCCAGCCCGCGGACATGCCCTGCCTCATGCACGCGGCGCAGTGTGCCGCACTGTGCAATGACTCCCAGGTGTTCGTGGCGTCGACCACAGGTGCGTGATTGTGCACGCAGGCTGGCGCATGCAGGCTTGCATGCGCATGCAGGGGTCACGCACTCGCACGCGCGCGCATCTGGCTGAAAACTCCTAGCTCGCCTTTCGTGCTCCAGCTTGTGCGCTGCCACTGCTTGCCCGACGCGCCATGAGGTTGCCGCTTCTCCTTTCTCCGCCAGCACAGCAATGCTGTCAAAGGCAACACCTGGGTCCTTGCTTTCTGCGTGACAAGACTTGCCGTTCCCACCAGTGGGTGGGTCCGTGAACAACGGCAGGATGTCCAGAGCAACACCCGAGGTGCCAGTGCTTACACGCCACCATGCGCTCATTCATCTGATTTCTCCTTGCTCAGCGCACAGGTGCATTTTCTCAGGTGCCGGATAACACACACAAAGGCGTGCAAGAACATGCAATTGGAGGGGTGTGCACGTGCATGTGAGCTTGCAAGGACACACACGCGCCCTCGCTTGCATGTGTTCCTCCTTGTTGCTGCGCAGGCCGGCTCCAGCGCATCGGAGAGTCCACAGAGATTGCGCTCCGGGTCTTTGCAGAGAAGGTGCGGCAATGCGCGTCGGGTGCTGCGAGATGAGCTGCCTGGGCACGGAGGGCCCCCACGGTGGCCTGAGCTGCCTGCAGCGGACTGTGGCATGGCCTGCGTCGCTAGCAGCCGCTGCTGCTGCCTTGAGCTGCAAAGCTGCGCCCTGCCCACGCGCATGCCTCTGTCCACTGCACCTGGGAGCTGCGCTGCGCACCACCCATGCCTGCGGGGGCCGCGCGCAGAACTGCCACAGGGCGCGTGGAGGGAGGCATGCTGGCCTGCTACGCTCGGCATTGATCAGCTGCTGCCAGCTTTCGTGACGCTCTCCCAGTCTCTGTCACGCGTCACGCTCTGCATTGCTGTCGGCCTGATTGACCGTGAATCAGCTGCTGCGCAGGTGTGTATGGGTCTTGCCAGCCGCTGTCTCCAGATTGGACTGCCGAGCCACGCACACGCACACAGACACACACACATGCGCGTGCGCGTACATGCATGCATGCGAGCCTGCGCACGCTCGCGCACGCGCGCACACACACATACGTGCACACACTGTGTGCCTCTGCAGATTGGCCTGCCCAGCTCCATTCGTACAGAGAAGGTCGGCGGCCGCAGCCAGTTTGGGGCCAATGCCTTCTGGCAGGTGAGGCATGTACGAGAGGGACCAGGGCATCCCGCATATGCGTAGGCTGCACAACAGGTGGCAGGGGCATTGCCACTACATGCACACTGCCCTCAACATCAGCCTGATTCGCTGGGCTGTGAAAGAGCAGCCCCCTGACCGTGTGTCTTGAACCTCCCTCTGCCATGCGCCCAGGACAACGTGGAGCGCCTGGCGCTGCTGGAGTTCTCGCGCGACCGCAAGATGATGAGCGTGCTAGTGCGCGCCGGAGACCGGCTGCACACCATGTGGTCCAAGGTGGGTGGGTGGGTGCGCGTATGTTCGAGCTTTTATTGTTGTGCAATTGTGTGTGTGTGTGTGTGTGTGTGTGTGTGTGTGTGTGAAGGTGTGAGGGTGGGTGG
>LKMJ01000874.1_pt1 | contig 25187 bp, 12 predicted proteins | sample 643391 | NCBI WGS metagenome assembly LKMJ01 (sample SAMN04112250, study PRJNA286221) | soda lake metagenome | biome: soda lake; feature: Kulunda Steppe; material: water; isolation source: sample PL-Br10 brine of Picturesque Lake | place: Russia: Kulunda steppe | collected 2010-07 | reverse complement strand
ATTCTGTCGGGTGCTCAGTATCGATGAACCCATACATTGAGTGTAACAGGGAGATTCGACCATCGACGCCGCCAAAGAATCGGTCTACGGTCATGCGACGGTCATCTTTCAATGACAGAATTCGGTACTCTCCGTTTCCGACCGATTCAATCTCACCGCGATCTGTAAATTCTCGTAGATTCTTTCGAACGGAGGCACCGACTGTGTTGTTCTGTGGGAACTGAGCTTGAAAACGAGAGCGAGCGAATTCTTGAAACTCGTCTAATGTGAACTCTGTGGTGTCATTGACGCCCCAGTAGTTGCGTAATTCGGACCGAACGGCATGCTCCCAATCAGACATGTGTTGTACTTTATTTCCAACTACTTATCAGCCAGTATTAGAGTGGCAATACGGATCTCATTTTTGTATGACCTAACCAGAGTATATCTAATCGAGATTACGGCTGTTGGAATATTCTGGTGTTAATCATCAGAACTGGCCTGACTCTGTTGCTGTCCGGTTACTTGTAATTTTTCTGCCGTTCGTTCTGTTAAGTAATCTGATAAAACGTTTGCGATTCGTTCACCGAAGAGAGGTGGAATAGCATTCCCAATCTGGCGGAACCAGCTTGTGAAAGGGCCGAGAAAAATATATTCATCAGGGAATGACTGAAGGCGAGCAGCTTCTCGCGGTGTAATACCACGATTTCGTTTCGGATTCGGATCTCTATGTGATGAATCGGATACATGCTCGTAGTAGTCTGGTAGAATAAAATTGTTCGCGTCCTTGGCGAGATGTGCAACCACCGTCGGTGATGGCTCGTCCCAAGACAGCATTCGATATTTATCTTTGAACCGTGGATTGTCTGCCGTCCCAACGTCGTACTCAATCAATTCGCTGTATTCTCCATCTTTGGCGTACTTCACGTCCCAACTCGTATCGCCAGGCTCCATTGCCTCGTCAAACAGAGTCCGATCTTTCTCCATTGGATGACTTCTGGCCTTATGATTGAAATACAGATTTGTTCCAGCTTCAAGATTGTTCTCCTTCACATAGCTGCTCCGATTTCCCCTCAATTGACCTTTAACAACCCTACCGCCTTCTCCACGCTTGAGTTTGGGTACCCCCGATAGGGCGTCCCGGAGGGTATAATTTGAAGATGAATCTTCAGTAATCCGATGGAATAGTTCATGGATATCCTGTTCTCCCTTCACAAGATCATTGCGAATTCCTATGATGATGACTCGCTTCCGCTCTTGGGGTAATCCAGCAGTCGAACAATCGATGAGCTGATAATCACAGGTGTATCCCACCTTCTCATCTCCTATTGACGCAATTGCATCAAGCACCAGATCACCTACTTTGATACCTGTCTCTTCGAGTTCATTCACCATCCCCACCACATTCTCAATAACTAGGGCCTTGGGCCGGAGTTCTTCTACAAATTCTACGTACTGGGTGTACAGACTTGTACGCTCATCCTCGAGGACAGTATACTCGTCGTCATCTGCAAGTCGTGATCGATATCCTGCGTATGATAGGGATTGACATGGTGGACCGCCAACCATGATATCTGGTCTGCGTTCGATATCTTTGATTGCCTCTGCCTCAATTGCATCTCGAATATCTTGACAGACGACGTTCCGGTGTGGGATTTCTGGATGGTTCAATCTGTACGTATCTGTCGCATTTTGATTCTTGTCGATTGCCCACTCGACACTGCATCCAGCACGCTTGAAGCCCACAGAAATTCCCCCAGCACCTGAGAACAGATCTATAATAACTGGTCCATTAGAGTGCTTTTGCTGCTGGCGATGTCTATACGTTAGAAGGAATTTCCGAATCTCACAAGTTTCATTGCATGTGTCTATTTGACCTTTGACAGCATGCCCTGCAAGTGCACGATGCAATGTCCCTATCTGTCGGTCTGTCAACTTTTCCTCAATCTCCTTACGTCGCTCAACATCCTTGTTGAATTGCGAGACATCGAGAAGACCAAGTGAACAAAGTAATCCATCAATAAAGGGATCTGCAGGCCAGACCGGTTTATCGAACGCAACAAGCAACAGCCACCACGCATCCGATCGTGAGATACCCGGGAAGTCAGCTAGGGTATCACAGAAAGATTCATAACGAAGTCCACTGATCCCTGTTAGTGAGACCCCCTCAGTTTTTCCATAGGATGCAATGGAATCTAGCAAACCTTCGAGCCGCTCTATGCGTCCCTCGCTAATTCCTAGGCGGTTGGTTGCACTCTCAAGTGCCGCACGCAGTGCCGTTGTGTCAAGTGCGGCTATTTCATCCCAATTTCCCACTTCGCTGCGGAGATCTGAAATCAACTGACGATCTTCTAGGTCAAAGTACCGTTGCCCGGGAGTCGAATCGTCGCAGGAGATAGCAACTGCGGCAACTGTGTCAAGAATCGCATCAGTGCCTGCAAGTAGATCACCGCAGTTACAGGGGGCTCCGGGGGCCAAAGACCCATGGATCGTCGTGAGTGTCTGATACCGGCAGGGGAACTTTTCATCAGACTGTCGACGGCGTGCCAAGGCTGCTGGTGTTGCGGAGGGACAACCAGCGGGTTTGTACCAGTGCTGATTGGCCTGTTCTGCAGTGAGTGTATCAACAAGAAAATCGACATTCCGATAAATAAACTCCCGATGTAATGCTATCTCTTCATCAGGAACCTCCGACAGAATCGCCGGAGGGGAGATAGAATGAGGGCCCGTATCCCGACTACTCATACCTTGAACTGCATGAGCAAACATATAAAAACCAGGTATTATTGTTGGCTGTAAATACTAGGTGGTCGAATTTTGCATCCTCAGGCTCTCTCGCGGGGTCGACTGGGATAGTTTTTCGAAATCCGACTGGGCCAGTAACATATTATTGAATACTGTTCGCGTCGACGGTACATGTGTGTCAGTCGCACTGCCCTTCGGACAGACTACGGTCGATCCAGAGACAATTGTGGATCAGACCGATGTTTCAGTCGCCACCCAGATACTGACCGAGTCGGGAATTGAAGATGCAATTAACCGTGTCGATGGATTTCTAAATGCGGTCCCGCAGCTGCTCACATGGCTTGCAAAAAACGGCCGTGAATATCCTTGGCGATACACTACGGATCCATGGTATGTCTACAACACCGAAATCCTCCTTCAGCGAACTCGAGGTGATGCAGTAGAACGGATCTATTCGGATTTCTTTGAAGAGTTTCCGGATCCTGAGTCACTCTATCAGGCCACTGATGATGAAATCCATTCAATGGTAGCTTCCCTTGGATTTGGTAACCAGAGAACCCGTACACTCCGCGAGGTTGCGGAACTCTGTGTCTGTGAGTATGGTGGTGAGGTTCCCACAGACCTTGCAGAACTCCAGCGCCCGTGGCGTGTAGGGGCTTACTCGGCTCGGTCATGTCTGCTCTTCGCCCATGGAAAACCACAGGGACTCGTGGATGTGAACACAGCTCGGATTATATCGCGAGTGTTCGGTTATGATATGCCGACCCAACCACACAAGAGTAGTACCGTACAGAAGCTTCTGGATTCGCTAGTACCCGACACTCCCGCTCTCGCACGTGGCTTTATCCTCGCCTTGCTGGACCTTGGTGCGCTCATCTGCACTGAATCTGAACCAGCCTGTGAGTCCTGTCCTCTGCAAAAACAATGCCAGTACGGTATCGAAGCACACCGTGTTTGAGATGACCTAGTCAATCGTCTAACTTCAGAGTGCATATTGGGGTTCTACAGATCAGTTGTTACAGTAAAGATATATCACGATGGGGATGAGATACGCTGATAAGTTCAATGGCTTCTATCGCATCCGGAACATCCCCAAAAAAACGGGACATGGCAAGAATTGCTAGGGAGATAACATCTCGGCTCGAAGAACGTGGGACTGGAAGAGAATACAATCACAACGAAGTTCATGCGGGCAATGCGCCTAATGATCGCTACTTCGTTGGAAACCTTTCTCCCGGTGATGAAGATCTCGACCCTGATGACAATGACATCTTCTCGCGGGTGTCCCCCAGTGCTCTTCAGATGATCATCCAAGTAGAAATCGAAGGCGATAGCGGGACTCTGCAGATTGCCCCTGACTTTAGTATCTTCTACCGTATCTTCCCACCCTGGGACACAGACAAACCAGAACCAGTCGTTGGTCACTATCGAAAAGCTCGAGTGTCACCAGAGATCGACGAGGAGCTATCACCCGTCGAAATTACCATTCCTTTGCTTGATAACGAGGCAGATATCCAGACAGCACTCGACGATGAAGCAGACAAACTTACAGCTGAAATTTCAGCCGCTACAGATCGTGTGTACGAGGGCATCCTTGATGACCCACTCCACTATCGTGACACTGACGCTGGGGAAGACATAGTCTCTGACTTTGAGGAGGACAACTTCGAAGATGGGGCTGCGTACCTCCGGGCAATTCAGGGGTTGTCAGCCGGGCGCGAATGTCGGCCAGAACTCCAGCCTGAAATTAACTTGGCTGTCTTAGATATGGACGATGGTGCTGTTGAACTGAAAATCAGTCTGGAAAATCGGTCACCGACGCCGAACTCGGACGACGAAGATATTGACTATGGAGATCGTATCGATACAGACGTAACCGATAGCACATTCTTCGATTCACAGGTACGAATCGAAGAGGGAACTGCAACATTAACACCGTTTAATTTCCACCAGCTGGATGAGGATTACCGCTTTGATCGAAGCCTAGAAGGATATGGAATCAATTGCACAGTTGCCTCTGATGAGGGTAGCGACACGATATACCGCAGCAGCTGCCTGCCAACGCATACACAGCACCGATACAAACACAAACGACCCGATGACCCTGATGCTCGCCCTCACTTCAGGCAACTCGCGGAGGATCCAATCCCAGTCCTCCGAGCCATCAAAACGGAGATGGAAATCTACCGTGACAACGAATGGGACGATCGACTCGATGAGTTACGAGAGGAGGGTAGCGAAGACATAGATAGTGCAAAATCCTATGCTAAAGACTTCGAGGCAGAAATTAAATCTCTGGAGCGTGGTATCACAGCGCTTGAAAACCACCCACGTGCGCTTCGAGCTTTCAAATTAATGAATGAGACTTTCGACGAAAAGGTCAAAAAAGGGGACGGAGACAATCCAGAACGAGAGTATCCCGGCTGGCGACTGTTCCAGATTGTCTATATCGTTTCGAACATTCCCGATATTCTCTCACGGGATCCTGATTGTGATATTCCCGAGGATGAACACTCTCGTGACGATGTGAGTCTGATCTGGTTCCCAACTGGGGGCGGAAAGACTGAGGCCTACCTTGGATTACTGGTGATGAATATGCTGTTTGATCGGATGCGAGAGAAGAACCTCGGCCTGACATCGATGATGCGATTCCCGCTTCGCTTGCTAAGCCTGCAGCAATTCCAGCGGATCACCGAGATCTTCATGTACGCCGACGAGACTCGCGAAAAGCATGATCTTGGTGGAGATGAGTTCTCGGTCGGATATCTAACCGGGGGAACGCCGAACAAGATGCGGGATGTGATCAAAAATGAGCAGAATCGGTCCGGGCTAAATAGTTACAATACGAGTGAGAACACGAATTATGTCGACCAGCTCAAGAAAGACTGGGAGAATGGCTCTCTAGAAAGCGTCCAGCCATCTGATTTTCAGGTTATTGAAGAATGTCCGAATTGCGGTGGCGATGTTTCGATGGAGGTCAACGCCGATGATATCCTCTTTGACCACATCTGTAATGGACCCTGTGAATGGGATCGGCTCCCAATCTACGTCGTTGATAATGAAATATACCGAAAATTACCAACGATGGTTATTGGTACGCAAGACAAACTGGCCGCTCTGGGATACGAGCGAAAGTTCCGCCTCTTGCTTGGAAAAGTCAATGGTGTATGCCCGAAACACGGATACACAGATGGGACGGAATGTACCGAGAAATACTTCTGTGACATTCCAGATGACTCACATCTATCCATCACACCAAAAGACCCAGTTCCCGGACTTCAGATTCAGGACGAACTCCACCTGATCAAAGAGGATCTTGGAACCTTCGAGAGTCACTACTGGGCAGCGATGCAGAAAATCATCGAGTGGGGTGACTATCCCTCATCGAAAGTCATCGCTGCTACTGCCACAATTGAAGAATTCGAGAACCAGATCCAGCATATCTACCAAAAAAAGGGATCACTCTTCCCTGCACCTGGCCCAAAATACCGAGAGTCATTCTACGCTTCAGAGGATGAAGAAGAACTACAGCGGCTATTTGTTGGGGTAATGCCTTGGAACCGCAGCCACATCAATACAGTTGTCACTGCAATCGAGACTCAACAGAAGGTTATCCAAGATCTCCGTGACGATCCAGAAGATCATCTCGATCTCAGTGATTTTGAATCCATCACTACCTCTGACGAACTTGATGAACTTCTTCGGTATTACGCAGCAGCAATCAACTATGTCATCACTCGAAAAGAAGGCGACAGAATTCACAAATCGGTCGATACACAAATCAATGAAGATCTGAAACGGGAAGGTTATAATGAGATTGACCGTCTTCGGCTGACCAGTGGGAGTGACTTCGCGACGATTTCACGTATACTGGACAGTTTCCAGCGTCTTGCCGACGATCCAGCCGCGATTGAGGATATCAAAGAACTGGTGATTGCGACGAGTTCAATCAGTCACGGGGTCGATCTCGAGACGCTAAATTATATGATCTTCTTCGGGATGCCCCGTCGAACTGCAGAATACATTCAGTCCAGTAGTCGTGTTGGTCGGGAATATCCAGGGATTATTGTCGATGTGTTCCATCCGATTCGAGAGCGTGACCGATCTCACTATCACTATTTCAACAAATACCATCAGTATCTCGACCGGCTTGTCGAACCAGTCCCGGTTAATCGCTGGGCTAAATTCAGCATTGACCGAACACTCCCAGGGATATTCATGGCACTCATCTTGCAGCACTACTACAGTGATATCCATACATCGGCTGGCTCTCCGTACCTTACAGAGAATGTGAAGTCTGCCATCTCGAAAGGCCTGTTATCCAAAGAATCAATCAAGGGGAACCTGCAGGAGATCTATGGTCGCGATCGACGAGATCGAGACGTGTTTGGGAACAAAATAAACAGCACAATAGACACCTACATGACGGCCATTGCGAACGATCAAGCGAAGTTCACCAGTGACTCCATGGGTGGCGACGATCGAGCGATGTTCAGTCTTCGTGATGTCGACGAGCCAGTCAACATCTTCGCGGATCGTGATGAGGGACGAATCGTCGACAATCTTCGCGGCCACAACGGAGGTGACAGCTAATGCAACGTGGGCTAAATCAGGTTCTCTTTCAGTTCATGCCGAAAAAGACGTTCGACAATCCTGATAATAACACAATCGAACAAGTCGAGCACATTTCAGGGAACGAAATAGATAAAATCGACGAACAGCAGCTCGTCGACCGGATAAAACGTGATGTCTGGAACTGGCAAGGAAAGACCCGCGGTTTCCATGACCAGTGGGATGCGGCGGATTACACGATCACTAAACCAGAACACGTTATCAGCCGCGTCTTTCCCCTAGTTTTCCGGTGTGGCAGTTGTGGCCTTATTCACGACTACCAGTACAGACGTGAGGAACTGAAAGAACACGTTCCCAATTGCAGTTGTGGCGGGAGCCAACTCTGGCAACTCCACCACGTTATGATCTGTGGGGAGTGTTCATCGATCAAACCTCTCCGTGTGCCCAGTTGTGACAAGGGCCATGGGAAGCATCATATCAAACTCGACGATAGCGCAGAGCGCTACAAAAATTTCAAATGGCGATGTGTCGGCAATGGCTGCAATGGGCGAGTGCTTGAATCGGGGTTAAATCGATTCTGTGACTGTGGCGACGGTCAGAGAATGCAGCCTACGGTGCATCGTGCCTCGAAGACTTACCGTGTTCATGACCTCAAACGGGTCGACATCCCCGCAGATGACTATGACCCCGAAAGCGACGATGAGCAAATGGAAATCCGAAGTGACCTAGCACTTGCTGCCCAGTTTGGCGTCTACGATCATCCAGAGAAGACGATGGAACACTTCCTCGAGATCGAACAGAATGAGGAAAATGAACTTGACGATCTGATTGATGATGACGCTCCGGACGATGTGAAAGAATACCTCAAACAGAAGCAGAAAGAACAATATGCAAGCAGTGACCGCGTCAATCAGATCCTCTCGGAAGTCGAAGAACTCCGAGAGGACGACCGCCCAGTGTCGCGAACGCACTACGAATACCTTCAGTTGCTCGAGACTGCCGAGACTGAAGATGCGGGTGAACTCGTCGAACTTGCTGAAACTCTGGACCGCAATGAATATAACAAACTCCTCGAGGATCACGGTATTGAATCGATCCATCTTACCAGTGAATTCCCCCTACTGACCGCTGTCTATGGGTACCACCGAACGTTTGACGAGCCTGAGAAAGACGAGTACCCACAGCTTCGGGCGTTCCCTCTCTCCAAAGGCAACTGCAGAATCTACGCTTCTCGAGCGACAACAGAGGCTGCGCTGATCAAACTCGACCCACGTGCCATCGCAGACTGGCTCCCAGACCACCTCTTTGACAGCGCAGAACTTGACGCTCTATCAAATGAAGAAATTCGGGCACGGTTCCATGGCGAAATGGATGCTCTGAACCCCTATACGGATCTTGATGAGGTGTCTGATACCTCTGAGGCTGTCCATGGCTTACTACACACGTTGTCTCATGTGTTAATAAAAGAGGCCGCCATGTTGTCTGGAATTGAATCAACCAACTTGGCAGAATATCTCTTCCCAGAAGCATTTACCATCGCTATCTACGCCAATCAGTCGCAGTCATTCACAATTGGTGGTTTATATACGCTCATCGAGCGCAACCTCGAGCGGTGGTTAGCCACCGCCCAGCATGAATCTGAATACTGTATTTATGATCCAGTATGTACAGAACAGGGGGCCTCATGTCATGCATGCACGCACATAAATGAAATCGGCTGCCAGTTCTTCAACCAGAATCTGTCCAGAAGCTATCTATTCCAGCAAAGAGATCCCGACGAAGAAGTGATTACGGGGTTCTGGGAGGCATGACTCTGGAGACAATCACTGCACTGATTGAAACACTCGATAGTGCCGACCATTCTTTTGAGAGTATAGCAGATGCCCTGCGATTTCTAGACTCGACAGGAGAACGGACTATTTCAGAGAACAGCCTAGGAGAACTACTGTGTCGAGACAGCGACACTGTCGAGCCAGTCCTCTTTCGTCTTCAGCAGTGTAGAGTTATCCAACCACAGGGGCGCAATCCAGTAGAGTATACACTGAACCGATCTGACCTCGATCGACTCGAGAAAAACGTCTCCTGGCTGTCTGAGAATTATTCGATCTCGCGGCTGGAGTCGATGGCAGATCTCCGTGTGACTGATCTTGACCTGCTCTATACGGTACCAGCAAATGCAACTGTCTCCCAGCGGTCTAACATGACGGGCCAGCTTGTCGATCTGGTCTCGAATGCCGATGATGAGGTTTCTGTTGTAACCCCCTTCTTTTCAGATGTTGGGGTGGATACCATTGCAGAAGCCTTGGCAGCAGCCACTGATCGCGACGTGTCCGTATCTTTACTCACCCGGGATCTCTACACGGGAGACCAATCTAACCAGAAGTATATTACGACAATATGCGACAACGTTCGTGAAAATGGTAAACTCGGACACTTCCGGGTACTGGAGTTCAACAGGAATGAATTCTCTGATAGTACTCTCCATGCCAAAATCATCGTCGCGGATGGGGAACGAGCATACGTCGGCAGTGCGAATATGACAGAGGCAAGTCTGCGCCGTTCCCTGGAAGTTGGCGTACATTTCGAAGGTGCTGCAGCAACTGAATTACATGAGTCCCTCGAGGAATTCCGTACGTCCTCACTGTTCATAGATCGAACGGAGGAGGTCTTATGAACGGAGAGCTCATTCCTATCCAATCTTCATTGAACAGGCTGCTAGGAATTGAGATGCAGCTTCTGGTGGGGCTGCCGGAGAACTTCATCCAGACCGTGAGTTCTCTGTGGGGGTTGATTGGACTGGGATTATTTATCGCCGTGGTAATTGTCCTCAAGGACTGGCTCTACCGCCTCGGAAAAGCTGCGAAACGCATCTGCATTGATGAATACTCCAATCGTCCCATTCTACAGTTTATAATCTCACCGATCGCCCCAGTTCATGTTTTGCTGAAAGAACACTCGAGTACTGACGATGAATCTGAACCGAAAATACCCGAGTCGGTCACTAACGTCTGGGATTTCTCGGATGGAGACCATGTGCTCGTGGTCCTTCCAGCGAGAGCTCGAAATGTCGCTACGGACGGCGGAACTAAACCAATCGACACTGCAGATAGTCTCCTCGACACCAACCACTTGGAGGCTGATTCACGATATCCTCTAGTTGTCGAATTCGTCAACGGGGAACACACTACAGACGGGAGTAAACCTGTCTGGCAGGGGATGTTCAGAGATTCCTCAGGCAAAGAGTACGAAATGCGCGTCTGTCAGGAGCTGTTCTCGGAAACCCATATCGGGGATCAGACGCATCAGGAATCGCGATACCGCTTTGATAACCTGAAATATGTGGGTAGTCAAAACGGTCCGACGTTTATTGCTGATGAAAAGACAGCGGTCAGGCGAGTTGAGCCCGGTGAAACAGAGCCAGATGATATGCAAGAATTCCCAGAGCACCTTCGTCCAGCGTTTAAATTGATTATTTCACTGCTCCGAGACCATCCGGCCGATGTTCATCTCGATTACTGTCTCGATACTAAATATAGCAACCATCCTGAAAAGGAACGAGATATTATTCTCGTCGATGTCGACGGATCGAATGAGCTGATTCCCGATCTTGATGAATTCGAATTTTCCATTGGTCGGGATGCAGGTCACCAAGGAGCGGTTGCTCTCTCCGACGGGAGTATCCGGACAAATTCAACCAGTACCAATAACGGCCGAACAAATATCGTCTCATACGGTGTCTTTGCACGAACAAAGCACCATCTTAATCCCCACAACTCCTGTTACGTCATCAGTGGTACCCATCAGTTCGCTACAATTGGAATGACCCGATGTCTTGCTCCCACAGATGAATTGGAGTATGCCAGCGCCGAGAAATGCTGTGACAAACTTCTCTCAGAAAATATGGCAACTCAGCAGATTCACGGAATCTTGAACGTCAACGCGATTCGAGGAAATATACGCCAACCAACTGTCGAGGACCTTACTGTCCTGTCCAACTCTTCATAATCGAGACCGCCCCTGCATACGGTCGCACACTGTACTGAACTCACCACTGTGAAGCATCCCGGCACAAATAAACTAGGCCCTGATCGGCCACTCATGGGGAATCAACGTCTGTCTGGCGTGGTAAACATCGGCCCTTATTTTACCCACCTGAGAAAAAGTCACAACTATGAATAACGCACCGATTGCGATTGATCTATTCTGTGGTGCGGGCGGTTTTTCTAGGGGCCTCGAAGACGCTGGTTTCGACGTGCTCTGGGGGATTGATCATAATTCAGAGGCAGTAACTACATATCGAGAAAATCACTCTGCCACAGCTCTCAAGCGTGATATACGATCAGTTGACCCTGTCGACGGAATATCCGTAGATCCCAAAGACGATAATCTGGCATCTGACGAGATAGATCAGTTTGATATTGAGCCGGCCAAGTTAGATCTGATTGTGGGAGGCCCGCCCTGTCCTACCTTTTCAACACTTGGCCGGAGCAAAATTTCGTCGCTTACCGATACCACACCAGAAACCGATGATCGAAATGATCTATATGAGGAATTCCTTCGGTTCGTCAGCTTATACGAACCGAAGGTATTCGTAATGGAGAATGTCCCCGGAATCGTTTCCGCAGAGAACGATCAGGGAGAACAGGTCGAGGAGATTATCTCTGATGAAATGGAGAGTCTTGGATACTCTGTCACCGTCAGCGTAGTCGATGCAGCAAAGTACGGAGTCCCACAGCATCGCAAACGAGCCTTTTTTATTGGGAACCGCATCGACAGTGAAAACCCAGATCTCACCGCCTGGAAAACCCATCGGGAACCAGTCCGTAATAAAGAAAAGAATATGAAATTATTACGGGAGACATGGGATTCCCACACCCGAACACAGCTTACTATGGCCGAATTCGGGGCAAAAGTCGGTTCAGATTCTGCACCCACCGGACCTGAATCACAGAAGGACCCCTATATTACTGTTGCAGATGCCATTCTCGATCTCCCGCCAGTGTCACCCGATGGTGATATGCCACCGACCAAGGCGACGGCGTACACATTACCTCCACTCACTGAATACCAGCAGTGGGCTCGTGACACTACCCAGAACGATGAGGAATGCACGCTGCATAATCACGAGAGCCGTGGTCACAATCTGTACGATCTTTCGCTCTACAAACTTCTCGGTGAAGGGGTCGGCTGGAATATCGGCAAGGTAGATCAGACGTTACAGCCGTATCGAACAGACATCTTCGGAGACAAATACAAAAAACAGAACCCGCGAGAGCCTGCCTCAACGATCCTCGCCCATCTGGCGAAAGACGGCCATATGTTTATTCACCCCCGCGAGGCTCGCTCCATCACCGTGCGCGAAGCAGCACGCTTGCAGTCATTCAAAGACTCGTTCGTATTCCCAGTTTCACGCACAGATGCATTCCGACTGGTCGGTAATGCTGTTCCCCCTCGCCTAGGAAAGTCAATTGGACAAGCAATCAAAACAGAGCTTCTGGAGGCCCAGTCTTCATAACTGGACTACCAAGCCGCAGATCTAGTAGTCAGAAGTCATTCTATACTGGTGTCTCCGAACACTTCGATACTTGCTACGGTATATTCTTTCACCTGACTCGATATATCTGTAGTAGATTCCTCAATTAGCATGACAATCAACTGATTCAGCTCACGTCCAAGATCACGGTTCTCCTGCCTAAAGACCTTCATAGCTCCCTCGATCACCTCAGCGAATTCAACGAGTTTCTGTCTGTCAAACGTCGACCCGATAAGCCGGATATCTGCAGCACTGTCCGGGCCGATAGTCAATTCAGGATTCAATGGCAGATCGATTGGTTTGTCCGCTGTCTGTACCGCCTGGATCCAATCACGAACAGCGGCCTTGGATTTCTCAAATCCATTCCTCTCGAGTAGACTGTAGATCACGTCATAATTCCCAATTTCGTCGTTTATCTCACGAAGTGTAGACCACCAGATCTGGAGTGCATGGATCAATTCGCCCCCATCGAGTTCTTCTTCATAGTGCTCGGAAAGTGCTTCCTGATAGAGTTCTTCACGGAGATTCCGAGGGATATCCACGAATGTATCTCCCTGTTTCAGTTGAACTGGTCTGACCCATGAATATCCGGAATCGGAAAGGCCCTGCTGGTCAATTTTTAATAATACTGATTCGGAATTATCTTTCACCAGCTCCTGTCCATCAGCAGTCATGACACGCGCTCGGAGGTCATCGCGACCAGAATTATGATTTGATGGGGACTCATACTCAGACGGTTGACCGAGATCTTCGAGACGATGCCAGAGTGGCTCTTCAACAGACTGTTCCTGTTCTGTGTCGGAAGCAGTCTCTACATCTGTGTCAGGCTCTTCGCCCCCGTCGACCGCCTCGATACAGGGTTCAGTCGGCCACGCCAGCTCCTCAGGTATCGATAGCTGATTGCGAACATCCTCAATGGCTTCCTCTACATTATTCTGAACGAAACTCGAAAAGAGATCACTGTATACTGGTACCTGTAGTTCCTCGGCTATCGGCGACAGATAGAACCGGGACAGTGCCTGCGGAAGTGGCTCGGTCAACAGAAGCGTATCCAGATCATCGAGAATCCGGAGTTCATCTGGACGAATCAAATGGATGCCGATCTCATTGGCACGCTCGAGTGGGAGGTCTGTTTCCTTGCTGAGCGCATACCGGAATGCATGCTGGAATCCCTTTCGGAGGAATAATATTCCAATCGTGGCGTTGTTATTCACCGCTCGTTCGATTTCTTGGAATATGAACGAATACTTTGGATTTGTCCCCTCCAGCTCACTGTACACCTCCTCTATGGCCTGCTTCGCGTCGTGTATAGATCCCGGAACATAGGCCTGTGAGTATCTCTCACCTGCCCTGTCGAGCATATTCAGTTTCTCAGTGGTCGTTTCTGGTGCGAATCGACCTTGCATTGAATTATCTTTGCGTACCCAGTCATCATATACCGAAACTGGAACCGGAAGACCACGAATAAAATACCACTCCCCCATGAGCGTGCTACAGAGTTCTGTTGTTGGTTCCTCATCGAGTTCATCTGCGATCTGATAGAGAGTATCCAGATTATCGGCAACCACTGGTGTATCAATCCGTTCAATCTCGATCTTTCGTTTCAAGGAGAGGCGTCGGAATTGCATCGCCGCCTCTTCAGCTGGTGTCATCAGAGTACTCGTATCCTCCTGAGATGCTGTGGTATCCGGGATGTCCCCAGCGGCAATCGTGTCGACAAACGGAGTTGTCTGCTCGGGGAGGGTTGACGGATACCGGTACTGCGGCCAGCCGAACTCTCCGTTAATCTGGGAGGCGAACCCATAGAGACTAATTACTGGCACAGAACTGAATAGTTCCGAGTGGGTGCGTGTTTCGCCTTCGAACTCTCCAGGTCGCCGTCCGAGGAAGTTACAGACGAGTACATCCAGATCAGAGACTGCGGTCAGTTCAGACAAAGATTTGGAGATTATGAGTTCCGTATTCGAACCATGTTCAGTCCACGCTTTACTGCCACCGTTCTGTGGCCGGGAAATCGTAACGAGTTCATCGAGCGGCGTTGCAGCTGTCTGTACGCCATCCCAGACCGAAAAACCGTAATCAGACAGAAGCTCCCGAACATCTCCATAGGTTCCCCACTGTGTAGATGTACCGGGTGTATAGATCCCTATGGTTTTCTCTGTGCTTGGATTCGCTCGTGAGGCAAGCGCAATTTCGAGCACGGGAAGAAACCCAGCTTCTGGAACATCGTATGGGAAAAATGCATGACCGCCCATTTCATCCTGAATGCGTTCGGAAACCGACTGGAGCAACCGACGTTCATATTCAGAGAATTCAACTGACTCCCAGCGGCCCGGTTCTGAATAATACTTCAGGTATGGTTCGAGAGCGGCTAATTGATTTTCACTGTTTCTCTCAGAAATGAAATCTTCGACATCGGGTGGGAAGCTATTATCCTGAATTTTCCATGCGTTCGACCGAATATCTGCTTCAGAATCTCTATAGCTGGCCCTGATCTGTTCTGGGACTGGATAGAAATTATGTTCTAGGAGAGCTTGGCTTGCGGTTTTCCGAAGGTCTGGGTTCTCACTTTCCAGAGCAGATAACAAAACAGGCGCTATCAGACCCGGTTCCTCAACCACCTCCAGAAGCAGGCCCAGTAGCTGAATATACGTGACACGGTTGGGGCCTATAACCTGATCACCGATTTCTAGTACCCTATCGAGATAGGGGGCGAGACGGTCAGCATTCAACCGAGTGATCTCAAGGAGTGCGACGACGTATTTTTCTTGGCTATTCGAGTCTTCAATTCTGGACATCTCCTCGAGAATATGATCGATGACAGCAGGTGGTATCGACTCTTGAACCCCAATTGCCGTCCCAATTGCCCGTCCAGCAGCCGTATGCGTCGATTCCTGAAGAAGATCCACCAGAGAGCCCGTCTGGAGTTGCGTACTGTAGTCCGAACGTGCGAGACGCACTAGTGTCGTCGAACATCTGCGAATAACAGTGTTTGATTGATGCGTAAGACCACTGTACAGAGCTTCCTGATATTCAATGGTGATCTTGGGTGCGTGTTTTGCGAGTTTCTCGAGATTTTCTGCTCCGTGGCTCGGGGTGGTCCCCGAGAGCCAGTGTACGGAAATATCCGCGATGTCGTGGAGTGCTTCCTCTGCGGCCTGCCTAGCATCTCCTATTTCATTTTTATATGCATTCCCGATCGTGGTGATTGCATCATTCGAAGCTGTCGCACCCAAAATACGGTATGCCCGCTCGCGCTGCTCTACCTCACCATTTAGCCAGTCATCGAGATCCTCTGGCTGAAATTCATGGGCAAGACGGTCTGGGTTCCGGCCGTAGAGTTCCTTCAGTGCGAGCAGAGCAATTTCTCTCAGTGTCTTATTCTGGCGTGTTGCTAGGTTTGCAAGGCTTACGAGCTGGTCCTCATCAAAGAAGTCAGGATGGTCTTCGAATAGATCCTCGAGGAGACTGGCGAGATGTTCCTGACTACCACCCGATTCCCAGGCAACCAGTTCAAGTAACGTGTCAATATGTTCTTCAATCTGATCAGGCTTGTGTGACGTGACTCGATCCAGCTCCTGTATGATTTCCCAGCGGCGATCTGGCTCAAGATCACGGTAATGGGACAGGATTCTATGGAGGCGAGATGTATCATCAGACGTCAAGGTAAATCACCGACTTTGGTGGGATGCTGCCTGTTGTAGTGGTAAACGTAGATTACACGTTTTCTATAACTAATGTGCATAATCAAATATTCATTTTCGGATGTTTACTGAAGAACTGGAAAAGTCACTCACTTAACAGTGTATTCATCGCCACTAGTGTTACAAATAGTTTATATTCCCAGCAAAGAACGTCTGTCGTAATGGTGAGTGACGAAGTTCAACGGACCCCTACACTCGAAACAAACTGGAAGGATCTTACAGATCGCCACAGAGAACGTCGAGAGCGCGTTGAACAAAACATCGCACAATTTCCAAAGCCCGGGACTCAGGCCTCATATGTCATCGGTGCTATCGGCGCCGGGAAGACACAGCTACTCACCCATCTCTACAAATACTCCTACACTGAAGTCGGTCATCCCGCAGTCTTTGTATCGATGGGTCAACTTCTTGATGAGGTCGATGAACGAATCGCCTCCTCTGATGAAGGCGACTCGATCTCCCAAGAGGAATTCTATCACATCGTCGAAACCATCGCCACAGACGCTCTCAACGACATTCACCAGACACTGGAATCGGGCGATGAACTCTCACAGGATCTCGCACTTCTGGATAGCAGTCGAATCAGCGATCCAGCCCGGTACGCAGAGACACTCGGAATCTCATCCGAGGAATTCAGCGAAATAACTACGCGAAGCGACCGTATTACATTGATTATCGATGAAATGGAGGAAAGCTACGCGCGACTGGAGGAGCTGGTTCGATCTACGACTGGGCCACTCCGGGACGTTGTAGACCGAATTGAATCTGGCAACTCTAGTTTCTACCTTATCGGCGGGTTCGGATATGCGAGCGTACACGAGCTTGGTGAGGCAGAATACCGCCGGATTGACCCAGTTATCCTGCCTATCATAAAACCCGACAACGTTGCAGATGTCCTTGGATCTGAAACTTCACCTGAGCTCCGCAATTTCGTCTGGTGGATGTCCCGTGGTCGACCGGGATGGCTAGAAACTGCTGAACAGGCTCACGAACTCCATTCAGGAGACGTCTCGGGAACCTATGATACACTTGGCGACATTCCAAATCTTGCGATGTCCCGGGTGAATATCGTAGCTCTTGACGATCTCGAAGAGTATTGTAAAGATCTTGATCAGTTGGGCCGCAATATCACTGCATATACAATTTTCGAGCCTCGACCTACACAGATCAAAAACATCACGGCCAGTCTTTCGCACGAGGAACTGACTCAATCTAGTGCTCATGCACAGATAGCGAACTCACTTACCTCCTATGAGAAGGTGGTAGATGCATTCCTCAAGGGAGCACAGTCAGTTGATAATTACCACGATACACGAGTTTCCGACCAAGTGATCCGTCGGTTCCTCGTGCGCATTCTCGAGTCGATCACGGACGCAAATGGAGATCTGGTATTCGGTGCAGTTTCGACCCCGATGTTCCGCCGAGGTCACAAATGCCACCAGGAGATGCTATCGCCACTTGCAGAGCGCGTCCACGATCTAGCGCTTGAAGAAGCCGGGGACGGCCATCAGGAAACAATCGACTTCCTCTACGAACTCTCACAGACGATTGCGAGCACAAAGCCCGAAGATATTTCGACTGTCTTCGGTGAATTCTTCGATCTGTTCACCACTGGAGAAGAGCTGACTGACACAGGATATGTCGGCCCAAGCATTGGAACACTGATAACCACATTTCCAAGCCTTATCACCAACCCACGGTTGTCGTTCGCTGGTGCCGGTCGTACGGAAAGTGAACAGTTCTCTGAGCTGGTTGAGAACCTGACCAATGGCGGGTCTGGGCCTGAGCGTCTCCGTGAACTTGGTAGTCTGATGCAGGAGGATTCCAGATGACCAATCACCTCTATTCATTACCGGCTGCAGAGACTGAAATCGAGGATCTCCTTGTTCCATTCCTCGATGATGAGGTCCAAGAATTTGGGCTGAAGCCGGGAGAAAAATTCCTTGTGCTCCTGTTCGGAGAGGATGCATCCGAACAACTTGAGATCGTCCGAGATATCATCAAGGACCACAGTGCCACCGCTCGAGAAGCCTACGTGATTGATCAGCTTGGCGTCGTTAGTCTCGATGAGCGCCGTCTCAATACGTTTACGACGAGTCTCCTGTACAACCTCCTCGAAATTAATCGAGACATACCACTTGAACAGACGCTCTCCAGAGATATAATCCTCGGTGAAGATGAGCGCAAAATAGATTATTACCTTCCGAGGCTGCAAGAACGTGTTTCAGAACTGACTGCCGACCAATCAGAGCGGTTTCAGGAAACACTCAAAGAGCTGTTCCCAGTTGCCCTAGAAAATGAGGCAGCACGGGAGATGAATGATCGGCTCGAGAAAGACATTGTCACAGATCAGACAATCATCGATTACCTTCTGCTTGCGGCCGCATCGACTGACGATCCATCAGGCGTTCGAAATCTTGTTCAGTTTGTCCGTCAGGAAGGGATAGATGAGTCTGGATTACTCTCTGGTGGGTCACACAATGTTGCTGGCTATCAGCGAGTGTTCTCACTCACGTATCATCTGACGAAAGATGGGTTCCGATCAGAGTTCAAAACCGCTCGATCACTCTACGAAAGTGGGGCTACGAACGAACTCTTTCAGCTTCTGAACGCGACCGATGATCCGTCGATCCGTCGGACTGATTCGGCGACACTGGATAATATATATGCGCACGAATCTCCCGTAGAACAGTTACTTGGAAACCAGTTCCCTGGCAATACGCAGAAAATCGCACAGCGTCTTCTTCGAGTGATCAATGGTACTCGAATTATCGAGAATCACAGTGATTCGGTCACTGATGCCTACAGAGAGTCACGGGAGGATCTAACTGCAGCAATTACCGACCTCAAGATTGAGATATCTACCCTAGAAGCACATAACGACGAATTCGATACAGAGAAAATTATCATTGAGCCCTCTGAACCAACTCCTCTCGAAACATTCGTCGAGAAAGCAGATGATAGCAATTCACTCATCCTTCAATATCTGCTCGGGAAATCACGGAGCGCACGAACATGTGTCTATGAGACCCTAAAAACCCGGATCCAGAACCGAACTGAAGAACTGGAGAGTGCACGGCAGCGGCTGGATGCATATCTCGAGATACTCGAGGATCTTGAAAGGAAACGGATTGCATGCAAAGAGCAACTTGAAGAGGGATACGAGCGGATAGAGGATCTTTCTGTTGACATCGAATTACCTAGCCGAGACTCTCTCAAACAAAAGCTCGATGATGCATGGGAAGAGCGTTTGGTCGACTTGCAACATGAATTGCCTGCTATCGATCTGACCCGGAGAAGCGAAGATCCGGATAGACGACTCGATGAGTGGGACTCCGAGATCCAGTCTGTACGCTCAGATCTTGATAGGATGACGGATCCACTGGATGACTTTGAAAAACTAATCGACACGCTTGAACAGATGCAAGAAGAGCAGGAGGAAATTCGAGAGATGATCGACGAGATAGATACTCTTCTGGAGGTGGCAGAATGAGTGAACCACTGGCCGCATTACGCAAGACCGTAACGCAGGAAGACTATAATTCAAAGCTTGGTGGCTATCGGACGCTAGTCACAGACACCGAGGAGTTGCTGGAAGAAGTCAGGAAGACCCTCGATCAAGACGGTACGTTAACTGCAGAAGAGCGCAAGCAGGTACGGACTGCCTATGAAGAGGTTCTCAGCGCTGACGTACAGCATGTCCTGACAGGCACATACGGCATCGACGAATTCCAAGATGCTGTCGAAGATATTCATGAAGAGCTGGAGGATGTTCTACGAAATCCACAGGCAGAATCTGTTGTCGACAGGATCGACAGCTGGCTCATATCAACAGGACTTGAGCCGCTATCAAAAGAGGTGCGACAGACCCACCGTGGTATCATCGTCAACGATCTTGCAAGGTCTCGTGACGCCGTCGAAGAGGCAATTAAAGCTCATGATAGACTTCGTGGTCATCTTGGAGAACCACAAAAAAATGTCGATCAACTTTTACGAGAAGATATTACCGACGCTTCGTCGGCGTCAGATCTTATCAAAATCAGTGATGGACTCCAGAAACTCAATAAATCGTGGCCAGGTGACTGGACACTCAATTATGATCTGGAAATAGGGGCCGAATTCAATCAACAGATCTGGGAGTTGCTAATCGGTGAATTACAGGACGACATTGCAGCGAAATCCAGTCTCTCACAGGTGGCAATACTCGTGGAGAATAGACAGAGTCGCATCAGACGCGCTCTCGACACAATTGATGAAAACTGGCAGGTAATCGAGAGTGAATTCGAGAAATTACCAACAAATACCGACTTTAACGAAGACCGACTATTGGTTATTCTCGAGGAAGCGGCTGGCTCCAAAGCCACCCTGAGCAGCTATCGATCAAGTGTGCAGGCTGTCAGCGAAGCACTCGAGGAGCTCCGCCAAGTCGCGAATCGTTCGATAGAACACCTCCGTGTTACAGCAGATCCATTACCGGAATCGCTTGCAGATGAGTTTGAAAGAGTCAACGAGACAGTTCGCGATGCGCAGGCGGAACGAAACGCCGCTCTTTCGGCAAGTGACATTGAGGCAATCGAAGAACATTGCCAGCAATTCTCTGAGACAGTCTCCGAAGCAGAGGAGATCGTGGATGAGATCCGCAAAGAGTTGGTCGACAAGATCACGACCGCGCGAAAACTGGCATCCAAGTTCGAGCTTGAACAAAAACAGACACTCAGCGAAATACTTCAGGACTGCAATACTGCAGATTCAATCTCTGAACTACTTGAGGTATATAATGAGTATCAGACGGCCTATGCAGTTGTCCGAGAGACCGTTCGTGCAGATCTCTCGGAAAGCCAAGAGGCACTCTTCACACAATTACTGGAAAGATCAGGCGACCTGGATTGCCAAAACTTCGAGACGGTCCTTGAGCGGGATGTAGAGGCAGATACAAAAAAACTACTCGCGGATCTTAATGTGCTCCGAGAGAACAATCTAGTTGAACTGACTATCTCCGTTAACTAGTACACTCGTGGTCTTCTGGCAGTTGTACGTGTTGCGATGCGTGCGCAAGAGATCGAAAAACGAATTGTCGAGTCGGTGGCCGAGTGAGGCGACTTTAGCGACCTATACAAGTTTAGATGAGTATGTCTCGCACAGATCCGCTACAAAGCCGCCGAATAGGAGATTCTCGTCGTGACTGTGAATCTCCGGAATACGTCGAATGCGTGCCACGCCTGTGGTGAACACAGCTATCGACCACGACAGGCGACGTTCAAATACTCAACCGACGACTGCTGGGCCGTTAGGTGCCATGCCGACGTGAGCGGGAAATAAATATATACTGTTACTACACTCCTGTTTGTTAGGTTGGACAGGATATTCAGGCCTGTGGAAAATTATATTATAACACGGTGTGAGTTATCCAGTAATCATGGACTGGAATATAGCGGACTATTCTCCAGAGGCTGACGAGCTTGATTTTGTTTATATAGATATCTATAGGAATGAGGGGAGTGACCTACATACTGGAGAACTACACGCAAAATTCACTGAACAGCCGCCGTCAGAGACATTTTATATTAGGTCGAATACAGACATTCTAGTAGAACCGTCTATTATTACCGTAGATAATACTGAGGAAGGAAAGAAAATATCTAGAGAACTTAATATTAAACTACCCAAGGACAGGAATACGTCATCCCGTGAGCTTCAATTTGTCGACGCCTGTGAGTCAATAGATCTGAAGATCGATCTACCCCGGTCATCAGTTGTTGGACTCTGCAAGAAACTACTGCGTGATAGCACAGACAGTGAAAAAGAGATTATCGATGAAGTGTCTAACATTGTAGAGGCCAAATCGGGTCGTAACAGCTGCCACGAATTCGTAAATACGGCGACTAATATTCTCAGCATAGACCAGTACATTAGAATAGTCGATGTACTTGCTGGTGAGAGCGAATTATACAGAGAAGATTACAATCAGAACAGGCATGATTTCGTGAGAGATATTTTATTGCGTGAGGGAATTGGACGCCAAGTCGGCGTTCTCGATCAAGAAGATTATTTGGCACTATTCAATGGGTTCGAGCATGCTGAAAACATATCCAGCCCGGATCTGAAGCAGATTTTCCGATCGGTTGTTGAGGATCATAGTATCAGGATGGAAAATGTAGCCGATAATATTGATTTGTTATCAATTGATGAGGACGATCGTCCAGACTGTCTACTCCCAAAATTTTATGCGGAAATGATAATCGATGGTGAGTATCATACTGCCAAAAAAATCATACATGACTGGGTCGGCCAGATGACTGATGATCTGGAAACATATGAGAAAATGAAAAAATTAGCTTCTGAGAAAGACAAATATGATGAAAGAGCAAGTGCTTGGTTCGAGGTACTTCGGAGTGCTCTCCACAAGTCTGATAATGAATTTCATTATGTGTCAGCGAATTATTGTCACTGGCTGGCGAAATACTATGAGATAGCGAATAAACCAGAGCATATTGTCAGAGATCTATTTCATGCCGCATCTATACAGTATGAGGAGGTGGATATGGGTTCTTTTGTACAGACTACGACACACAAAAAAAATATCCACAGGGGAAAGATATTACATTATAGAAATGAATTTGAAGCTGCAAGTGACTGTTTCACAGAATCTATAAAACTGGCTGCACAGGTTCAACAGGAATACGATCGGGACTGGCCCAAAATTACTAACCCATTCTCTGAACTTGCAAAGACAAAAATTAAAGAACGAGAGGAGAGGAATGATTACGATTCAGTCATTCAGTTACTCAATGAAGCCATTAGAATACTCAAATCCCACCCAGAGGGAGATACGGATTATTACGAGACGTTTTTCGAGGCCAAACTCCACGAAGCGAAATCAAACAAGCTGGTGAATCAACAGCAGTTTGAAGCGGCTAAAAAAGCCGTCGGAAAGGCTATTCAGTCATACAAACAGTGTGGGAGAGAGGGTCTCGCTGAGGGAGTAATTGTCCGTCAGTACGAAATTGAGGCACTGATAGCACACTCGCAGGGAGAATTTGATAGAGCTGCAAACCAGCATGACAAAATAACCGGTTACTTCGAACCTACGAATGGATTTGGAAGGTTCCATACGATTCAAAACTACCTCTCCAGAGCCAAAGCCGCATTAATTGAAAACGATGTAGAAAATGCAATGGACTGGCTGGACAAAATTGAGGACGAATTTGGGTATCTCAAAAACGAGGGTAAAAATTTGAAGCTTTTGATTGAAGTCTACCGAGATTTCCTGAATGACCAGCCTACATCTGTACCTGCGATATTTGATCAGTTGGATCTGGAACTGACTGGTTCTGAAAAGTCGGAACATCTCATTGATTACTCAGATGATTATACCCATGCGATAACCATGATTCTGGCAGCACAGCACCTTCAGAAATACCAGGTTAATAGAGACCTAGTCGATTTACTGGTGCAAATATCTATAGAGGGTGCGCTGATCCAGTCCAAAGCAGATGAACTCGGTCAACATGCAAATCTGGATTCGATCAATGTCTCGGAAACCTGGAAACGGCATCTCCCTCGTGAATTGAGAAATGATATCCAAGAGATTCAGATGCAAAAGGAAGCAAATACAGGTAACCTTTCTGGTGCTGCGATGACACTGTGTGGACTGCTAGAAAAACAGCTTGAAGCAGTTGCAGAGTACTATGGCCGCCAGAAGTGGAAAGACAGCTGGCGTCAACATATATCTGAAACCCATCCGGAGGCCCTCAGCTTCGGTGAACTGGTTAATTTCTTCTCTACGGAAGGTGCATCAGCCATCCCGGGTCAGGCGCTTTTGAAACGGAAATTCGATGAACCAGTAATAGACGGCAACGCGATTGTTCCATTGAGAAACGAACTTGCCCATAGTAAAATTAGCAAGTTGAACCAGGATCAGTTCGATACTGTAGAGAAACATGTCGATGATATTCTGGAATCATTATCGAATGGTATCCCAGTTATAGGAAGTGTAGAAAGCCAGACTAATTTTGATGTCTACAGTGTTGAACTCCACTGGAGCAAGATCCAACAAAAGGTCTGGATTCAGACTGGTGCAGATCTGGAATCTGGAAAAGTGTACTACTTCCCAGTTGACCATCTTGGAAGCACCACTACCCAAGAAGTCCCAGAAGACAAAATAATAGAATGCAAATCGGACCGGGTCCGCTCCAATCTCATATAGCACCCAGAAGCAGGATATTCGGGTGCCGCAATATATAACAAGATGTTCTAATGTTTGGAATGTATGTGGTACAAGACAGTCTTCTCCACGCTTTGGCGGATCTATTTCAGACACGAGCGGCTGTTAGGATAGCTATTTGAGAGGATCGCTGCAACCTAACTGGCGAATTCTTGGTTTTTCACTTCGGTGTGATTCCTCTCCTCCTCAGATCATAATGTTCTGGTGGATCGTCAGAGGCTGCCCGCCACACATAATCGAGTTATACGATAACCCGATTAGAATTCTGCTGGTGAGTTCTATATTACACCGACGCACGACAATAATCAATCATTGAATCAGGGCAATTGCCATAGTTTCGCGTTCCCTACTTTTCGCGAATTTATTTCGCCGTCATTCTCTAACTCAGATAATTTTGCATGGGCAGTCCGATATGCGCATCCAACTTCAT
>LKMJ01000873.1_pt1 | contig 25190 bp, 21 predicted proteins | sample 643391 | NCBI WGS metagenome assembly LKMJ01 (sample SAMN04112250, study PRJNA286221) | soda lake metagenome | biome: soda lake; feature: Kulunda Steppe; material: water; isolation source: sample PL-Br10 brine of Picturesque Lake | place: Russia: Kulunda steppe | collected 2010-07 | reverse complement strand
TTCTGGTGGGTAGAGCGGAGGGGCCACACCCGTTCCCATACCGAACACGGAAGTTAAGCCCTCCTGCGCCGATGGTACTCGGGGCGTAAGCCCCCGGGAGAGTAGGTCCCCGCCAGAATACTATTTTAAAAGCCTCCCTGTGAAAAGGGAGGCTTTATTGTGCCCTGTGCTGTGATGCTTGAAGATTGTTTTACAAGAATCATATAGAGGAAAGCGGTGGATTGATTAATGCTAAACAAACTTTATGTTATCTTGGTTTGAAGAAAATATTTGGTTTGTAATTTATGAAGGTCAGGCTATAGATATATTAAATTAATCCGAAAATAATCCCGGTTTGTTTGATGTTTTTTTAAATCTCATCTATTATAATAAAGGAATTTTAAATCTTAAGAACGTATATTACAGAGTGTAAAGTAACAACCTTAAATAAAATATGAGAAAGGGACATCATGAGTACGAAATCAAACATTAACCAAAATATGTCAGGGGATCTGCGAAGTAAACTTATTGATGGATTAGGCGGTAGTGTTTTGCTTTTATTGCTGCTGGCAGTATTAATTGGTATGATCATCGCTGTTAGAAATGCTGGCGCTGTCGGGATTGTAAGTCTTACAGTTATTTTGATTATACTAACATGGTTTTTCCTTAAATGTTCGTTAAATGAAAATTTGAGTGATGTTCTGAAAGCATGGTATGGTATTATCAGTAGTATGACCGCGTGGACTGTCTTAGAGTTGGGAGAATTGCTTGGTCTTGCCGGTATTGAATGTAAAGATGGCACCCACCTTATTATTCTGGCAGCAATTTTTACCTTACTGTTGTGGAAATACTTCCCATTAGGCCCCCGTTTTTTTATTTTTGTTTTCTTTCTGAATTGGGCCGGTCATATTCTTATCAAGTTACAGGAGTACCTGGGAACATTTTGGGCAGTATTTGATATCACTTTGACGTTTTATTCATGGGCGGCACTTATTTTGGCTGTTTTCACCATTATCTGGATTTTTGTAAAATCAGAAACCAGAATCCAGAGACTTTATGCTGCTGGATGGCTGTATCTTTTTACCTTTACTTTTATTCATATGATCTTTATGAGTTAGATATTAATAATCCAATATAATAACAGGGTTTTGGCTGACAGTTTCTGTTACTATAATATGAAGCAGGTATCAATGAAGAATATTAATCGAGTTACTATAATAAACGAAATCGCCAATTCTGTAACTCACGGCATCGGGGTGTTACTGGCTATCGCAGCCCTGGTTATACTTATAGTTTTTGCCATGATCTATGGTAATGCCTGGCACATTGTCAGTTTTAGTATTTACGGTTCGACCCTGGTCCTGCTTTATTTGGCTTCAACTCTTTACCACGCTATCCAGAGGCCGCGTCTTAAGTATATTCTTCGAATTATAGATCACTCGGCTGTATACCTGCTCATCGCCGGAACTTATACCCCTTTTATGCTGGTTACCCTGCGTGGAACCCAGGGGTGGGTTATGTTCGGGGTGATCTGGGGCCTGGCTTTATTTGGCATTTTGTTTAAGACTTTTTTTATCAATAAGTATGTGCTTATATCAACCTTGTTTTATGTTTTGATGGGCTGGCTGATTGTTTTTTCGATCCAGGGTCTTTTTGTTAACCTGCCGCACAACGGGATAATCCTTCTTGCTGTCGGCGGACTTTCCTACACCCTGGGATTGATTTTCTATGCCGGCCGGGAGAGGTTGTTGATGCACGCCATCTGGCATCTTTTTGTCCTTGGCGGCAGTATCTGCCACTTTTTCGCCATACTTTTTTATGTCCTGCCCTTTAGGGGATAGCTTGGATTAGATTAATCGATTTTTGAATATGGGCAGGCTAAAAACCTAACCTGGCCAAGCCTGCTCCAAAAAGTTGAGTTTGGAAATGGCACCTCTAAACTGCCCGGTCCATCGGCCTTTGCTGGATCACTCAAAAAAATCATGCCCAACATGCGCAGGATTTCAGAAGTAAGAACCTAATCGTACTGCACATGTTAATCCTCAGTTTCCAACCTGTGGATTTTTCGCCAGGGGTGCAAATACACCGGCAGAGCGATGATAACAAATGAAAAACCACCCAACAAGTCACGTGCCAAGCTGCGCCTATAATTCGCCACGTGCGTGAAAGTGTTTTTATTGTGATTTGTATTTTCTTCCCAGCCCTTTTTAAGCTATAATATGGATCATAAAGAAGGTGGAAACAATGATTAAGGCACTGCTGGTTTATTTTTCAGGTACCGGAATAACCCGTCATTATGCTACTTTGATCCAAAAAGAGATGGAAAAACGCGGTTATTCCTGTGACATGCTTAATCTCGAGGAGTTAACTGATCTGTCTGTGCTGTGGCAGAAAAAACCGGTTGCTCTTACTTATACGATAAGAGCTGAAGTTAAGCGTCCTTTAAGTAAATATCCCTGGCCGTACCAGGATACTAAAACTGCCATTGAAAACTGTACTGAAAACCCCTTGCTCAGTTACCTGGAGCAAGCCTGGAAAAAGTATGACCTGATTGGCTTCGGTTCGCCGGTTTACAGTTTCCGGCCAGCCCCGGTGATGATCCGCTTTTTGCTGGATCTGCCTGTTTTTAAAAAGACGGTCCGCGTTTTTTCTTTTGCCACCCATGATGGAGCCCAGGGAGATTTCGAAAAGTTTATGAAAAACATTTTGACTATGAAGGGCTTTAATTTTGTGGGACATGTTGACCAGGCCTTTGTTTATTCAGCCAGTGTTGTTATAAGAAAACATTTCGATCATCGCCAGGCAGGCCGCCTGCTTGTTAAAAAAAGCCGGCAAGCCAGAAATAAAATTGATATTTTTCTCGATTATATCACTTCTCTTTACAGTGGTATCCCTAACTGGTATCGGGGTGCAAGCATTTTTAACCTGTTATTCGGAATTCCTTATCGCCTGATTTATTCCTATGGTATTGACTTTTTGTTAAATCATTTCTTGTTCGGTTTCGGCATTCATAAAAATAAATGCATTCAGTGTATGACCTGTGTTAAGCAGTGTCCACAGGGTTTGATCGAGCTGGATGAAGAGGGCTACCCAATTCGCCTTTACCATTGTATGTACTGTCTGCGCTGTTTGAACTGGTGTCCTACTGATGCTCTCTATTTTTCGCAGATTACAGACGAAAAGGCCCGTTTCCCCGGTCCCGAAGTACTGATAGAAAGTGCCATGCAGGATGAATTGGCCTATCGGCTCAAGCAAAAATAGCAAGCTGAAAAATGCGTTGTTTTAAAATTACCGGTCGGCTTTAATGGAATGGCTTTTGCATGGCTGCTCCTAACTTTTGACGATTATTGTTTCTGTGCTCCCGATAGCTTCTTCAAGGAGATCGTCGAGGTTCAGTTTTGCCTCGTAATTTTCTACTACTTCCAGCTTGGGCCTGGTCACTGGATTTTTAGGCAAAAAAAGGGTGCAGCAATCTTCATAGGGAAGTATTGAAATGTTGTAAGTGTCAACGGCGGTTGCTTTGTCGACTATTTCTTTTTTATCCATCCCCAGCAGGGGGCGGAGAATTAGCATGCCTGTTGATTTAGCGGTTACTGTAATGCTTTCCAGGGTTTGACTGGCCACCTGACCCAAACTTTCACCGGTAACCAGGGCTTGAAGCTTCTGCCTGGCGCTGAGCAATTCCGCCAGCCGCAGCATTATTCTTCTAAGCAGTATAATGCTTAAGTCCTCGGGGCATTGTGAGCGCAGTTCTTTTTGGATATTGGTTAAGCTAATCATGTGCAAAGGAATACTCTCACAGCTAAGGGCCAGCTTGCGGCACAGGTCAACTGCTTTTTCCTGGGAGCGCCTGCTGGTAAAAGGATAACTGTGAAAATGAATTGCCTCCAGAGCCAGTCCTCGCTTCATGGCCAGCCAACCCGCTACCGGGCTGTCGATCCCTCCGGAAAGGAGTAGTAGTCCCCGTCCGGTAATGCCTACCGGCAGGCCTCCCGGGCCGGCTATTCGCTCTAAGTAGAGGTAAGCTTTGTCATAACCGATTTCCACCGAAAGTATAAATGAGGGCTGTTTTAAATCGACAACCAGTCTTGGAAAATGCTGTTGCAGGTAAGAACCGAGCAACTGGTTTATTTCGGGTGAAGGATGGGAAAAATCTTTATTGGCCCGGCGGGTTTTAATTCTGAACTTATTTCTTTCAGGAGGCATGTTGCCAACCATTTCAAGAGCAAGTTGCTTAATCTCTTCCAAATCAAGGCCGGCTTCTTTTACCGGGCTGAGCGATACAACCCCGAAGACCTTGCTCAGTCGTTGTTGCATTGTTTCCCGTTGTTCTTCCGGGCCACTGACCATAAAACGACCGTGCAGTCTTTTTACCGTGGCCGGGAAATCTTTGAGCGCTGAATTCAGGTTGCGCTGGAGCTGTTGTTCAAACTGCCCGCGGTTTTTCCCTTTCAGGGCAATCTCACCGTAGCGGACCATAATTTTTGCCGGCATGGACTTCCTCCCAAAAATAATTGCTATCTGATAATTGCTCTCAGCTCTCTAACTACTTCTGCGGTTTGAGCGGCGGCATATTCAACTTCCTGTTCATTATTATAGCAGGAAAAGCTGAAGCGCAGGGCGCTTTCAAGCCGATCCCGGTCTAAATCAAGAGCTTGCAGGATGTGGCTCGGTTCAGGTTTACGGGAGTGACAGGCTGAACCGGCTGAAACGTAGATACCGCGTTCTTCCAGGGAATGCAAAAGCACTTCAGATGGCAGCCCTGAAAAGGAAAGGTTAATAATATGCACAGCACTTTCTTCCACCGGAGGCCCGTTAACGTAAAAATCGATTCCTTTTTGCTGTAGTGTCCGGTAAAAAGACAGCTTTAAATTGCCCAGGGCAGCAGCCTTTTGATGTTGGTTTTCTCCGGTCAGCCGGGCAGCCAACCCGAAGCCGGCGATAGCAGGGACGTTTTCTGTTCCCGGGCGCAGTTCTTTTTCCTGTCCTCCACCGTGCATAAGGGGCTGCAGCAAGGTCCCTTTACGGACCCAGAGGCAGCCGCTTCCCCTGGGCCCGTGTACCTTATGAGCGCTGCAACTGAGCATATCTGCCTGCCATTCATTAGTCTTCAGGGGCAGCCTGGCAAAGGATTGCACGGCATCAACATGAAACAAGACCGAAGGGTTTTGCTTTTTGATCAGAGAACCGATTTCTTTCAGGGGCTGGACCGTTCCAATTTCATTGTTAACATGCATAATACTGACCAGGATCGTGTTTTTATCGACCAGTTTTTTTAACTGTTCCGGGTCGATTAGTCCTTGTTGGTCAACTGGAAGATAAGTTACCCTGAAGCCCTCATATTCTTCCAGGTAACGAAAACAGTTTAAAACTGAGGGATGCTCCACCAGGCTGGTAACCAGGTGGTTGCCCTTATTGCGGTTGCGCTTTGCTGCGCCCTTGATAGCCAGGTTGTTAGCTTCGGTTCCGCCGGAGGTAAATATGATTTCATCTTCACGGTCGCTAAAAAAAGAAGCGATCCGCCAGCGGGCTTCTTTGATTTGTTTTTCTGCTTCCACACCTTTTTCATGCATCGAAGAAGGGTTTCCATATATCTCTCCCTGGACCCTGCTGACATGCGCAATTACTTCTGGATATGGACGGGTAGTTGCACTGTTGTCAAGGTAAATTTCGGTCAATTGACCGGCCCTCCTTTAAAATCCAAGCGTTTCTGTCAATAACAAAATGATCGGTTAAAAAGTGATCTCAAAGTTTTTATCAGCAGTAATTAATCATCAGGGCTAAGATTAACTTAATAGCTGGGTTTTATTCACCACTTCGATTCTAACCTCTAAACGGATACAGTCTTTTAAATTTACCTTGGCACTAGCAGCAGCGAGTTGGCAGTTAATATTCCAGCTGGTTAAATTTCCAGCATAATGCATAGTTGTTGTTTCGCTTGTTATCGCTTCGAGGACTAAAGGTGCGCTATATTTTCCATTAACCTCGTAAATTTAAGTGGACCGCAGCACCAGTTACAAGGCAAATAACTTCCGGAGTCGTGACAGAGGGCGGCCGTCGCCCCCTGTTCAGCCTTGTATGCGGTTCTTGTTCATCGGGCCAGGATTTTGCCTTAGGCTTCCTTCAAATTCCGCCTCGCGGCAGAGACCCTTGACATCAGCCAGTGGTTCCCACTGCCAAGCCCGCAGCGGACTTTCACCGCCAAGTTAACGCCCATGCCGGGCGCACTTAAATAAAAAACCCGGGTTGCCCCGGGTTTTTTTGAATTTCATTTGATTAAACGGCGACTACTTCTTTTACTGATGACACTTCTTGCATCAATACCTTTTCAATACCCTGCTTGAGGGTAATTGTCGACATCGGGCAGCCTCCGCAGGCTCCGGTAAGCCTTACCTTGACTGTACCATCGTCGCCCACTTCGACCAGTTCAACATCGCCTCCGTCCCGCTGCAGGGCCGGACGGATTTTATCAAGGGCTTTTTCAACTTGTTCTCTCATCTCCTAATGCCTCCTTATTCAGTCTCAGCATACCTAAGTATGACTGTTACCTTATTATATCATAATCCGCCTATGGATATTCAAGTTTTTAAGCGGTCAGATCTATTAACCAAAAGCCCTTTTAAGTGAACTTGTATGGTTTTATGAGAATCCAATCATTAAATTGACACAGTGCAGCGAATCAATCATAATAAACTTATTGCAGCGAAAAACGGAATTTGTATTGGGAGGCTTACATGATGGGTGAAAAGCAGTTTTATGATCTGGTTGTACTCGGCGGTGGGCCGGCCGGGGTTACCGCGGCGCTTTACGCTGTCCGGGCTGGTTTATCGGTAGTGATCCTGGAAAAGATGATGCTCGGCGGTGAAATAGTTTCCACTGACCGATTGGATAATTTCCCGGCTTTTCCGGAAGGGGTTTCCGGGGCCGAGTTCGGGATGTTTTTACAACAGCAGACAGCTAATTTTAATATTCCTGTACAGACTGCTGAGATTGAAAAAGCTTCCCTTAATAGTGAAATTAAAAAAGTGAGCACTTCCGGCGGAGAATACGAAAGCAAAACGGTTTTAATTGCCACCGGAACTGAACCGAACCTGCTTGGAGCGGAAGGTGAAAAAGAATTACTTGGCCGCGGCGTGTCTTACTGCGCCACCTGTGATGCCGCCTTTTTCCGGGACAGGGAAGTGGCCGTAGTCGGCGGCGGAAATGCCGCCCTCGAAGAGACGGTTTATTTGGACCGTTTTGCTTCAAAAATTTACCTGATTCACCGGCGTGACCAGTTTCGCGGGGTTAAAAGCCTGCAGGACAAAGTGCTCAGTTTGCCCGGGGTAGAAGTTCTCTTTAACACTACGGTCAGTAAAATAGAAGGTGAAGACAAGGTCAGCGGCTTGCGGATCAAGCAGGATGGAGCGGATCGTTTCCTCGATGTGGACGGGGTTTTTATCTATGCCGGCCGCACCGCCAACGCTCCTTACCTGGAAAAGGAAGTAATCGATGTTGGTAATAATGGGTTTATTGTTACCAATGAAAAGATGGAAACCTCTCTGCCCGGTGTTTACGCTGCCGGAGATATTCGCCAAAAGTATCTGCGCCAGGTGATCACTGCTGCTGCAGACGGGGCGATTGCGGCCACCGCGGCAGCCCAGTTCGTTTTTGCCTGAGGAGGCTTTATCTGTGACCATAGAATACTGGGAAGTATTGGTAAGATTGTTTTTAACCATAATTCTCGGGGGCTTGATCGGTTTTGAACGGGAAAGCCATAACCGCCCGGCCGGTTTCAGGACCCATATACTGGTCTGTTCCGGCTCGGCTTTAATCATGATGGTTTCTGCCTACGGTTTTACCGGCCAGATTGGGGAAGGTTTCGAAGTAGATCCCGGAAGAATAGCCGCCGGGGTCGTTACCGGGATCGGTTTTATCGGTGCCGGGACGATCCTGCAGCAGCGGGGTAGTATCCGCGGTTTGACCACTGCCGCTACGATCTGGGTGGTCTCCGGGGTCGGGCTTGCTGTGGGTATCGGTTTTTACCTGGGGGCGGTTGTCACCACAGTTTTTGTTTTGGCCAGCCTGCTTATGCTGAGAGGTTTCGAGAAGAAATATTTTTTCCGGCGCCGCCTGAAAAGCCTGCAGGTCAGGGCGGTTGATCAGCCCGGTCTGCTGGGCCGTATCGCCGCTACCCTCGGAGCGATGATGATCAATATCCGTAAAAGTGACTTGAATACTCCTGAACAGCACGAAGCAACCGGGGAAGAACTGATCGATATTGAATTTTTGGTTGAAGTGCCCCTGGATGCTAACCTTAAAGGCTTGTTCAGCCGGCTTTACAACCTTAAAGGGGTTATTGAAGTGCGCTGGCAGGGTGAAGTGGTTGACATGCAAGGTCTTTCAGGCGATTATCTCTGAGATCACATAAGTACCAAAAACGACGTAAATTGCCAGTAAAAGAAGCATTTACAGTAAAAATACTGAAAATACGCTCAAGGAAACCGCCCGGCCTTTTTATAACACTTGCCTGCTAATGCAAAGCAGGTTATTATTATGGTCAGAGAAGGTCAGATATAATTGTCGTGGGAAGGTCAAACAAATATGCCAAACCTAACAGATTGTATCGAAGAATACATAAAAAAGCTTTTGGCCTTGAGCACAGAACGTTATATCGAAATACAGCGCCGTGAATTGGCGAGCAAGTTTGCCTGTGTTCCTTCTCAGATCAATTACGTCCTCGAACGGCGTTTTTCTTTAGAAAGAGGTTACCTTGTTGAAAGCCGCCGTGGGGGTGGAGGGTGGATTCGCATTTACCGTATCCATCAGGGGCATGTTCAGCCCTGGCGGGAAGTGATTAACAGTATTAACGGCAGGGTTTTCGAGCCGGCCAAAACAAGGCAGTTGTTAAAGCGGATGCATGAAGAAAAAATAATCTCTATGCGAGAAGCCCGCCTGCTTGAGGCTGTCATACGCGACAGGGTTTATGATTCATACGGTATGAGCAGAGAGCAGGTTAGAAAACTGCAGCATAAGCTGTTCAGTGAAGCCATGGAGGAATTGCTGAAGGTAGGTTATTAAGAACGTCAGTTATTATAGGATAGTGAGCAAGATGTGCAGGGAGTGTAAATGATGCTCTGTCAGGAGTGCCGGACAAACGAAGCAAACATCCATATTATTAAAAGTGTGGACGGCAAGCAGACCGAGGAATTTTTATGTGAGCAATGTGCCCGGCAAAAAGAGGAACTTGATTTTTCGTTCGAGCCCCAGTTTTCCCTGCACAAGCTGTTTACGAGCATGCTTGACCAGGGAGTGCTGGGCAGTAGGGAGACGATGCTTTCTGCAAAAACACAGTGCCCGGCCTGCGGTCTTTCTTTCGCCCAGTTTAGCCAAATTGGACGGCTTGGTTGCGGGGAATGTTTTACGGCTTTTGAAAAGAGCCTGAAACCAATTTTGCGGCGCATCCATGCCAGTTCGTTGCATACTGGAAAAATGCCTGTCCGTGCCCGGCACAGGGTCAAATATTTACGCGAACTGGATCAATTAAAAGAGCAACTGCGGATAAAGGTGCAGAATGAAGAATTTGAAGAAGCGGCCAGGTTACGTGACAGGATACAGGCCATGAAAAGTGATCTGCAAAATGATGAAATGCATGAAAATAAAATGCAATTAGGCGAACCAAAAGAACTAACAGAAGAGGATGACCCGGAAAAAGGTGATCAAGATTGAAACAAGTTCAATACAGCTTGAGCCGCTGGATGGAAGGCGGCGGCCCGGAAGCAGAAATAGTGATCAGCTCCCGGGTGCGGGCCGCCCGGAATATTAAGGATTATCCGTTTTCCTGCCTGGCTTCAGCACAGGAAACCGTAGCGGTGTTGGAAAAGGTTAGGGATATAACAGCAGGCAAGGATAAATTTACAGATTTTATTTACCTGCCTATGCAAGATATTTCTGCTTTGGAGAAGCAGGCCCTGGTCGAAAAGCACCTGATCAGCCCCTTTCTGGCCAATGACTCAAGTAACGGGGCACTGCTAATGCGCGCCGATGAAGCGGTCGGCATTATGATCAACGAAGAAGATCACCTGCGTATTCAGTCTATATTACCCGGCCTGCGGCTTGAAGAAGCCTGGCGGGATATCGGTTACTACGATGACCTGATCGAGAGCAAGCTTGATTACGTTTTTGATGAACATTACGGCTATCTTACCGCCTGCCCGACCAATGTCGGAACTGGTTTGCGAGCTTCGGTTATGCTTCACCTGCCGGCTTTGATTATGACCGGGCAGATTAATCGCTTCCTGGGAGCTCTTTCCCGGGTCGGCCTGACTGTCCGCGGCCTGTACGGTGAAGGGACCGAAATTATTGGCAACCTGGCCCAGGTTTCCAACCAGGTAACACTGGGCCACACCGAGGAAGAGATCATAGGCAATCTGGGCAGTGTAATGTGCCAGGTGATTGAACAGGAACAAAACGCAAGACAGGTTTTGCTCGATAAGAAAAGGGCCGAACTGGCCGATAAAGCCTGGCGTGCCCTGGGGGTTTTAAAATATGCCCAGTTACTTGGTTCGCAGGAAGCGATCCAGCTGATTTCAGATTTGCGCCTGGGCTACGATTTAGGCCTGGTCAGGGAAGTCAATCACAGATTGCTTAATGAACTCCTGGTCCTGATTCGACCCGGCTGTTTACAGTTACTGGCCGGGAGAGAATTGGAACATGATGAAAGAAAGCTGGAACGACCGTTCCAGATCAAACAAGCCCTGGAGCGATTCCAGGAGCAGAATAACTGATAAAAGAAAAAAGAGGTGAACATTATGTTCATGTTTGGTAGGTTTACAGAAAGAGCACAGCAGGTTTTGGTTTTGGCCCAGGAAGAGGCCAAGCGTTTAAACCACAATTTTATCGGAACAGAGCACCTGCTTTTGGGCCTGGCTCGGGAAGGTTCAGGAATTGCCGCCCGAGCATTGCAAAACATGGCCGTTGACTTGAACCGCGTTCGCCAGGAGGTAGAGAGGATAGCTCCGAAAGGTGACAAGATTATCCAGCAGGGCATCACCTATACGCCGCGTGCTAAGAGGGTTGTTGAGCTGGCCATCGAGGAGAGTCAAAATCTAGGTCATAATTACGTCGGCACCGAGCACTTGATGCTTGGATTGGTCCGGGAAGGAGAAGGTATTGCCGCTCAGGTCCTTTCCAACCTGGGGATCGACTTAAAAAAGGCCCGCAAAGAAGTAATCCAGCTCCTGGGCGGTGAAGAAGGCGTCGGAAAAGTGCCTGAAGGCGAGAAAGCGGGCGGGACCCAAACTCCCACCGTCGACACTTTCGGTCGTGACCTGACCCAGCTGGCCCGGGATGGAAAGCTTGACCCGGTTATCGGCCGGGAAAAAGAGATAGAACGGGTGGTCCAGATCCTGAGCAGGCGGACCAAGAACAACCCCTGCCTGATCGGCGAACCCGGTGTTGGTAAAACAGCAATCGCCGAAGGGTTGGCCTATCACATTATCGAGGGCAAGGTGCCTGAAATCCTTCGCGACAAGCGGGTGGTAACTATTGAACTGGCCGCCGTTGTCGCCGGCACCAAGTACCGTGGCGAATTTGAAGAGCGCCTGCGTAAACTGATGAATGAACTGCGACAGGCCGGTAACGTCCTGGTTTTCATCGATGAGCTGCATACCCTGATCGGGGCCGGAGCTGCTGAAGGGGCCATCGACGCATCGAACATTCTCAAGCCGGCCCTGGCTCGTGGTGAGCTGCAGTGTATCGGGGCAACGACTATGGATGAATACCGCAAACATATTGAAAAAGACCCGGCCCTGGAACGGAGGTTCCAGCCGATTATCGTCGGTGAGCCCAGCTGTGACGAAAGTGTCGAAATACTAAAGGGGCTGCGTGATCGCTACGAGGCCCACCATAAAGTGAAAATTACCGACGAAGCGCTTGAAGCGGCGGTAAAACTGGGCGATCGCTACATTTCCGATCGCTACCTGCCCGACAAAGCTATTGATTTAATCGATGAAGCTGCTTCCCGGGTGCGTATCCGCAACTACACTGCGCCGCCGGATTTAAAAGAGGTGGAAGACAAGCTAACCAACTTGCGCACGGAAAAAGAAGCTTCGGTGCGCAACCAGGAATTTGAAAAGGCGGCCAAGCTGCGCGATGATGAGCACAAACTTAAAGAAGAGCTGGATGACCAAAAGAAAGAATGGGAAAAACAGGTCGGTGCTTCCGACATGTCCCAGGTCGGCGAAGATGACGTCGCCTATATCGTTTCCAGCTGGACCGGTGTGCCTGTAAAACGTCTGGCTGAAGAAGAATCGGCCCGCTTGATGAACCTGGAAGAAACCCTGCACCGGCGGGTAATTGGCCAGGATGAAGCGGTGCAATCAGTAGCGCGAGCTGTACGCCGCGCCCGGGCAGGCTTGAAAGACCCCAAGCGCCCGATCGGTTCCTTTATTTTCCTCGGACCGACCGGTGTGGGTAAGACCGAATTGGGCCGTGCCCTGGCCGAAGCGCTATTTGGGGATGAAAACGCGATTATTCGCCTCGATATGTCCGAATATATGGAGAAACATACTACAGCTCGCTTGATCGGGGCGCCACCGGGCTATATAGGTTATGAAGAAGGGGGGCAACTGACAGAGAAAGTACGACGCAACCCATACTCGGTCATTTTACTTGACGAAATAGAAAAGGCCCATCCGGATGTATTTAACATCCTGTTGCAGATACTGGAAGATGGGCGTTTGACCGATGGTAAAGGGCGCACGGTCGATTTCCGGAACACGGTGATTATAATGACATCAAATGTCGGCGCCACATTCCTGAAGAAAGCAGCAGTCGGTTTCGGGGCCTCGAGTGAAGAATCCGATTATGAACAAATGAAAGAGCGGATCATGGATGAGCTGAAGCGAACCTTCCGCCCCGAGTTCTTAAACCGGGTTGACGACCAGATCGTTTTTCACTCTTTAAGCGAAGAGCATATAAGGCAAATTGTCGATATGATGCTCGATGAGTTAAACAAGAGAATTCAAGAATACAGTCTCCAGGTTGAGGTTTCCGATGATGTAAAAGGGATGCTGCTCAAAGAAGGATTCGATCCCAGCTTCGGAGCGCGGCCGCTCAGGCGTGTAATCCAGCGCCGCCTCGAAGACGGCATTTCAGAAGAGCTGCTTCAGGGCAAAATAGCCCCCGGTGATACGGTTGAAGTAGATATAGATGACGAAGAAAGCTTTTCCTTTCAGAAAAAGTAAATCAATAGGGAGCACGGGTGACCGTGCTCCCTTGTTGTATAAATATTATGAAAGTACCAACTTTAAGTTTGGCAAAGGATTTTGCCCGGTATTGTCGAACATAACAAGTAAAGTAAGTAAAATGTACAGGGGTTTATTTTTTTGCCCTGTTAAGGAGTGTCATATTTGAAAATCGCTGTATCCGGCAAGGGCGGAGCTGGCAAATCAACCGTTTCCGCCCAGTTGGTACGCTGTTTTACTCTTCATAAGAAGCCGGTATTTGCAGTCGATGCCGACCCGGACGCCAACCTGGGGCTTGTTTTGGGCCTCGATCCGGATAAATTGGATAGTTTGCGTCCCCTGGTTGAACTGCAGGATGTAATAAGCGCTAAAAATTTTGGGGGCGGAACCCTGGTTGATCTTAACCCTGATGTGGATGATGTCCTCGAGAACTATACCCTGCAGGACGGCCTGCTTCGTTTTCTTAAAATGGGGGCTATTAAACAGGGAGGCTCCGCCTGTTACTGTAAGGAGAATTCGTTTTTAAACGCTGTACTTACCACCATGCTGCTCGATCGAAGCGAAGCGGTCGTTCTTGATATGAGCGCCGGCATCGAGCACCTCACCCGCGGTACTGCCCGCGGGATTAAAATGATGCTGGTGGTGGTCGAACCGACACGGGCGGGTGTAAGCACAGCCCTGGCCGTGGATCGGCTCGCCTGTGACCTGGAGATCGAGCAGGTATTGTTTGTTGGTAACAAGATCCGCAGTGACGAAGACCGCGCTTATCTCCAAGCTTCACTCCCGCCGGAACGTTTTGCCGGCATGATCGCTTTTTCAGATCAGATTTTGGAAAGAGCCCGCCTTGGGCAGCCACTGGTCTCTGAATTGGGCGATCTTGTGCCCGGCTTGGAAAAAATTTATGAACAAGCTTGCAGGAGGTGATTATTCACATTACCGGTTGTTATTTAGCGTTTATTAAAGTGAAATAAATTTCAAGGGGACAGTTTAGATTTATTGAATGAGCAACATTCTTATCTTACAAACCTACAAGGAGGTTAAACCAGATAATGTCCGAAGGAAAGAAAAAAATTGACAACAGAAGGACGATAGATCCGGCAGCGCTGTCTGTGATCGATACGAACAGCGCTAACGGCCAGGTTGAGACTGCATATGAGCGTTATGTAAATATGCAGCCCCAGTGTAACTTTGGGCGGACCGGGGTTTGCTGCCGGATTTGCCTGCAGGGGCCCTGCCGGATTACCAAGAAGTCATCGAAAGGTGTTTGCGGCGCTCACGGTTATACCATTGTCGCCCGCAACCTGATAAGGGCCATTGCCGGCGGCTGCGGCGCTCACGCCGACCACAGCCGGCATATGATCTATACCATTCATGAATTACTCGAAGGTAAAGCCCCTGATTATTCAATTGAAGACCCGGAAAAACTGCACCGGGTGGCTGACAGACTCGGCCTCTCCGCTGACGGTAAAGATGATAAGGAGCTCTTAAAAGAAGTCCTTACTCATGCCGAATCCGACTTCACCAAGATTAACGAGGAACCGTGCAAATGGTTGGAAACAACGGTCGTGCCGGAAAGAATGAAAGTCTTCACCGACTGCAACATCCAGCCGCGCAGTGTCCATACTTCTATATCCGAGATAATGGGTTCGACCCATATGGGTGTAGACCACGATCCGGTTAACCTGATTTTCCAGGGACTGAAGACTTCCCTGGCTGATTATATCGGTATGCACATTGCCACCGACCTTTCCGACATCCTTTTTGGCACGCCGAAACCGGTGACCACCGAGGCAAACTTCGGGGTGATCGATCCTGACATGGTTAATATCGCCGTGCACGGTCATAACCCCCTATTAAGCGAGATGATTGTCCGCCAGGCCCGCGAAATGAAATCAGAAGCAGAAGCGGCCGGGGCTAAAGGGGTAAAGTGCATGGGTATTTGCTGTACCGGTAACGAGGTGCTGATGCGTCAGGGAGTGCCGGTGCTGACCAACTTCCTATCCCAGGAACTGCCAATTATGACCGGCGCTGTCGACCTGATGGTTGTGGATGTGCAGTGTATTATGCCCGGGGTGAAAGCCGTGGCGGATTGTTACCACACTCGGGTCGTTACCACCATGTCCCACTCCAAAATTCCGGGATCCTACCATGTGGAATTTACCGAAGCTCGCGCTGTGGAGAAAGCCCGCGAAGTGGTCACCCTGGCCATTGAGGCTTTCAAAGAGCGCAAGGACAAGGAAGTTGACATTCCAGAGATCAAGCATAAACTAACTGCCGGCTTCAGCATGGAAGCGATGGAAGAAGTGCTTGGAGCTGTCAATCCGGAAGAACCGATCAAGGTAATTACCGACGCGGTCGATTCCGGGCAGCTTCGCGGGGTAGTGCTTTTTGCCGGTTGTAACAACCTGCGTGTGCCGCATGATGCGAGCGGCGCCTACCTGATTAAAGAACTGGCAAAAAACAATGTCTTAATTGTCGCCACCGGCTGTGCCGCCGGCACCGCCGCCAAGCTCGGGCTTATGAATGCCGAAGCGGTGGAAGAATATGCCGGTGAAGGTCTGAAAGCATTTTACAAGACCCTTAACGAGGCCAATAAAGACAAACTTAAAGAAGATCTGCCCCTGGTCTTTCATATGGGCTCCTGTGTGGATAACTCCCGGGCCTATGACCTGACTACTGCTCTTGCCCGCCAGTGGGGCGTTGATGTTCCGAAGGTTCCCTTCGTCGCTTCTGCTCCGGAAGCAATGAGTGAAAAAGCCGTTTCCATTGGCAGCTGGTGTGTTACCCTTGGTGTCCCGACCCATGTGGGGGTTGTGCCCGAGGTAACCGGCAGCGCCCTGGTTGACGGTATCGCCTTACAGATTGCCGAAGACGTCTACGGCGGCTATTTTATCTGGGAGGAAGACCCGGAAAAAGCGGCTGAAAAGATCCTCGGGGCGCTGGACGAGCGGACATGGAAACTGAAAGTGCACAAAGAAACTGCTGAAAAATTCGAAACTGAATTATCCGCCGGATGGTAAGGATATTGCTAAAAAGGAGGCACGAATAATGAGTGAAGGTGTTCTGTCCCGCGACTGGGAAGGATCATTTGATGAGATATTTGACGGCGCAGTTGATGAATCAAATCCGCCGGTGAAACTATTTGAAAAAGCATATGATGGAGCGGTTATCGCTACCAGTTATGCGGAGATATTGCTGAACCAGGCGATAAAAAATCACGGCCCAGACAAGCCGGTCGGCTATCCAGATACCGGCTATTACCTGCCGGTGATCCGGGCTTTGAGTGGTGAAGCGGTCGAAAAATTGGGCGATCTGCCCCCGATTCTTAACCGCATGCGCAACCAGATCAGCGAGGAGTTAAACTTCCACAATGCCCGTCTCTGCGGGGAAGCAGCCGCTTACTCGGCTGAAATAATTGAAGCCCTGCGTTACTTAGACGGCGTAAGGCCGCACGTGGAGCCCTGGACCGGGTTCCTCGGCGACCCTGTGGTCCGCCGTTACGGCATTCTTCTGGTTGACTGGACTATCCCCGGCCAGGCGGTGATCATGGGTAAAGGCAAGTCAAGCGAAGATGTCGGCAAGCTGGTCATGGACCTGCAGAGTAAGGGTTTTATGATCTTTCTCTGCAACCAGGTTGTTGAACAGGCCATCGAGGCCGGGTGTAAGCTCGGAATTGACTTTATCGCTTTTCCGATCGGTAACTTTACCCAGGTTATCCATGCTGTAAACTACGCCCTGCGTGCCGGTATTGCTTTCGGCGGTATTCCGCCCGGAGAGCGCGAAAATACCCGCGATTACCAGCGCAGAAGGGTGCGGGCTTTTGTCCTGCAGCTCGGCGAAATAGACGAAGTGCAGGTAGCGGCCCATTTTGCGGCGATTTTCCTCGGTTTTCCGGTAATTACCGACCAGGAGTTGCCCGAAGATGAGCAGGTTCCCAACTGGTACGTATCGCATCCCAATTACGAGGATATGTTGCAGGTGGCGATGGAAATTCGCGGCATTAAGCTGAAAATCCTCGATATCCCCATCCCGATCACTGTCGGCCCCGCTTTTGAAGGCGAGGTAATCCGTAAAGGGGACATGCGGGTCGAGTTTGGAGGCAGTAAAACCACCGCTTTCGAGCTGGTGGAGATGGTCGGTGAAGATGAAATTGAGGACGGGAAGATCGAGGTGATCGGGCCCGAGCTCGACGATGTCGAAGAAGGTAGCGCCCTGCCGTTTGGCCTGGTAGTTAAAATATTTGGCCGTAAGATGCAGGAAGACTTCGAGAGTGTCCTTGAGCGCCGTCTGCATTACCTGATTAACTATGGTGAAGGTCTGTGGCACATGGCCCAGCGTGATACGATCTGGATGCGCATCAGCAAAGATGCCGCCGCCAAGGGCTTCAAGATCAGGGATTACGGCGAACTGCTCGTCGCCAAGTTCAAAGACGAGTTTCCCTCCATCGTTGACCGCGTGCAGGTGACCCTGATCACCGATGCCGATAAGGTGGAAGAGGAAATACAACGGGCCAGGGAATTCTATACTGCCCGCGACGAGCGTTTAAAAGGCCTTACTGACGAATCAGTGGATGAATTCTACTCCTGCATTCTCTGCCAGTCTTTTGCCCCCAACCACTGCTGCGTGGTCACTCCCGAACGACTCGGGCTGTGCGGCGCAGTAAGCTGGCTGGACGGTAAGGCGGCTTACGAGATTGACCCGACCGGTCCGAACCGCCCGATAAAGAAAGAAGGATTGCAGGACGAGGAAAAAGGGATCTGGGACTCGGTCAATGAGTACGTCTACCAGAATACCAACCGGATGATTGAAGAGTGCTCGATGTACAGCTTCATGGATCGTCCAATGACTTCCTGCGGTTGTTTCGAATGTATCATGGCTATTCTGCCCGAAGCGAACGGGGTAATGATTACCACCCGCGAGTATGGTGGAGACACCCCGGTGGGAATGACTTTTTCCACCCTGGCCGGCTCTGTCGGCGGCGGGGTACAGACTCCCGGGTTTATGGGCCACGGCCGGGCGTACGTCTTGAGCCGCAAGTTCATCAGCGCCGACGGCGGACTGGCCCGCCTGGTCTGGGCGCCGAAAGAGCTCAAAGAATCGCTCGGTGACGAACTGCGCAAGAGAGCCGAAGAAGAAGGTCTTGGCTCTGATTTCGTCGACAAGATCGCCGATGAAACTGTCGGTAGCACAGCGGATGAAATCCTGCCCTTCCTTGAAGAAAAGGGCCACCCGGCCCTCTCCATGGATCCGCTGATGTAATAAGAAAAGGAGAAAAGCTTCGGTGGAGATGACGATGAAACCGAAGCTTTTTCCGCTCAGCTTATATGAAGACAAGAAAGGAGTAGAGTATTAATGGGTTTAACCGGTTTAGAAATCTATAAGCATTTACCGAAAACAAATTGCAAAGAATGCGGTTCACCGACCTGCCTGGCTTTCGCTATGGCCCTTGCCAGCGGCAAGGCCGAATTATCGGCCTGCCCATATGTTACTGATGAGGCTAAGGAAGCCCTTGATTCCGCTGCCGCACCGCCGATCAAAAAGGTTACGGTTGGGACAGGAGATCATGTTGTAGAGTTGGGTGAGGAAACAGAGTTGTTCCGTCATGACAAGCGCTTTTTCCATCCAACCGGAGTTGCTGTTTTAATCAGCGACACTGAAGATTCTGCGGCTAAAGCAGAAGCTTTTAACGACCTGGAATTTGACCGGGTCGGTATGCACTATGTAACCGACATGGTAGCTGTAAAATGCGATTCCGGCGATGCCGGCAAATTCAAGGCAACTGTCGAGGCAGTGGCGGGAAAAACTGAAAAAGCCATGGTCCTGATGGCCGAAGATCCGGCAGTTATCGAGGGGGCCCTCGAAGTAGTTGCCGACCGCAAGCCCCTTATCCATGCTGCTACGGGGGACAACTATGAAAAAATGACTGAACTGGCCAAAAACAAGGGCTGTCCGCTCGTGGTAAAAGGCAGTGATCTTCATAACACTGCCGAGCTGGTTGAAAAAGTGGTCGCCCTCGGATACAAGGAGCTGGTTTTAGACAGCGGAGCGCGGGAAACCAGCCAGGTGCTGGCAGACCTGACCCAGTTCCGCCGCCTGGCGGTACGCAAGAAATTCCGTCCCTTCGGTTATCCGGCCATTGCCCTGACGACCAAGGAAGATCCTCGTGAAGAGGTTATCCAGGCCGGGGTCTATTTAAGCAAGTATGCCGATGTCGTCGTGCTCAAGGCCTGTGAAAAGCAGCAGCTTCTGCCGCTGTTATCCTGGCGCCAGAACCTCTATACCGACCCGCAAAAGCCGATTGCTGTTGAAGCCGGCTTATATGAAGTCGGCGAAGCCGGCGAGGAATCTCCGGTCTATGTGACCACCAACTTTTCCCTGACCTACTTTATTGTCGAAGGTGAAGTGGAAAGTTCACGAATCCCCAGCCGGATCCTGTCGGTGGATACCGGCGGTATTTCCGTGCTCACCGCTTATGCAGACAACAAGTTCTCTGCCGAAACAATTGCCGAAGCAATCAAAAAAGCAGGGTTGGAAGACAAGGTCAAGCACCGCAAGCTGGTCCTTCCGGGCCACGTGGCCGTGCTTAAGGGAACCCTGGAGGAGGAATCAGGCTGGGAGGTAATGGTCGGCCCGCGTGAAGCCTCCGGCATAACTAAGTACGCCAAGGAAAACTTTGGCTAAAAAGGATCGCCGAACTTCCAGCGAAGGAAATGATTCTCCTCCCTTTTGAGGAGCGAGGGGTCATGGTGGGGGTTTTAAAAAACACCAACACCGAACAAAATCAGCAAAAAGTAAGGGTTTATTACCATACCCTTTACGAACCATTTAATGAAAGGAGTATTTAAATGGCTGTAGAAATTCAAAAAGAAAAGTATAGAAGTAAAGTAGGCGAGGTTGTCCTCGGCGCCACCAAGGACCAGGGCGGGACCCGCAGTCATACTATCACTGTCGGCGGAGAATCAGCACTGCCCTTTCTGCACTTTGAAGGAGAAATCCCCAACCGTCCGGTGGTAGCCCTTGAAGTATGGGATATGGTTCCCGATTGGAATCCCTGCTTCGAGCAGTACTTTGGCGATGTATATAATGACCCGGCTGCCTGGGCCAAGAAATGTGTAGATGAATACGGGGCCGACCTGATCCAGGTTCGCCTGAAAAGCGCTGATCCTGATTTGAATGATACCTCTCCCGAAGACTGTGCCGCGACCGTGAAAAAGATTCTCGAAGCGGTAAGCGTCCCTGTAATTGTCATCGGCTGCGGTAAAGCGGAGAAGGATAATACCCTTTACACTCCGATTGCCGAGGCTGCTGCTGGCGAAAACCTGGTCATGGGCGTCGGGGAGCTTGAAAACTACAAGGCGGTAACCAGCGCCTGCATGGCTAACAACCATGTGGTAATTGCCCAATCCCCGATCGATATCAACATTTGTAAGCAGTTAAATATCCTGATTACCGAGATGAGCCCGGCTATGTCCACCCGAATTATAATTGATCCGACGGTTGCCGCCCTCGGTTACGGAATCGAATATTCCTACTCGATTATGGAGCGGGCCCGTAACGGAGCCCTGCAGGGAGACAAGATGCTGGGCATGCCGATGTATGGAAACGCCGGTTTTGAATCATGGCGGGTTAAAGAAGCGAATATCCTCACCGAAGAACAACCCGAATGGGGCGAGCAGGAAGAACGCGGCATCCTCTGGGAAGCGACTACCGCCATGGCTTACCTGCAGTCGGGAATCGACATCCTGGTGATGCGCCATCCTGAAGCCCTGAAAGTAATTAAGGGTAACATTGATGACCTGATGAAGGATAACAGTTATTAATATTTAAAGGAGGCAAACTCATGATTATTATCGGCGAACGCATTAACGGTATGTTTAAAGATATCGGCGGGGCTATTAAAGATCGCGATCCGGCCCCGGTCCAGGAATGGGCCCGTAAACAGGAGTATAACGGCGCTCACTATCTCGATATCAATGTCGGGCCCAGTTCTGCGGAACCGGTTGAAGCCATGAAATGGCTGGTAGAGGTTACCCAGGAGGTCAGTGATTTGCCGCTCTGCCTCGATTCTACCAAGTACGATGCTATCGAAGCAGGCCTCAAACTCTGCAAACAGCCGGCGATGATTAACTCCGTTCCGGCTGAAATGCCCAAGATGGAGCGCGTTTTTGCCATGGCTGCCGAACACGGCGCGGAAGTGATCTGCCTGGCCATGAACGAGGAAGGGATCCCTAAAGATGCCGATATAAGGGTGGGCCTGGCTGCGGAACTGGTAGCCACCGCCGATGCTTTTGGAATTACCCCTGATATGCTCTACATCGACCCCCTGGTTTTGCCCTGTAATGTGGCCCAGGATCACGGTCCCGAAGTAATGCGCACCCTGCGTGAAATCAAGGTCATATCCGACCCCGCTCCGAAAACCACTGTCGGTTTGAGCAATATTTCCCAGGGAACCAAGAACCGCGAGCTGATCAACCGCACCTTTGCCGTGATGGCTATGGCCAACGGTTTGGATTCAGCAATTGCCGATGCCTGTGACGATGAGCTGATGGCAGCAGTAGCTTCAGCGCGGATTATCCTCGATATGGATATCTATTGTGATTCCTACGTTGATGTGTTTAAACAGCGCAACCGTTAAACAATATTTGTGAGCAGACCATGATTGCTGAAGGGAAGGTGAGTAAATGATAATCGCTGAACGCAAGCCGCTGGAAGAAATAGCGGCTATGGCAGCCCCCTACGAACGCATCTGTGTGCTGGGATGCAATACCTGTGTGGGGGTTTGTATGGCCGGCGGCGAAAAAGAAGCCGAAGAAACGGCGGCTCTTCTCCGCATCCACCGCAAGAAAGAAAATCAAAGTGGTGCGGTAGAAGTGTTTTCGATCGAAAGGCAGTGCGAGTATGAATTTATAGACGAGGTTTTGGAAAAGCTGAAAAGCTATGACCTTATAGTTTCTCTTGCCTGCGGGGTTGGGGTTCAGACCATGATCGAGCATGTCCCGTCGCTAAGAGTAGTCCCCGGCCTGAACACGACTTCTATGGGTTATCCCACCGAACAGGGCGTATGGGCGGAACGCTGCCTTGGTTGTGGCGACTGTGTCCTGCACCTGACCATGGGTATCTGTCCGATTACCCGCTGTGCTAAAAGCATCCTCAACGGACCCTGCGGTGGATCTGCTGAAGGCAAATGTGAGGTAAGTGAAGATATCGAATGCGCCTGGCAGTTGATCCACGACCGCCTTGCCAGCTTTGGCCGTATTAGCGACCTGACCGAGATTCAGCCTCCCAAGGACTGGTCGTCATCACATCACGGGGGCCCGAGAACCACAGTAAGGGAGGATGTTAGAATTGATCGCGGGGAGTAACCTGGAAAAAGTAATTAACAGCGGAAATTTTGTTGTCACCGGTGAACTCGGCCCGCCGAAGAGTGCCGATATCACCCAGCTTAAGCACCATGCCGAAGAAATGAAAAACCATGTCGACGCCTTTAATATCACCGACAACCAGACGGCGATCGTGCGCACTTCCAGCATCGCCTGCGGGGCTACCCTGGTCCAAATGGGCCTGGAACCGATCATCCAGATTACTGTGCGCGACCGCAACCGGATCTGTATCCAGAGCGACGTTTTGGGCGCAGAAGCCCTGGGGATGAAAAACATCCTCTGCCTGTCCGGGGATCACCAGATCTTCGGAAACGAAGGCAGCTCCAAAGGGGTTTACGATATTGATTCCATGCAGCTGCTCAAGGGCCTGAAGGATATGCGTGATGAAAACCGCTTTATGGGCGGAGATGAACTCGAGGCGCCGATTAGCTATTATCTCGGTGCGGTTGAAAATCCCTTTTCCGATCCGTTCGAATACCGCGTTGACCGCCTGGAGAAAAAAATCAATGCCGGGGCGAGTTTTATCCAGACCCAGTGTATTTTCGACCTTGACCGTTTCGAAAAGTGGATGGAAATGGTCCGGGCGCGCGGCCTGCACAAAAAAGTGGCTATTTTAGGCGGCGTAACCCCGATCAAATCCCTGGGAGCGGCCAGGTACATGAAAAACAACGTGTCCGGGATCACTATTCCCGATCAGCTGATCGAAAGGATTAAAGGAGCAGAAAAGAAAAAGGTAGAAGGCCTGAATGTATGTATCGAAACCATCCAGCGATTACAGGAAATCGAGGGAGTGGCCGGAGTTCACATCATGGCCATAGCCTGGGAAGAGATTGTCCCCGAAATTGTAGAACGGGCCGGGTTGTACCCCCGCCCAAAAGTATAAACTAGATCTGCAGGGGCAATATCTCCACTCAATCACGGCAGCAAACCACCGACGACAGGCCTTTTGAGGCCTGTCTTTTTTAAGAAGCGCCCGGCAGGGACGTTCGTTTCGCTCTAAGAGCGGAGGCGTCCTGTAATAACCTTCTGTCCCGATATACTCGTCCCTGGAAACGGGGTTAAAGATCAAAGCAGAGACACTGAAGAGCTTAAAAATCTTAAAGGCCAGATTAAATGGAGGTAGATCCATGCTCAAACATAAAGAGCCGGTAATTGTAAGCGCAGCCCGCACACCGATCGGCGACTTCGGCGGGGCTTTCCGCAGCGTTTCCGCTTTACATCTCGGCGCTACAGTTGTCGAAGAAGCAGTCCGCCGCGCCGGAGGCTTGAAAAAAGAGCAGGTCGAAGAAGTTATTTTCGGCAACTGCAGCCAGCGCAGCGACGAACCAAACATTGCCCGCTGTATCGCGCTGGAAACAGGGTTTCCTGTGCAAACCACCGGTTTTACCATCCAGCGCCAGTGCAGTTCGGCGATGCAGTCCATAGCGTCCGCCTGCCAGGAAATAATCCTCGGTGATGCAGAAATAGTAGTTGCCGGCGGGGTTGAGTCGATGAGTTCTGCTCCCTACGTGCTTAAAGGAGCCCGCTGGGGCCAGAGGCTGCAGCACGGCGAAATGACTGATGCCCTGTGGGAAATGCTCACCGACCCCGTGTATAAAATTATGATGGGTGAAACAGCAGAACGCCTGGCCGAAAAATACCAGATCAGCCGTGAAGAACAGGACGAAATTGCCGCCCGCAGCAACCTTAAGGCAATAGAGGCGATCGACAACGGACGCTTCAGGGAAGAGATAGCGCCGGTGACTGTTCGCACCGGCAAAGGAGAAACAGTTGTCGATACCGACGAACATCCGCGCCGTGATATTTCCCGGGAAAACCTGGCCAAATTAAAACCGGTATTTCGCAGGGAAGGCAGCGTAACCGCCGGAAACTCCTCCGGTTTAAATGACGGCGCCGCCGCTGTAGTAGTTATGAGCGCCGGGAAAGCGGAATCTTTAGGTTTAAAACCGCTCGCCCGTATCGTTTCCTATGCCTGGGCAGGGGTAGAACCGGACCTGATGGGCTATGGCCCGGTGCCGGCTACAGAGAAAGCGCTGAAGAAGGCGGGAATGTCTCTAAAAGAGATGGAATTGATCGAACTAAACGAAGCTTTTGCCGCCCAGTACCTGGCCTGTGAAAAACTGCTTGAATTAAACCGGGATCTGGTCAATGTAAACGGCAGCGGTATCGGTCTCGGTCACCCGGTAGGCTGCACCGGGGCCCGCCTGGTTGTCACCCTCCTCCATGAAATGGCCAGGCGTAATAATAAATACGGGCTTGCTACCCTCTGCGTGGGCGGTGGTATGGGCATGGCCATGATCCTGGAGCGCAATTAGTGATAACTTTCGACGATTCAAGGTTAATTATTTCCCCCTCTTTCTTTAAGGAGAATAAATCCTAAGCGGAATCGATTATTACAGAATGATTTTGAAGGTAAATGATTTTCCCATCCAGGAGAAGGAAAAAAAGAAGTGACCCAGTATATTATGAAGGAGGAATTAAAAATGTCCGATCTCGTGCAAATCACCCGGGAAGAGCGCCTGGCTGTGGTTACCATCAGCCGTCCGCCGGTTAATGCCCTGAATCATGAGGTGCTGGATGCTTTGGAAGGTGTTTTTGATCAACT
>LKMJ01000872.1_pt1 | contig 25192 bp, 23 predicted proteins | sample 643391 | NCBI WGS metagenome assembly LKMJ01 (sample SAMN04112250, study PRJNA286221) | soda lake metagenome | biome: soda lake; feature: Kulunda Steppe; material: water; isolation source: sample PL-Br10 brine of Picturesque Lake | place: Russia: Kulunda steppe | collected 2010-07 | reverse complement strand
GCAAAGACTGGACAGATAATAAAAGCCTTCAAAAGCTGTTTTTGAATTCGAAACACTACCAGGCGTTGTGCGTGATGGCTATGCAACGCCTAGTGCCTGTCCCTGCTTCTGTGGCTTGCAACGTAGATTACCTATTTATCATGTCAGACATAATGAGGCACTCATTTCAAGAGAAAAAACTAATCTACGATACTTTTGCTATCGGCGTATTTTGTGATATAGACATGTTTTTCGCAGTGATGGACCAGTGTTTTGCCACGGAAAAATCACGATCGCATTGTTTGGTGCTTGACCTCAGACAGAAAAAGGCCTTTTGGTACTGTGCAGAACAGGTCCCGGATTTCAGGGTATGTTCACCTTTTATGTGGGAACAGAGTTGTATTTTGGAAACTAAAAAGCCCAGGTACGTTGTGAAAAAGGTCGAGTGAGTGTAAGGATCACGTGGTCGAGGAGAAAGTTTCGCAAATCTTCTGCATTCCAGGGAGACAGATTCTGAGACACAGCAATCCAACTGTCGTGTGTTTGGTACTGTGTTCAGGACAGTTGTTTGGCAAACACACACCTTTCCTGATCAATATTCGTATGCGGCATGTAGTCACTTTTTTTTCTTGGTCCACGTGAAAGGGAAAGCAGCGACATGAAACAATTTCCGAACAGTGAGATCATCACATGGCATGTCATTCCGTATATACGGAAAAAAACTATAAAGCAAATCCCACAGAGACCCCCGGGTCTGTGTACTTGCGGAGTATGGCTTCGTCCCCGGAGTATCTGAGGCGGGCGTTTTTCACGATAGGGCTACCGCATGCCACCATCTTGTCCCACATAGAAAAAGCTGGGTTAGTGGGACGCCGGTAAGCGTTCGGCATTCCCTCTGAAGACACGACAGGGGGACACGTGTTCAGAGACTGTATGGTAAACAGTGCCTCCACGTCCACTCCCTGTTCATGCATGAATTTGGATAGACCCACCTCGAAGGCCTTGATGATGTCATCCTTGCTGCGGGCCTTGTATTGGAACACATCGTTGCGTGCCACAAAATCCATCAGCTTGTCTACCGCACGCTGGCCCTGAAACACAATAAAGAAGGACTGGATATGCGGGTGGTGAGTGAAGGATTTGCTGACCCCCCACATCTCACGGTGCTGTCCCCACTTGAACAATCCGTCCAAACTCCGCACGATGCGACAGCTATCATTTACCAAGGCTATTCGATTGATTCCTGCCGTGCGGTTATAGTCTGGCAAATGAATTTTGTTACAGCACTTTTTTTTTCTCAATATGACAAACATATGTATTCCATTGACCGAAGGATTATTGCTCTCCGTATTTATTCTTTACTCTCCAGTCTGCGGAAAACCGCGATTCTATTACAAGTCAGCCACTCCTCCGTTGCGAGATGGGCGGTCCAGTGTCATCCCAAACGCTACGACTCGTCTCGACGTCACAGTAAAAGTCAGTGTGTAATCGAATGCATTCGATCTGCTGTAGCTAGTGATCCTTTTCTTTCTCTTGTTCGACTACAACGAATCGTGAATAGAACTTTGGGTATCCTTATCTCGAAAGAGCTCGCACGTCTTGTTCTCAAAAAACAAGGTTTCACGAAGAAAAAGGCTATATTCCATGGACATCCTAAATGTTTGGAAGACAAAGTTGAAAAGTTTTTACGCGCGAGAGACGATTTTATCCGTGGATGAAACTGCCTTCGGCAGGAATACTGCTACTTGTGTATACGGTTTGCCTTTTCTCTTCCTCTTTTACCAACTTTCGAATTTCCGCCTGGATCTTCCAGAGCTTTTTTTGCTCTTTTTCCTCAGCAAGGCGGCTGCTGAACTCTTTCAAGTATTTCCTTCTACACGCGATGTGCACCTTGTCATTCATTCACAAAGACGGCATGCATTACTATTAGTTGCCGAGATATTTCGGAGTAAATCGATATAAGGTGGTACCGTATGAACCATGCAAGCAACAAGCACGAGCAACACGGAGAAAAAAGGAACGAAGATGTTTGTTCGAGTGAAGATGTATAGACAAGACATGGCTACAGAGCTTACTGATCGAGGCGTTGAGAGATGAGCGGTATCATGTTCTAGGGGATTTTACGAACACTCAAACGGTGCCAGGGGTCGCTTTTTACACCGTTTAGCAAAAGGTCTAGAACAAATCCTCCCTATTCGAACCGAAGGATCGCGAAAACGACCAAGAGCATAATTTTTTCATTATATGCTTTTTGCACAACGCGGCCAATTTACGGGGCATATTATCCGGCGGGAGAAAGTGTCGAAATAAGATAAAAAGGATCGTACATGTCTGACGGATTAGAAAAAGCTGAAGACGAAGTTCTTTGCGAAATCAGGGAGAGTTGTGATTGCGAACGACTATCGTACAGTGTGAGCGTGTCTGGTGTTCCCACCCACCTTCGCTCACTCTCCTTCATGCGTAAGAACGAAAAAGAGGAAGACAATGCACAAATCCTATACCTACACGGTACATGCGCCAGTGCTTTAGGATTTGCTTATGCGTATGCCCATGCTCGCCAAGGCGAAAACGCACAAAAGTATAGGGTGCACGCTTTGGATCTTCCCGGCTTCGGCAGGTCCGTTGCTCCTCGAGACATGTTGTTGAATCGCTCACCGGAAGAGCTGATTCGATATTACATCACCTGCATTCAGGTGTACATAAGAGACGTGATGCGACGCACCGAAGACCAGATGGTTGTGTTGGTGGGGCACTCGTTCGGCGGTTATTTAGCCTGTCGTTTCGCGGCAGCGTCTCCCGATCTCCTGCACAAGCTCGTGTTGGTCAATTGCGTAGGTATGTTCCCTCTGTTAGGAAGGTGGACCTTTTACTTGGGTTGGATGTTCTCCATGGGACTGCCTCAATGCGTATTGCGGAGCGTATCGCGATTTGTACCTCTTCTGGACAAGGCGGTCATGAGCAGAGGATGCTCCGCTTTCGGTGCTTACTACTTTCGCCTGCTGTCCTGTCCGCATGCTTACGGAGATAAAGTTGTGCGCAAGTTTTTTCAGGTAAACGGCACATGGGCACGGTGCGATCAATTCCTGCTGTACAATCTCTTTGGCATCAGAGTTCCGGTTGCCTTGATTCACGGAGAGCGCGATCCCATAGTTCCTGCGGAACAAGGCAAAGTCATCCAGGAAGTTGCAGGTGGTCCCCCGTGTTTTGTGATACCAGATGCGGGCCACGCACCCTATTCAGACGACCCGTCTGCATTTTTTAGCACACTGCATCAGGCGATATGTTCGTGCGCGAAACCATCTGCTGCATCACATACTGCTCCCCTTCCTCTTCACCATCGTGATGCGTTCAAAGGGCGTTGGAGTCCTGCGAACACCTTGGAAAACGTTTCCTTACAATACGCTTACGTCAGAAGAAACATAAGAATTGTCTAGGCTGGCTGGGCATGCACCGGGGACGCTGACCGTGTCTTCCGTTTGAGTCGTAACCCATATGTCCAACGTGTTGTAGTCTGGCAAATGAATTTTGTTACACCTTGTTTCGCATCGGATCAACGTGCCGTAGCCTCGCGAAAAACTACTTATGTTGTACATGTCGGTAAGGATCGACTTTAAAGCCGCAAGTGTCGTGAGAAAAAAAGATGTGGTGGAACATTCAGTTACCGCGATTTTACAGATCACGGCTAAGCGAGAGGGATCACCCCCATTGTCGTTTCTTTTTCCTCCGTAGAGATCGATTTGTCCGCTTGTCTCGACGCAGCAAAAACGCCTTCGAAAATATATGCAGAGATTACATATATATCCGCCGGCTAAGCTCGCTCGCGCTATCGATCTGTACCGCGGACGTTCGTTCATCCGGAGCGAGCGGTTAGAAAAAGAGGGCGCCCTTTCTTGTCGCAGACACCAAATTCCGATGAGCACTAACAGCAACAACGATAACGGCGGGGACGATCAGCTTCGATCCGTATCTCCCTTGCGGGAAGTTCCGCATTTGTATCCTCACAAGTACAGCCCATCCGCCTTGTTCAATGTCGACGTATCGCGGTCCATCGGCAAGGAGTACATCCCCCTCCTCGAAGACGTGATCCGCATGACCATCATCCAGGTCACCATCCAGCTCATGCTCTTCTTGAGCGGCAGCGGAGCAAGCCTCGTGTCCTGGGACTTTGTCTGCGTCGTTGCGTACGTGGTATTGGGCGTGATGCTGTATTGGCTCGTATTTAAGAACTTGGTGACTTTTCGTTAATCAGATAGAAAAGAAGGATGAGAACGCCATTCACGGATACGGTGTCGTCCTGGCTGGTCGGCAAAGACGCGCGCGACAACGCGTGCGCTCTGCGCAAGGAGACCGAAGCACATGCTAGGTTCGCGTCTCTATCGAACGTCAGAGAAGGCGAGGCGATGGTGCGCGAGCTCGCGGATGTTCCTCGATACGCGTCGGGAGGGATCGCTGGCATTCGCGTCGAATTGCCCCACGACAACGCCTTAAAAGATGTCGACATGTTCGTGTCTTCTTCGAGTGGGTCTGCGCCATTTGGAACATCCGGGACATCCGGGACATTCGGGACATTCGGGACATTCGAAACATTCGGAACATCCGAAGGGGCGGCAACGAAGAAGGCCGCGCACGACACACTCTTTGACGCTCTGAACAGGTGCGCCACGCTGGGGTCGTCGCTGTTCTTGAGGGAGGTCTTGAGCAATCCGATTTGTGACGCGCGCACGCTCCGGGCGAGGACGGCCGTCCTGGATCGGCTACAACGCGTCTATGAATCAGTTCCCCCCATCTCGTGTCGCTCCTCATCTTCATCGCCTTCGTCAGCATTGTCGCACACCCAGCGCACCCAGCTCACCCAGCGCACCCAGCGCCACCTCAAACGAGAGCGCGACGCGCTGTGGGCACTCTCCACCAAAGACGCTTCGACATCCGCGCTGCACGACATGGCTTACTTTCAGTGCTGGTTTTTGAAGTGCCTCAACGGCTCTCCGACGTGCCTGACGCTCGTGAATTGGTACCGTATAGCCGTGTCTCCCTTGCTGGGGTTGCTCTCGCCGCTGGTGTACTTCGTGTTCCCCTACATCATCCTGCGCGTCAAAGCCCGGCAGCTGGGAATCCCGGCCCAAAATATGCCGTCGTTCGTGGCCTATCTGCGCATGATGTACCGGTCATTCGTAGATTCCGCGAATGGCGCGTTTTCGTCCTTGCCCTCCGGCGTGGGCTGGGTCAAGTACGTGTCGTGCGGCCTTTCACTGCTGTTCTACTTTCAGTCGCTGTTCAACAGCGCCGAGATATCGCGCACGCTGTCGTCGGTGTGCAGGTGCCTGAACCAGCGCGCCAGCAGCGTGGTGCGCTTCGCGCGCGAAGCGGCGGAGCTGGTGGAAAGAGCTTGGGACGATGACGTTCGCACCGCCTTCTTTCCCGATGTATGCGGCTGGTCCGCAACTGACCTGAAGAAGCTTCTAATGTGGACGGCGAGTAATAACGACCACGAAGACACGGTAGTATCTGATCTCGAACGAGCAGACGATGACAATCCGACGGATCAAAACATGTTCGGTGCACACGTCGGCCAGGGGCTCGTGGCGCTGCGACGTTTACGACCGCAAGAGCTCAAATCGTTGATGAGATGCTATTACGCGCTCGACGCGTTGTTGTCCGTGTGTCGTGTGAGGGAGTGCGGGTATTTTTCGATACCGCGATTCATGGACATAACCATCGATGAAGGTTGCTCGGAAGCGCGCTCGCCGACCCTGGTGATGGAGGGCGTTTGGCATCCCTGCCTCAATAGACGAGAAGAAGGAGACGGCGTGATCGAGAACGATGTTCGCCTGGTACGCGACAATATGATCCTCACCGGGCCAAACGCCGGGGGTAAGTCGACGCTGATGAAGGCCTGCATCGCGAGTGTCGTGCTGGCGCAGTCCATCATCACTGCTCCCTGCTCGCGCTCCATGTCGCTCACGCCCTTCTCCTTCGTGAACACCCACGTGAACGTGCCCGACGCAAAGGGCGTCAGGTCGCTGTTCGAGGAGGAGATGCACCGCGCCAAGCTAAACTTCGACGCGCTCAGGAGCCTCCCCGAAGGCCGCGTCGCGCTGGTCGTCATGGACGAAGTGTTCAGCAGCACCAACCCCGTCGAAGGGGTGGCCGGAGCTTTCGCGGTAGCGAAGGCGCTCGGAGAAGCCACCAACTGCGTGTCCCTGATCAGCACGCACTACACTTACCTGTGCAAGCTGGGCGCATCAACCGCCTCAATTCGTTTCCCTTCCAGAAAGAGGTTCCAAAACTGGCAGATGCCTGTGATCGACACGTTCGACGGACAATCTCCTTCTTCCGTCGCAGGTACAGAAGAACATCTTCGAAGCTTAGGCACAGTTCCGTCGACGTCCGTACCGAGGTTCTCTTACGCCTACAAGCTGGTGCCCGGGGTGTGTCGACAGCACGTGGCGCTCGAGCTCCTGCGCGAAAACGGATTCGACGACTTTATCATCGAGGAAGCCATCCGCGTCAAAAATCATCTGACGGATACGAACTTAAAGCCGCGAACTTAAAGCCGCGAACTTAAAGCCGCGATATTGAATATGACACTAAATTTATCAATGCCTCGAGATACGAACAGCGGCCAAAAAAGCTCGCTCGTGCAAGCTCCTAAACCGGATGACGGGCCGACGTGCGTGAACGTGGTGCTCAGAGACAACCTCCTCTTGATCGGGAGGTCGGACGCGCGCGAAAGCCGCGCATCACATCTGTCGAGATTGCGGTATATCGCACGGGGCGTAGCTATGCGCGGAGATATCGCGATACAGGGTCTCACCACGGAGAACAAGCGCCAAAAAGCTATGGCAACGCTGCTCAGCGATCTAAGCAACCGTTCTAGGATGTGGGTCTGCGAACGCCGTTTGGGTTGTCGGTACGGGGGATAATCATTTCGAGGACGAGCGACTCCTGGCGGCCTGACCTCCGCCCATCAACGCTCCTATACTCCTCGTCAGCTCCTGAAATTCGCGGCTCATACCGGCATACCCGCCTTTGTACATAGAACCGTCATCGTCCCCTCCTTTCCTCTGGTTTATTTTATCGAACGACCTCCGGAAACCTCCCGCGGCAGAGTAATCGTCGCCATCTCCGCCTTTAGAAGCCGACGACCCGGCGTTCTTGTTGCTCGAGCCGCCTTTAGAGGCCGACGACCCGGCGTTCTTGTTGCTCGAGCCGCCCTTAGAGGCCGACGACCCGGCGTTCTTGTTGCTCGAGCCGCCTTTGGAAGCCGACGATCCCGCGTTCTTGTTGCTCGAGCCGCCTTTAGAGGCCGATGATCCTGCGTCTTTGTTGCTCGAGCCGCCTTTGGAAGCCGACGATCCTGCGTTCTTGTTGCTCGAGCCGCCCTTGGAAGCCGACGATCCCGCGTTCTTGTTGTTCGAGCCGCCTTTAGATGCCGACGACCCGGCGTCCTTGTTGCTCGAGCCGCCCTTTGAGGCGGAATCCTCCAAAAACTTGGCGTACCCTCCTTTAACGGAATTCGCGTCATCTGGACCCCCGCCCTTGCTGCCCTTCTTTTTTTTGTCTTCTTCGACGTATAGGTTCATGCCTTTTTTGGCGAGTAAAAGGCCGAAAGGTACCACAAGGCGGGAAATGCCCGCTACAATCTTGCGCCCGGTCTCGCTGTATGCTTCCGCACCACCTCCGGTACTGTAAGGTGAACGGGCGCTCTCGGTACGGGCGGTACGAGCGGTACGAGCAGTACGGCTTCTATTAGGTCGCTGTTTTTGCTGCTGCAGCTGTCGTTTGGAAGTAGTGGCAGTCGTCATGACAAGCTTGTGCCGTTTTTACAAATTGCGGGCGTTACGTCGCTCTTGGTTGAGTTGTTATTATAGTGCCCGAAAATTTTTCGCCACGTGCGGAGACATACAAGATCAATCGAAGCAAGGAAATGACATATGTCTCCGTCGAATATCAACCCCCTCTGTTCCCTGGTTTGGCAGAAAAAATTGAAAGGATAACGTGTGGTTTATTATTCGTTGTGTTGCCCATAACAAATGACCGAAATAGCAGGCGCAACTTGCATCGCGAACGTCAGAAAAAAGACGCGCAGGTCTGTTGCAGCAGCTGCTGCAGCAGCTGCTGCTGTCGATGCTCCTGCGACTTCTCTGGTCGCCACGACCTTCGATGATCTTCATCCGGGAATCTTGAACGTGATCGCACAACACACCGACACAGAACAAGAGGTAGAAGCACTGCGTTCTACGTGCAAGCGCGCATGGAAGGAACTTTCTGGCACGTCTTTCATCGTCGAGTGCGTCCTGCGCAAGCAACACAGCAACCAGGCGCGCTGGAATAAGTTGAGCATATTGGCCGCGCGATCGAGTACGAGTAAGTTTCCCCGATCCCTGATGACAACAAAGGCAGCAGCCCGCGAAGGCGGGAGGAGCCCTATCGACAAGCTCCTTTCTGAGCTCCTTCGGATATCGGCATGTTCAGGACTCGTGTGTCACGCGGATGCCTCTCGGAACATCGTCGACTTCGTCTTGATGTGCGCGAAAAAGTGGATGCATGAATCGTTGGCGGTCGTGTTGGACATCGTCGTGGACCATATGCAGCGCGAGACGCGCATCCACATCAAATCATTGGCGGTTCTTTGGTTTTGTAGGTGCCGCACCAAGAGCGGCGCGGGCAATGATACGAGAGGTATGATTACCGCCAAAATCGCTATCGGATCTTTCGAGAAAGAGTGTTCAAACGGCGATCCTCACGAGAACGAAGAGGCACAATACCGCTTGAAAGAAACGCTTGACGCTGCGTTAATAGATGTCGTAGAGATATCCATATCTTTGGGCATCGACACCTCCAACGTCCTGGACTACATGATAGGAAAGGGCGCCGACGTCGCTTCCAGCCCTGCTTTAAATCTCGCTTGCTGTAGCGAAAACGATGCAGTCTTCTCCGTGGCATTAAAACTCTTGGAAAAAGGAGCGCACGTCTCTTTCACGGCCGTAGTAAGAGCGTGCGAGCGGTCTCACATGAAGCTCGCCAAGCTCCTCACACGTTACGGCGCGTTCGTTTTGTACGAACACCGTCGGACGGAACTTGTGCGCTATACCGCACGATGTCCGTTTCCAAACGTCGAAAAAAAGAAGGCCATGCTGCGGTGGTTAATTACCTCTGACCGCGATCCTCGCGAGTCCCCGGAAGTCCGTGCTTCTATCCGAAGACTCGCCGACGTCGCGTTAATCGAAATATGCTGGTGCGGTAAGGATACGTCTGTCGGCATCGTAGAGATGCTGGTCGAGAAGTTGGGAGCGAACGTCAACGCCAACGACGAGGCGCCCTTAAGGAACGCGTTCGGCATATCCCACTCGGGGGCAGAGAGGAGGGTGGTCAATTCGGCGGTTGTAGACTACCTTATGCGTCGCGGATCTCGCCTCCTGATTAGATGCGTCCTGACGGACAACCACAGGCGCAACGTCTTTTACGCAGCGTGCGGCCATGACGCCAACATAGCCGTAGTTCGACGACTCCTCTGCGAATGGGGGGTGGACGCATACGAGACTGCGCACACGAAGTCGTTGTGCCTGATACGCGTATGCAACCGTCATAGCACTTCGAGCTCGCGCGAGATGCAGCGCCTGCTCCTCGACAAGGGCGCCGACGTGCACGTGAATGGAGAGTTTCCTCTCAAGAACGCGTGTCGCAAGGGGGACTTGGAACAGGTTCGCTTGTTTTTGGACTACGGCGCCGACCCAGAAGCGAACCACGGAGACGCGCTATTCCTTGCCAGTACGCACCACAATTCGCAGATAAGGATGGAGCTCGTGTCATTCTTGATGACCAGGGGCGCTTTCAAGGACTACAAAATTGCCGCACGCTGCTTTAACGGCGCACTGAACAAAATGACGCAAGAGATGCGAGATCCCGTGACATCCACCCCACAGCAGCAAACCAAGCGCGTTTCGTCGGCCAAGCGCGTGACGCGCATGTTGGCCACTCGGATGGTTGTGCTCTTGCCTTGACGACTCGAAGTGAATCGACTTTTGTTTTACATGGACGGGCGTAATAGCGGGACCGTCATTCATAAAATTTGTGTTAGATAGATCCGTCGCTTTCCAAAACGGAGAGAGCTCTTTCCAATACGCCGATCTCTCGTTTGTCCGACGTCTCCAAAACCTCGGCCAGTTGTTTGAGTTCTTCGGCTTCCTTTGCGACCGAACCGTATCTGGACCATAGCTTGGAGACCGCATCACCGCGCATGGCATCGTACTCGTCCCACGTAGGGAGGGCGACGTCTTCTTCTTCGCCCTCTTCGCTCTCCTCTTCTTCCTCCTCCTCCGAAGGCGCCGCGTCGTTGTCCTCGACTTCCTGGAACGCGTAGCCGCCTACGATAGAGTGTCGCTGTCGTCGTTTGTTACGTTCTCGGTCGGTATCGTCTATCTCCGTGTCCTCGTTCTCGCCGTATGAGATAGCGTCGCACAACTTCCAGACGAGCGCAAAGTGCTGCTTACGAAACTGAATGCCCGCGACTTGGAGCACGACGTCGATCCTGGCACGCGACTTCAGAGGTTCGGTTAAGAGATCGAATCGCGACTGTCGGGACAGCAACAACTTGGCGACCAGGTCCTTGTGGGCGTCCGCGACAACGACGGGCCTGTAATACTCTTGCAAGAGGCTGACGTTCACGCCTCCGTCGAACCAGCCAGAATCAATTCCGTTAGCCGTCTTATCGATCGTGGCATCATCGAGGGCCATCAACACCTTCGCCTGCGGACGGGCCAGGCCGACCACCATGTTGCGCATTTCCGACAGCGTCTCCGACAGCCTTAGGCACTCGACGCCCTTTAGCACGACCTTTGGCCGGCAGGTGCTCGGGGGAGCCGCCAAATAGACGTCCTCCTGAGGCTTGGGAGAACGAAATTGCAGCTCTCTCACAAAGTTTTCAAAACCGCGAACGGCATCAGATGATGGGTTCCGAGGCACAACAACCGTGATGGATGATGCCTGCCTTTCTCGGTTAACCGGTTTCACGACGTTTTCAGGGGGCGGCGATGGGCTCGCTTGAGCTGCTTGACCTGCTTGATTCGAAGTTTGACGGCGCGCGTTGTTGGAGCTCTTTCCTCCGCGTTCTTCTTTGCGTTGGGGATGATCGGTCGCTCCTCCTCCTGCATCCGGGAGAGAAGTCTTCTTCTTCCGGGAAACCGTACTGGCAGTTTTTGAAGCCGACGGCAAAGGTTGCTGCTGCATCGATGAACGTGTATGTATATGCTGAAGGCAAAAGATCTGGCGTAGTTAATGGATAGACACGTTATTTTATTTCCGTTCCGAACGCGCGCACAGACACATACACACATACACGCGTACGTGCCTCACTTCATGGCTCGAAGAAAAACGAAGGTTCGGGTTAGGGCGCGGGTTGGGGCGCGGGACAGGATGACAGAATCTTTCCGACCTTGAACGCAAAGACGTGCGCGCTATCGCAAGCGAAACGATAATCTTGTTGAGCGTTAATGGGAGGGAAACAATGGAAAATATCTCGATCTCGTGTTCCATGAGAGGATCGGGAGATGCTGCAGCTGTTGGAACGCCGCCAATTTCAACTCATCTCCCGTCTCCGGACGCGCTCGACACGGAAAAGAGTTTAGACCCGGCCTCTTGCGGGAATGCCAGCAATAGAGGCCATGAAATGAAAGAACCCTTTGCGGCGTCGGTCTCGTATGTCGATCCTTCGGCGAGAGAAAATCACGGTCGGAACACCGAGGACACCGATCACGAAGGAGAGGCAACCCGTTCTTCGTCGCGACCTTTAATCACGGATTTGACCCACGGAGAACACCTTCAGCGGCGTGATACGAACTTTACATCGCACGTCTCGCCGAACGATCCGCCATCAAACGGCGTCCGACGCGAAGAAGGAGCCTGTCAACAAGCGTTCCCTTCCTTCAAGATTCCTTCGTTCCTGTTGTCTCAGTCTCAACACCACACGCCACTCATTGCCGGAGGAGGCGTAGGAGGCGGCGTAAACGGTGTATCCGGAAACAATGGAAACAATAGCAATGGTAGAGCGGTAGTGAGATCGGTCACGCAGAAGCTCGTAGCTCTCGCGATCGACGAGCTCAACCAAGCGGACACCAGGGCCAAGATTAAGGACCACGTGATATCGCCCCTGATCAAACTGATCTACTCTCAAATGTATCCGTACTTAATTTTGGCCGCCACCGTTCTGCTCGCGGGTCTCGTTATGTGGGTGCTCATGTTCATCATGTTCACGATGTCTTACTTTCGAAAGTGACGTCCCACCACCGATGTCGGAGCTAGCGAAGCTGTCACTCCATGCGGAGACGATCGATGCTGAAGTTTACCCGCGAAACAAATGGCGTTCTGAAACTGGTTCACCGTGCAAGTGTCCAGGAAACCCAGACACCCGTACTGCGCCTTGATGGAGTCAAACATGTTCGCTGTACTTGCTCCACACAAGTCCGATGGCAACACTTCGATTCCTTGAAACCGAGCACGGCGCTTACCGTATTTTCGACCCCCACCCTTTTCCTTCCAATCGCGCGATCTCCCTTGCCCGCCGTTCGCCCCTTTTTTCGTCTTCCCGTGTTTTTTGTGATTCCGTTCTTCTTTCACGGCTATTTCCATTGTTTCCATTAGCGGAAAAGCGCTTCTTGACACGTCCGTGCGCTTACCATCCTCTTCAGTCTCTTCATCTTCTTCTTCCTCCGCTTCTGCTTCTATATCGTCCCCCGCCTCGTATTCAACGTGTACATCCCGGACATCCCCAACATCCGGTCCGGGCTCCTCCTCGCACTCGGGAGGTGGACAGAGGCGGCGCTCCTCCTTAGAACAAGCGTCCAGGGCCGGTGGCATCGACATGGTTACTGTAATACAAGTATCCGCGGACTCTTATATAAGGGATGCCCAGCGTCCGAATGTCAAATCGAGCGTGTTCGCTGGCCGTGCTCTGCTCTGCTCTGCTCTGCTCTGCTCTGTTCAGTTCAGTTCATACCCATCGCCGACCCCATATGGATTCGCTCGACTTCAAAACCGTGTTAGAACGACAATCCCGCACATCAGATCACGCGGTACAAAGAAGTGGCGGTAAAAAAAAGCATTCCAAAAAATCTTCCCGTTTTGGAAATCGCGACATCTATAACGTACCAGAAGATGAACACGGCGACAATGCCGGACGAGACGAAGCGCTATTCGACTTCCAAAAGTCCGCGATAGAGAAAGGAAGGCTTTTCGCCCGAGCCCGATTATCGGTGCCTCACCCCGTCATGCGCCTGCACAGACGTTTCCATCCGGTTCCCGAAACCGACCGGCACTCGCGCGTCCATCGGTTCGATCGCTGGATTGAACAATACGGGTATTACGTCGACGAAATGGTGCGCTACGTGTTACTGAACTTACCTACCGTAGGATCGGGAGGCCAGTCTTTGTATTGGGACCCCATGGCACTGTGGTCGGTCCTGTCCCAGCTGTGCTACGCTACGTCCGTCAACAAGTACGTCCATTATAAACCGGTGCTTTGATGGCATCCATTTCCCTCCGTGTTGCAGTGTGGGCTGCCCGGGCGGTCGATCGACCGACCGTCTACCTTCCAGCGCAGACTTTCGGGCGCTGAATCGACAAGCGACGCGCAGCGCCTGAATCGACGGCTTAAACAGAACGGACCGTTCGCAGATGGCGAATTTTTTTTTATATCGCAGATGTATAATACACCCTTCTTGTTCGCGTTATTGTGACGGTTTACAAATGGACAATCAAACGGTGATCCGCCTGCTTTTGATCGTGTTGGCGGCGATCATATTGTTCGGGCTCGTCGGCTACTACAACAAGAACAAGGCTCGTCTGGAATCGGAAAAGTTCAAGAGCGAGTCGCAAAAGAAGGCCGCCATGAAAACGATTGAAGATTACGAGCAAGAGGACGGTGAAGACGAGAGCCGCGAGGGTTTCGCAGCGAACGAGGAGGACGAAGAGGAAGAGGAAGGCGACGATGACGAAAAGGGACGGGAGCACTTTTCTGAGTCCGGTCCAGAGAGATCCGTGATGAGCAATGACAACGTGCCGTCCTCCCTAGGAGGGAGCGCCGCCAACATCATGCCCGCGGAACCCGAGAGCAACGAGCAGTATCTGCACGTCGACTTCGGGGGCGACTCGAAACCCCCTGGTGCCCGCGGAACTGGCAACAGCGTGTCCAGCGCCAGCCAGCGCGTCGAGAACCTCTTGCCCAAGGATGCCGCCAACACTAAGTGGGCGCAGGTGAATCCGGCGGGCCAGGGCGACGTCAAGGACCAGAACCTGCTGACCGCCGGCCACCACATAGGCATCAACACCGTCGGACAGTCCAACAGGAACCCCAACTACCAGATAAGATCCGAGCCCCCCAACCCGCGCATCCAGGTGTCGCCCTGGATGCAATCCACCATGGACCCCGACCTCAGCCGCCGCCCTCTCGAGATCGGAAGCTACTAGACTGCAGCGTCGTCCGTCAGTGAAGTTTGGCCGTCGTCGACGAACATGAAACGCATGATGTTGGCGGCAGAAGTCTTGCCTACGCCGCGCAGGGAGCAGAGCTCTTTCAGGCGCTGGTCGTCCGACAGCGGGGCCATCTGCGCGTAAAAACGCGCCATGCTCTTCCACCGGTCGGCGAGCAGCGTCGCGGTTTTGTGGGACACCCCCGGTATCTGGCAAAGCTGCATCGCGAAGCACGTATCCGCCGTAATGTTTTTGTTTTTCTTGGCGTACAGGAGCACCGAGCTTTCTCCTCCTCCGCAACGAACGTGTTGGATCGCATCTTCTTCTTCAGATGGACGACGAAGATAGATGGCGTTCTTCAGGTACCACTCCCAGAGGCACCCTACGCAAAGCGCGGTATCTTTCACGTCCCGTGTAGTGAATAAGAACATGCCGTCGCGAAACAGAGTGTTGAACATCGTGCTCTGCAGGGCGGTCTCTTGAAGCTGATGTTGTCGCGCGGTTGATTTCACCGAGCTGAACGAAGGAAACTGCTCGACGATGAATCCCGCGCGCCCTCCTTCCCGAAGGACGACGCAGTCCCTCATGCGCGCCTTCTGCTCCCGCGCGCGACCGTCTTTGATGGACGCGCACATGTCCGACACGGTCTTCCTCTCGATCGCAAAGTCCACCATCACCTTTTCGGGAGCGCATCCATCGCGCCCCTCCCCTCCCTCTTCTCCCTCGTGTTCGTCGTCTCGGACGGCATGGATTTCCGCGTTCCGGGAACGCGACACGAACTGAACGTCCGCCACGTCTAATCGTACCCTCTGTAACGCTCCCTTACATGACGGCACGTGCGATTCGAGCGCTTCGATGAGTGCCGTCTCTCTGTAGTCTACGCGCAGAAACAGTTCGCGTTTCTGCGTGCGATCCAACGGGGCGTTCAATAGTTGTTCGGATACTACGGCAGTGTCGGCATCCCCACCTTCTGCGCATCCTTTTTCTTCTTCCATGGAGCCGTCGTCTTCGAACTATATCTAGGAATATCTTTTATATAAGGCCGTCAACCATGTACGATTATATCTAATAATACTAGCGCGGCGGCTCGTTGGCTCGTTTATTTCGCGGGTTCGAACATGATTTCGACAGATAACGCAGTAGACGATGCAAGCGTTCGAGATCGCGGCGGTTCATCTGTCGGAGGAGGGTTCGCGCCAAAACAAAGATCAGGAGGATGCGAAGCGGAGGGACATCCCGCTTCGCCGCAGCAACATCTCACGGTAGTTCACAAATTTACGGACGTCAGACAGGACAACATGCTATTGAGACTCAGGAACTTTTATAGCGAACCGGGGCACATGGAGAAGATCGTTCCCGTCATCAACTGCGTTTCCAACGTATCGTTGCGCCTCCTCGACTGGTTCGTCACGAACTACGCGAAGAAGAAGAACGTCATGATCCCGGTGCAGGGCAAGAATGGGAGCACGCACCTTCTGAACGTATACCTCAGCTACCGGGCGCAGCTGAAGGCGTATTCAAAGCAGCATTTTGACCCTTTCCGTAGGAGAGACCGCATCAATTACAGATACACCGAAAACAACTCGATCGAGACGACGATCGGCCAGCTCAACTTCTTCCGCTGGGTCATAGAAAACAACATTTTGGAGTACATCGAAGAGCACGCGCACGAGATAGAGACCGACATGATGTTCAGCAAGTCCAGGCAGACGCGTAGATCCACGACGAGTAAAGAACGTAGCCGCTCCGATGTCGATCGTCCGAATGCCATCGTCGATTCATCACGACACGATGGGGTCGCAGCCAGCGATTTCGGCGATAAGAAGCAAGCGGCGGCGAGCTTGTGCGACTCCCACGATAAGGGGGGAGCTACAGCGACAAAAAGTAAGACGGACGAGATCAAACACCGGAAGACAAAGACCACGTCTCCATCGTGTTACGTCAAGAAGAGCCTGTCCGAGTCGCAAGGCCCGATGGGGAGCGTGAACCACATCCAAGGCACGTTAACGGTCCGTTTCGACTGATGATACACGCGACAAACACCCGCCATTATTTTTTTTACATCAACGCGAGCTACGAGAGCAGGTTCGTTCGTCCTCTACATCAAAATACCCCACTAAAACTAACGCCCGCCCTTCGCACTGGGCTTGGAGGGAGGGGGCTCCAAATCGTCCTCGTCGTCCTCGTCCATCGCGCCAGCACCACCTCCTTGAGCTTTAATGTCATCGTCCTCGTCGTTTTCGATGTCGCCCGCGCCGCCAGGATTAGCAGCGCCCTGGTCCTCGTCATCAGAGCTCTCGATGGTCCGAGGGGGTTTGTTGCTGCTGGGTTCGGCCGCGTTGTTCTCGCCGCCCTTTCCTCTTCCGGAAGAAGATGCCGGTTTTGCGTTGGAAGGCGCGTCTTCGTCGACGTCTGACTCCTCCATGTTGAGCTCGTCCTCCTCGGTGGGCGCGAACGCGAACTCCTTGAGCGACGAGGGCGGGCTGATGCGCACCTGCAGCGCCTTCCAGGTGCACCCGAAACGGCCGCTCACGATCCACATACCGGTGCACTGCATGATCACGGCGGCTTTAGCGCCTTTGGTCTCGACGTCGGCCAGCCTGATCTTGTTCTTCTTGTTGTCGAAGACGTCGGGAACAAAGTCTCCGTTGGCGAAAGGCAAATTCACCTTCACCGTTGGAGGGTAAGGCAGGCGGTCGCCGGTGTCCTTGTCCTTGCCGTACTTGAGCAACGGCGTATACAGCTCGCGCAGGACGTCCTTGTTGGTGTGCTTCTTCTTGAACCACGCCTGGGAGTTCTGCAGGGCCGCGTCGAGAACCTTTTCATCCATTTCCTCCATCATCTTGAAAAACTGCTGAAGCATGGGACGGTTCTCCATGTCGCGGAAAGAGAGATCGAAGTACCACTTGTCGGGGCGGTCGATCTCCTGGTTCTTGCTCCTGTTGAAGTCATTGCTATTGCTCAGGCCAAAGGGGATGTGCATCTCGGGCGTCTGCACGATGAACTTGTCCTTGTTGTAGTTGATGTACAGCGTTTTGCCGCCGCTCTCGAGCGTCTTCAGGCTACCGAAGTTGATCTTGTTGACATCGAAGTCCTTGGGAAGCAGGATTTGGCCGGAAGAAGACATCTTTGTGGAGGAGAGGATCTGAGCTGGGCTGGGTTGGCGCGACGGTACGCGATACGCAGAGAGTGCCGTGTAATGCGTTGCAGCGCAGTGCAGTGCAGTGCAGAGGTAGTTGCACGCCCGGTGGTGATCTGTTATACGTAGCTGGTGCGCCTTCTCTTTATACTCTTTTCCTACCTCCAGACACGTCGCATCGACGTTCGTGTACGCTCTCTACGCCGCTCTTGTGTCTTTAGAAACGGAAACTCGACGATGCAGATGCCGCCCAACGAAACTTTTGGGCCATACTCGCGGAATATATTCCTTTTGGACACGGCAATTCCGTAGCGTTACAAAGCGACCACACTATGCGGGGATCGACGTAGTTGGCTTTCGACGTGTTCGGAGATAGCCGGAGGTCCTTACCGCGGTCTAACAGGGACGCGACCTCGCGTCGAGATTCGGATAACGGAACCTTGAGAAGCCGCGTCCAAAAGCCTTGGCATCCCGATGCGAAGTCCTCTAACGCGCGAGCGACACCGTCATCATCATTTCCCTTGATCGCACGGCTTCGACGATCGTCGACCTGCGTCCTGTGGTTCAGGAGCCATGCGGTTTCGTAAAAGCACAGGTTAGCCGCCGACTTGGTGAACGCGACGAGATCGGCGTCGTTCGAACACCTCCGCTTTCGAAGCGTTCCTTTCAAAACGCGGATCCTGCCGTCGACCCACGAGCTCGCCATGCACGTGCGCACCACCTTGGAGGTCAGGCCCGGCAAGATGGCGTCCAGGTACGCGTTCACGTCCTGGGGCTGGACCGCTGGAAACACAGGATCGTCCTCCTTCTTTTGCGATCGTACCAAATACGCCAACACGTTGTGCGCGTTGACGCTGACTTCTCTTACGGCATCGTAAAACACGTGATCTTTGCCGACGAACCTCAGACGCACGCGATTACGGGACAGAGTCTCGATGTTGCGCTTCTTGAGCGACGTCGCGCCCACGGTCTCCGAGCTGCAACTCCTGCAAGATTCCGCGTCGTTCCCTACTCGAATACCGAATGCGTGAATGACGGCTGCACATGCGGCGATTTCGCGCTTCTGGGCATCCTCATCCGCAGTCGTAGCACAGTCCGAGTCGATGCGCGCCCTGACCTTAGCGGATTCTTTACACAGCGTCCTGGCCATCTCGAACTTTCGACGGTCGTGAAACTGCTTGACGTCCGAGCTCCCGTCGAGCTGCAGGTACTTTGTGACGCCCGTGAGGGGGTCCTTCCAACGCGCGAGCCACGTGACCGCGGGATCGTGGACGATGCTCCTCCATCGCTTCCCTCCGTTCTTGGGTACGGAAGGCGCCTTCGTTCCGGAGCTGATGTTTACGTCGACGTCTTCCGCGAGAATGCGTCTTCTGATTCTGCCGTTCAAAGGATGAAATCCACGGCCCATAAATATCCCCTCTCTGTCCACAACGTTTCTGGTCAATGGTATTCTTTGTCCGTCAATTAAGGCGTGGGGCCTCGTCCCGTTACCCGTCCGTCGTTCTTTTGTCCCAAGCCTTGCGGAAGCAGCGGATAAGCGTTCCGCGTCTTTCACGAGGCGCGCCCAATCCCAGCGTCTCACCTCCTTCGTCCACCACCCCCTCTTATCAGGACTATTCGACGACGAATTCGAAGAAGAAAGCCGTTGGTTATTGCCGCGAAGTAAGCGTGGCATCAACGCGTACCAGTCTTTCAGAAAGTTTTCGCAAAAGACGGGGTCTTCGACTAACGAGGGGTTCTTGCGTAATAAAACGGTAAAATTGACAGCGAACTGTTCCGTCTCGTTTGAAAGTGGGATGCTTTTGCGCGCGTCGCGATCATAGACGGACAGCCCCTTGCCTCGATAAGGCTCCGTAAAGCGCACCGCCGGATGCTCGCATTTCTTCCTCCATAGCGGACGGACGTTGTCACGCCTGTAAGAGCCTCCCGTCGTCATCGACATTGGATACGAATGATGAACATTTATTTCACGGATATCCCGTCAAGAACAACGAAAGACGGACTACTGCGGTTAAATCCGTCGATTTGAAATGTGCGTCATCTGTTAAGAACGAACAGGACGCCCCCCCCTTGACGCCACCATCCAAAAAATGATGAAGAAAACGTTTTGCAAAGTCGTGGTTCCCGTACTCAAGAGCGACACCTTCCTGCTCAGCATGATCGTGTTGTTGGTGTACTTGCACACGCGTGTCTCGGCCATGCACTGCGCGCGCATGGCGGACAGCGTTAACTTGTACGTCGAATCCAACATGAAGCGCATGTGTTCGAGGGTCGCCACCCTAGAAGCCCGTCAGAAACATCTGGAGGAAGTTCAACAGCAGCAACATCAACAAAGGCCGTCCCAATTATCCGAGCCAACCGATGGCGACGACAACAAGCGTGGCGGACGTGAAACGACAGCACGCGACCGTTTACGACATGAAAAAGGAGATGACGACGAGGGGGGCGACGAACAGGACGACGACGCCAGCGACATCAGCAACGAAATCAGGTTCATGTTTCATCGCCTGAACGCCATGCACAACGGCGGTGGAGGGGACGAGGGGGACGAGGGGGACGATGACGCGGGAGAGGGGGAGGAGTCAGATTACGATGGAGACGAGTGCAACGGCAAGAGACACTGCATCATCAAGGAGGAAGAGGATGACGAACAAGAAGACGGGGAAGGTGAGCAGGACAGGACCGAGATTACTGCGGCCGACGAAGGCGACAAACAGCAAGAACACGAAGAACAGCAGCAGCTACAAGAGCCCGTCAACGAGGGTAATGATGATACGGCACCTGCCGCATTCTCGCAAGAGGATCTCAGCAAGATGAAGGTCGTCGATCTCAAGGCCCTTGCAAAATCTTACGGTTGTGACACCCGGGGCAACAAGGACGCGCTCGTGCACGCCATCCTCGCGGCTACGACGTCATCGTGATCGATCAATACACTAGAAGGGCGCGTAAGGGATGGTGGTCGGGTCGCCCCCGGACATCGCTTTTCCTCCGTATGGAACCGTCAAGCGACCCGTCGACGTGATCATCTGCGGATCTAGAGGGTGATAGGCCAGGTTGTCCTTGGGCGTAGTGCAGCAGTTGGCGCTCTTCAAAAACGCGTCCCTCTCCTTTTTCTTCTTCTGCGCGAATTCGCGGTACCGCGCGATCTGTTGCGGACTTTTACCGTAAACACGACCGGTTCCCAATCCATAAGGATCGTTCAGTTCTTTACGGCATGTTCTGCCGTCGCAAATCTGGAGCGAGTGCTCGGGAAGCATAGTGCCGTTGCCATCAACCGTATCGACACAGGGAGCGCATACCGCTTCGCGGTAACTCTCGGCGCGCATCTCGTTGATGATGTCGTCGGCGTTGTGGATCAGATGCTGCCGGTACTTGTAGCTGTCGAGGAACGGCGAATTCACCGGGGGATAGATGAAGTTGAGCACGCAGCGAGGGCGGTAATCGGTGAACAGTCTGCCGTCGGCCATGCGCGGGGGGCAGTCAAAGTGCTTGTTGTTCGAAGGCCTCGTGCAGGCGGTGCACTCTCGGGCGCTGGCTGCTGATTTCGACATGTCAAATGGGTCGAGAGTGGGCGGCGTTCGTTCCTGGCGTCCGCTGTGTATATACCATTACAAGAACAAAATAAATTTATTGCTGAAGCGAAGAAAGAGAATCTCGATCGCAGCCTGTTCGGCGAGTTGCGCTTTGTCGTCTGTCGGCTGTTATCGTTTCTTGAGAGGGCGGGCGTCATGATCGGCGGAGGAACGGATCCGCACTGTAGCGAGAGATAGTCGGGTTGGAAGCTATGCTGAGCACAACAAAATTCAGTTGTCGGACTATAACCTAAAACCTCCGCGCACCACCTACCTGACCCGGCACGGAGCTGGCGTTTTGTTTGAAGTACATCTTGAACACTTTGGCGTCATTCGCGAGACTCTTAAGCGAGTCTGCAATACTTTTCAGAATATCGTTCCGCTCTTTCTCAAAGTCGTCCTCTTCCTCACCACTATTATAATGGCCATCATCGTCCCATTCTTTTTCCCCTTCTTCTTCCCCTTCTACTTCCCCTTCTTCTTCCCCTTCTACTTCCTCTTCTTCTTTCCTTTTGTCCCCTTCTACTTCCTCTTCTTCCTCTTCTTCCTCTTCTTCCTCTTCTTCCTCTTCTTCCTCTTCTTCCTCTTCTTCCCCTTTCACTTCCTCTTCTTCCCCTTCTTTTCTTACTTCCCCTTCTTTTCTTACTTCCCCTTCTCCCCCTTCGTAACCCTCCTCACCACTATAAGATGCGGCGTTTCCCGCGTGATAACCCCCATCTGGACTGCCTTCTTTTACGCCATCCTCCTCCTCTGATGATGATGACTCAAAATCCTCTGGATATTTATAGGAATCCTGTGATCCACCGTAACTGCGTCTCGACCTGCTGCTTCCCCTGCTGCTTCCCCTGCTGCTTCCCCTGCTGCTTTCCCTGCTGCTTTCCCTGCTGCGTCTCGACCTGCTGCTTCCCCTGCTGCTTCCCCTGCTGCCATGATCATTGTAGCTTGACGACGATGTCGAACGTGAAGAAGAGCCATCGCCTTGCTCTTGTTGTTGTACGGAACGCTGCTGATCCATAATTGCGGTATGTGTAGACGTGCGATTCTTCCTCTTGCCCGCTCCTTGCTGTTCGCTCACGTCGATGATTTTCTTCGTCGACATTTTCGCGAGCGAGCGTCTACGTCAGTTCGGAGATGTATATAACACAGATATCTTTTTTTCTGCGAATACATCAACGAGCACAGCCGCGTTTGCTGCGGGTTCGACAAGAAATCGCGCTCGCACGCACGCTCCCGTAGCCCGTGTAAGCGTCGAGCTTCAAGAGACAAGCGTAGCCGTTGCTATTATTATTGATATGCTATTCACGCTCCTGATCGTGTTCGCGCTGATCGTCGTGATCACGTTGCTGGACGACGGCGCGTCCAAACCTTCCGACGCGCTCATCGTCACGGCTGCTATGATGATCGTCGTCCTCCAGTACCTCCACGTCGTACAAGGCGGACTGTGCGCGAGGCGCGCCAAGCTCGCTTCCGAAAAATACAAGGACGCAGACAACAAGATATCGCGCGAAGCCGGAGGAGGAGGCGATGCCGAGGTCGACGAGCGCCTGGTGCGCAAGGGTCTGGGGCTCGGCTTGATCGACGACGGCGCCCATCTCTCGGACGAAAGGTTCCGCGGTTCAGAAAACTTATCCTCCCTGCCAAAGGGCATGACCATGTACACATCCTGCCTCAGCGCGCAGTCTTATCCCGACTCGGGAGGGAAGCTGTGGAACAATCTGGTTCCGCCCGACGAGCGTGCCGTGCAGAGCGTGCAACAGGACGAAGAAGGTACGGACGGTACAGAAGGGACTACGTGTTCGGCAAAGTCCGCGGCCAGCATCATACGATCGAGGCGCTTCCACTTCACGCGCACACCCACGTTCTCGAGACGAGACGGCTTCGTGCTGGGTCCGAATACGCTCGTCGGACCTTACTCATTCAAGCTGGGAATACGCGGAGACATGGCGTTCACCATATTCGTCGTCTGTCAATTCACAGGAGATATAGATGGCTCTCCGGCCACCCTGTTCAAGCTGTTCGCCAACACCCGGGGGAATAACGGAATATCGATGGTCATTGAGGAGGGCTCGAGTAGGGGCGACAAGCGCGCGATGCGCATGAGCGTCGCGATAGGAGACGGTACAAAGGTGCCGTGTAAACCAAAGGGCCAGAAAGACGCGGTTCTCGTCGACGCGAACAAAAAGTACATGTTCGTGGTGGTCAAAAACTACAACCGTGTCAGGGTCGACATGTACAACGTGCACGAGTCCGAGGACGCGCGCGTGCCCCTGGCGGAAGCCAACCTTGGCGCCAACGAGCCCCTCCTCTTCAGCAACAAGGACATGGTCATCAACGAGGGCGCCAACTGGAATGCCAACATTCAGGCGTTCGGCGTGTACGACCGGGCACTGACGCCCAGGGACGCGTCGCTGCTGCACGACCACTTTTACGAGATGTACAAGGAGCTCGACACGACGTACCTACAGCTGGCGGAGCAGATCGAAAAGTTGGCCAAGCGGAGGGCGTGCCCGTTCGGCGAAGCGACGTGCGGAGTGTGCAAGGGCGTTGACGACTGGACCGAGATCGAAAACGTTTACGCGGCGAGCGACGAGTGCAAGAAGGCGATCGCGGCCTTCTGCTCCGACCACCCTACGCACGAGCGCTGCAAGTGCTGGAACGTCAACCACCCGGCGTACGACAAGCAGTGCAAGATCCATCGATGCTCTATGAACGGTTACAGTACCGCGGAATGTCAAGAATATACGAAACGCGGAAACGACCCTGAAGAGAAAGAATCGAAAATGTCTACCGACGAGGTGAGGGAGCTGCTGGCGGCTGTTGTCAAGCAGGAACAGGATCGCGCCGCCGCGGCCAAGGAAGCCGAAAAAGCGGCGGCTGAAGAGAAAGAAAAACAAGAACGCGCCAGAGGCGGCCGACACGACGACGATAAGCTGCGCGCAATGGGGACGCGCGCGACCGAAGAAGCCGCAAATTATCACGGCGAATCTCGTGACGTCGATGACGAATATCCCTCAGAAGACACGGATAATAAGCCATTTTGGAAGAGAATGCTCGGACTGTGATACACAAGTGCAAACAGGGCGATACTCATCAGGCGGAACTTACGTACCATGGAAGGACTGATTATCAGACAAAAAGCGTCACGATCACGGTGATGTTGTCGGTGCTGCCTCGCGCGATCGCTTCGTCGACGAGCACGCGCGCGATGTTTTTCCCGGACTTTATCGCAGATTTTGCCGTAAGTAAATCGTCTATTATTACGGCAACTTCGTCGTTCGTGAACACGTCCCAAAGACCGTCGCTAGCGGTGCACGCCCACCTGTCCCGCTTTCCCAATTTGTAGACGAACACGTCGGGGACAGGCGACACGTGAGGCCGCAGATTCCAGTCCCCCAGGGCGCGCGTCATGTTGAGCACGCCCTGTACCCTGTGGCCACCGAAAAAGTCGGTGGTTATGCGCCCTCCTCCGCGGAGGATGCGCGCTCGGTCTCGGGCGTGATCCATGCCGTGATCATCCGTGATCTGCAAGACGCCCTTTGGCGTCCTGAGCACCATGCGCGTGTCGCCGACGTTTGCGACCGTCAAATTTCCGGTCTCGCGTTCGAGCAGTCCCATACACACCGTAGAGCCACACATCATGGCATTCTCGTCCTTCATCCTCTTGTTCGCGTTCTTTCCGTGTCGAGCCGCGATTTTTTCGTAGCAATAACGATCGACAGACTTCATCGCCTGCACTAAGGACGCCCTCGCGTCGTTTCCCGATCTTTTCATCTCGGATACGATCTCGGACGGCATTCTATCTGCGCACATGTCCGCCATTTCGCATCCGCCATGACCATCGTAAACGGCAAAAAAGTAAAATCCACGCGGGTTCTTGTTCTCGACGCTGTACCGGTCCTCCATATACTCCCTGCCGTTCCTGACGCTGCAGACCTCGGTGCGCAATCGCGATCGACTGTTCGTGTTCTGGGTCTTGGCGGTATATGACGTTGTGCGCGGAGGCGTCGTGTCGCGCATGTCGCGCATGTCGCGCATG
>LKMJ01000871.1_pt1 | contig 25194 bp, 25 predicted proteins | sample 643391 | NCBI WGS metagenome assembly LKMJ01 (sample SAMN04112250, study PRJNA286221) | soda lake metagenome | biome: soda lake; feature: Kulunda Steppe; material: water; isolation source: sample PL-Br10 brine of Picturesque Lake | place: Russia: Kulunda steppe | collected 2010-07 | reverse complement strand
GACACAGACGGATGATGTGCTTGCTGAAATTCTCACCGAACTCCGAGCGATTCGGGAGGCTGTCGAGACACCGAACGCGCCCAAGAGCCGTACTGCGAGAAACCAGGCCACCGATGGTGCGAGCGCCAAACAGCACAACGCAGACGGCCACCCCGACTCTCACACCAACCGATGACAGCCGCCGATCGCGAGCCGACGGCCTCGATCGACTGGCTCGAACTCGGCGACAATGAGGAGGTCCACTGGGTAGACGGCCCGCGACTCCAGAGCGTCTATCCGGTGGTTGCCGTCGCTGTCGTCGGCGTTGTGGCAATCATCGCTGCCGTCGTGCTGACCGTCGTCTCGCCGTGGTGGCTGCTCGGGTCGGTAGCCCTTGCCGCTTTGCCCTGCTGGAGGTACGCTCGTATTACAAACACCGCGTATCTGCTGACGAACCGTCGGATAGCGGTCAAAACCGGCGTTCTCGGCGTTTCGGTTCGCGTCGTCACGATCGATCGCATACAGAACACGCAGGTCAAACAGGATTCGATCGGCCGACTAGTCGGCTACGGGCAGGTCATAATCGAGACTGCCGGTGGCTCGGGGCTCGTCTTCGGGAACATCGATACACCGACGACGGTTCGGTCGACGATCGATGCTCGTCGCGATCGGACCACGGCGGAGACGATTCCCGGCACACGAGAGCAGTGGGTTGGCGTTCTCAGAGAGGTTCGGGCGTGGCGGCGGGCGATCGACGGTAACTAGCTCCAACAGCTCCTCTCAAAACGGTTATCGGGTGGCTACAGTCAACAGGCATATTATCCAGTCAACACAACCGTGAGGTATCGATGAAAGCCGTTGTTCTGACAGCAGGCAAGGGAACACGTATGCGGCCGCTGACGGAATCGGTACCGAAACCGATGCTCCCGGTGGCCGATCGCCCACTCGTCGCCCACACGGTCACCGATGCGATCGAGGCCGGGGCGACCGAGATCATCCTCGTCGTCGGCTACGAGGCAGAGTCGGTTCGCGAGTGGTTCGGGTCGGAGTATCGTGGCGTCCCAATCAACTATGCCGTTCAGGAAGAACAGAACGGAACAGCCGATGCCGTCAACGCCGCACGCGAACACCTCGATGGACCGTTTGCGGTGCTCAACGGCGACAATCTCTACGATCGGGCTGCGATCGAGAACCTGTTTGAGAGCGGCCCGGCCATCTGTGCGATCGAGGTCGAGGATCCGCGCAACTACGGCGTGTTGAGCACGGACGGTGGGGTCGTGACCGGGATCGTCGAAAAGCCCGCCGACCCACCGACGAACCTCGCAAACGCCGGTGCGTACGCGTTCCCCGCGGAGGCCAGCGCGTGGCTCGACGTCCCAGCGAGCGAACGCGGCGAACACGAGATCACCGACGTTCTCACGCGAGTGATCGACGCCTACGACGTGACGCCAGTGTTGGTCGATCGGTGGTTAGATGTCGGTCGACCCTGGGAGTTACTCGAAGCCAACGAGTGGAAACTCGGCGAGCTCGGTCGCCGACTCGACGGCACGGTCAGCGAGGATGCGACGATCGAGGGCGACGTCGTCGTCGAATCGGGGGCGACGGTTCGCTCCGGTGTCGTCATCGAGGGGCCAGCCCTGATCCGATCGGGGGCGACTGTCGGCCCGAACGCCTACGTGCGCGCCAGGACGCTGGTCGACGAGGGTGCACGCGTGGGTCACGCTGTCGAGATCAAAAACAGCGTCCTCTCGCCGGGGGCGACCGTGGGCCATCTCTCGTATGTCGGAGACAGCGTCCTCGGCCAGAACGTCAACTTCGGGGCCGGCACTACCGTTGCGAATCTCCGTCACGACGATGCCGACATCTCGTTCACTGTCAAAGGCGATCGCGTCTCGACCGGCCGCCGAAAGTTCGGCGTCGTCGCTGGCGATGAGACGAAAACCGGTATCAACACGAGTCTGACGCCGGGTCTGAAACTCGATGTCGGCACACAGACCAGGCCCGGCGAAACGGTCGATCGGGACCGGTAGCACAACAGCAGTCCGTACTACTCTTCAGCGTCGTCGACCGACACCCAGAGATGGACGTGATACTCCGTGTCATCGATCGACGGCTCCGGGGGCACGTCCCCATCGGGGAACAGAAGCCAGACGATGCGGATTTCCTCACCGGTCATCGTCGGTTCGAGGTCGTGTGTGTGGAGCCAGGACTCGTTGTGGTCGAGTGCTGTCTCGAACCGATCAAGTTCGCGTTGTTCGGTGACGACAGTGTCGTTTATTGGTGGCCCGTCGGTTCCCTCACCAACGGTTGCGGTTTCGTTTTCGATCTGTTCGGTCTCCTGTTCGAGGACGACGATCGAGTACTCGGTCCGGTCGTGTTCGTGGTTGTCGACGCCGACGACGATCTCCTCGCTGTCACCCTGGACGAACTCGGTGGGGTAGTTCGCCGCGACGTGGTCGCCGTCGTCGTCTTCGGTCAGGATATACACGGCCGAAAACCGCTCACCATCTGGCGGGACGAGGATGGCAAAGCTGACAGTGCCAACCGCGAGGACGATCGACGCCACGAGCAACACGTTCAGCACACCGTCGAATCGTGTCTCGGGTTCGAACAGTTCCGTCCGCCCGGCGTGGTACCACTCGCGGTAGGGGACAGCGAACCGCTCGTCCTCGGGGAGCACCCACCGTCGTTTCGTGGCGATCGCCGTCGTGAGAACGACGAATCCGGTAAGAGCGACCATAATCGGTGCCAGCCGAATCCCCCACGGCGTGAAGTTCAGTACGAGCCCGATCAGCGGAGAGATTGCGATACTGAGTCCGAACGCGAGCGCGAGGCGTTCGATGCCATCGATCCCCGATCGGCCGGTAGCCGACAGGAACCCGTCGACGCGTGTGTGGCTCGACTGCTCGTCGCTGGGCCCGGTAGAGCCGTCAGTCTGTGACGCCCCCGTCGATTCCGTCGGTGACTCGCCGGCCTCCGGAAAGAGCGCCGCAATAAAGACATATCCCGGGACGAAGAGGATGAACGCCAGCCCAAGCGGGATTCGAAGCGGTGTCTCGCGGATGACTGGTGTGAAGACAGCGACGTTGACGAGCGCCGTCAGCACGAGCATCGCGGTGAGATCAGCCGGAAGTTGTCGCAGTTGTCGGGGGAGTAACAGCCACAGCGCCCGTCGATCGACCATTCACCCCTGTATCGGGGAGAGGCTGATAAAAGTCACTCGGTTACTGATCGCGAAACCGCTTGTTCATATGGATAACGCCCCGTATCAATCATCTGCAGTCGCCGAACCATCCGTGCCGGGACTGGTGTCGGTACGGCCACAGAGCGTCCGAACCGTTTCGATAACGGTTGCTGCCTCATCAGTCGAGAGTGGTGTCGGCGTGAACGCCGCCTGCTCGTAGGCCGTCGTCACCGAACGAAGGTGGCCGTCATTGCCGTTCGTGTTGGCCTGGTGATAAAACTCCCAGTGGGTGAGCGTGCTGTCACGATCGGCCGTCGTTGGCCACGCCTGTCTGAGGGCACTGTAGCCTGTCCGGACCGCCCGCTCCGGGCGCTCGTTCGAGAGGTCGGTCTCGGCCTGTTCGAGCAAGGCGTCGACGGCCGATGTGGCGTCACTGCCAGAGTCATCGGACTCAGCCGACTCGGCTGTCGTGGCCGTGGCCGTCGGCACCGATCGATCGTCTTGATCGTCAGTGAGCGACTCGGGCTCTGATGGCTCGTCGTCGGTACGTCGCCACCACACCGCTCCAGCACCGATCGCGACGACGAGCCCACCGATACCAGCCATCCACAGTATCCAGCTGGACGCTGATGACTGGCCACCATCACCTGTTCCGCTACCGCCGCCGCCCGCTGTCGCTCCGGTAATCGTCGTCTCGTCGCGCGATTCGCTCAGGCTCGTCTCCGCACCGTCGTAGACAGCGGCGAGCTGACGTTCGTCACCCTCATTAACGTCCGTCGGAACAGTCGTCGAAAACTCGCCAGCCGAATCAGTCGTCGCCGACCCAACCGACTCGCCATCGACGACAAGTTCGATCGGCTGGTCGGCGACTCCGTCGCCGTCGGCCGTCGTGAGCGTTCCCTCGACGGTGTGGTTGCCGTCGTCGCCGTCGGCCGGTTCAGCGTCGACACGCAGGTCGGTCTCGGTTTCGGTGACGGTAATCGGTGTCGAGGCCGCCGTCGAGGCAAGCGCGAGTTCGTCCTCGGGTAGTGTGACAGTGAGTTCGTGGGTCCCGTCACTGACGGCTGCTGGAACGCGCAGATCGCCGTCGAACGTCCCGTCGGTGGCCGACACCGTGCCGATCGGTGTCCCGTCAATTTCGACCGTCAGCGGAACGTCATCGATGGGATCGCCACCTGCCGAAAACTCTCCCGCGACAGCGACGTGCTCGTCGTAGGCGGTCGTCCCGTCGGCATCGAGAGTGGCAATCGTCGGCTCAACCTGCTCGATCGAGAGATCCACGTCGGTTTCTGTGCCGAGATACGTCGACTGGCGATCGGGGATGTACGTGACTGTCACGTTCGAGAGCGACTGGGGCTGAGTCGTCGGCTGGAACTCGACATCGAACGATCCAGCCGCGTCCGTTCGGACATCGACTGGGTCACCGTCTACCTCCAGTGAGAGATTCTCGTTTGCGATCGTCGATCCATCAGCAGCCTGCAACTCGCCGTCGATCGTGAGCGGGTCGAGAAACGAGGCCGTTTCGCCGTCGGGGTCGAGTACCAGTTCGGTTTCGATGAACTGCTCTTGGCGGACGATCGTCTGTGATTGCTCGACATCGTCGGTCGACTCGTTGATGTTCGCACTGGCATCCGAGAAGTCCTGTCCAGTTTCATTTTCGAGGAACTCGTAATTGGTGGTGACAGTTCCGCCAGCGGCTTCGATCTCGTCGGCGAGTGCTTCGAGTTCCCGGGCCAACTCAAGTGCCAACTCGTCGTCACCGGCTTGCCGTGCGTCCTCATACTCCTCGAACGTCGCTTCGTACTCCTCGATGAGGTCAGCAAGCCGTTCCTGTTCCTCGCCGGTTTCTTCGAGCGTCGAGCCAACGTCATCCTCATCGTCGTCATCTCCGCCGTCAGTATCCGTCTCTCCGGCGACCTCAACGTACTGTGAGAGGCGCTCTCGATACTCTTCGCCGACGAAATTTCGTGCCTGCTCGTACTCGCCCTCTGAAAGCGAAACAGTGCTGTCCTGGAGCTGGCTCCCCATCCGATCGGTGAGCCAGGCTTCGAGCTGGCTCGAATCACCGTCGGCAGCGTACTCGTCTGGGTTCTGATGTCGAACGGTCTCGTTTTCTTCCTCTGTCACTGCCGTCGTCGCGAGCGTCGAATCGGTTGCTGTCGAATCGGTTGCTGCTGTCGTCGCGACACCGACACTGATTGCTACGGTTAATACGCAAAAAATGGCCACAGAGACACGGACGACATCGTTCACACAGAGAGATTTGTCGCGTGAACCAAAAATGTGTCTGCTCGGACCGATCTGCCGGTAGCACAAATCAGTAGGTTCAACACACCGCCGCAAAACCAGTGTACTGTATGCGTCCGACGCGCCAGTCGTGGGCCGTGGGTGGGCTTGCAGTCGTCGTCACGGTTCTGGCGATCGGTTTCGACCACCCGCTGTTGCTCGGAGCGACGGCACTGCTTGGCGGATGGCTTCTCGCCCGCCAGTATGTCTTTTTTAGAACGGTGAACGAAACCCTCGACGCGCTGTCGGTCAACCAGTCGGTACCAGCGTCTGCCATCCGAACTGACGAGACGCTCCCGGTCACGCTCACAGCGGAGCGATCGGACGCACTTGGACTCTCGCTCACGCTTGACGCTGGCGTCCCCTCGGCTGCCCGCTTACAGGAACCGTTATCGCTTTCGCTTGAGCCAACCCAGTCAGCAGCCGAACAGACGGCAGTCACCGAGTGGCCGGTCGCCGGCCGTCACACGTTTGACGAACTAGCGCTCACGGCGACCGATGGGCTCTTCGAGATCACCGTCCCACTCGGTCAGACGCCAACAGTCACGGTCGAACCCCGTGGCCCCAGAAATATTCATCTCGGCGAAGGCGGCGACCGCGTGGCGATCGCAGAGGGGGCACATGCAGCCGGTCGACTCAGATCCGGACTCGAACCAGCCGAACTCCGCGAGTACGTTCCGGGTGATACCGCCGACCAAATCGACTGGAACGCCACGGCCCGACTCGCCGCCCCTCACGTCCGCGAGTATGAGAGCGAAACCGATCAACCGACGGTCCTCGTCGTCGACCAGCGGCCATCGCTCGCGATTGGGCCCCCAGACGAGACGAAACTCGATTATCTGCGGGAAGTCGCACTCGCGATCACCGAGAGCACGGCCCAGCTTGATGACCCGCTTGGATTCGTCAGCGTCGACGAGAACGCGATCACAGCCCGCATCGCGCCATCAACGACGCGCCATCGGGCGATTCGTCGCCACCTGCTCGACCTCGACACCAAACCGAAGCCCGACGCGCCGGCCGAAGCCACGCCGAGTGCTGGACTAACGCTTGCCACACTTCCTCGATCGGCACTCGGCGAACTCTCGACCGACAGCGGCGACGCGCTCTCCCGATCGCTAACGCCATTTTACCGGAGTCGTCAGTTGACCCACGAGCAGGTCGACTCCGAGCCGCTACTGGCAGCCGTCCGCGTCGCGACAAGCCGCCAGCGCGGCCGCGTACTGACAATCATCTTCACAGACGAGTCGAATCCGGCGACAGTCCGGGAAGCCGTCTCTACCGCCAGAGCAGACGGGAACGATGTCCTCGTTATTCTCGCTCCGACAGTCCTCTTCGAACCGGGTGGACTGCGCGATGCTGAACGCGCCTACGATCGGTACCGCTCCGTCGAGACGTTCCGATCTGAACTCGACGATCTGGAACGCGTTCGCGCACTCGAAGTCGCACCCGGAGACCGGATCGAGACACTCCTCGCTCTCGGTGACCGATACGAACGGACGCAACGCAGTCGACAACGGGGTGGTCTCCAGTGACCGACCGCTCACCCCGACGCGTCGACTCCAGCGTGTTGCTGCCGGAGCAACCGGCGCTCCACCGAGGGGAGCTCGTTGCAATCAGCGGTCTCGTCGTCGCCTTTGGGCTGGCTGCTGGACTGGCTGGCCTTGGTGTGGCACTCGCCACGATCGCCATCTGGTATCGGGCTGGCACGCCGTATGCGATCGCCGCCGGCCACGTGCTGCTGGTTGCGCTGGCCCCCGAGGCGTTCGATATCGTCTCGATCGTCCTCGTCGAAACGGCGATGATCGGGCTGGCAATCGCTCCGGCCACATGGGCCGACTGGCCAGTTCGGATCGACCTCCCGACGGTCGTCGCGACGCTCTTGCTAGCGACGGTCGCTATCCTCGCGCTCCGATACCAGCCCCTCTGGATCGCCGGCCTCCTCACCGTCGGCGCGCTCGCACTCGCCAGTTACGCCCTCTACCGGTACAGTCTGGTCGCACTCGACCTGATCGACGACTCCGAACCCACACCATGAGCATCGAATCCACTGACGACCAACGCAATCGAACAGCCGCCAGCGACAACCGAGAACAGCCGACGCCCGATCAGCTCGAACAGTCTGCCAAACTGGAACTGCTCACTGAAGAAAACCGACGGCTCCGGGCAGAGTACGCCCGCGCCCGCCAGTCCCGGTATCGACGGACCGCGATCGGGCTGGCGGCGATCGGCCTGTGTGCACTCGTCGGTGGCGTGATCTTTCCCGACAGTCGTGAGGTACTCGTCGCCTTCGGCGCGACCGGGCTGTTCGGAGCGGTGTTGACGTACCTCCTCATGCCAGAGCAGTTCGTCGCTGCAGACGTCGGCGAACGTGTCTACGCCGCGGCGGCGGCAAACGGGTCGGCGATCGTCACCGAACTCGGACTCGGTGACGATCGGATCTATCTGCCCGGCGATGTCGAGACGGCACGGCTGTATATCCCACAGACCGTCGACTACGACTGGCCGGCAGCTACCGACGGCCCGTTTGTCCTCGATGCCGACAGCCGTGGCCTCGTGCTCGAACCGACTGGCGGCCCGCTGTTTACCGAGTTCCAGCGGGCGGTGACCGGCGAGGTGGCCGCGACACCCGGCCCGCTTGCGACACAGCTCTGTGAAGCGCTAACCGAACAGTTCGAACTCGCAGGCAGTGCCCGCCCGGACGTCGACGCCGCCGATGGGCGCGTCACTGTCGCCATCATGAATAGCGCCTTCGGCGACGTCGATCGGTTCGACCACCCGATCGCCTCGCTACTCGCTGTCGGGTTCGCGATCGGGCTCGACCGCCCGGTCGAGTGTTCGGTCGCCGTCGGCGACGACCGATCGGACTGGCTCGTCACGTGTCGGTTCGAGCCGATCGAGCCTGCTGAGACGGAGACTGTAACGAACGAAACCGAAAACTAAGTGCCTTTATTTGTGTCAGACAGTCTGAGCCAGACTATCCCACGTCGTCGATGAGTGGCTCGAAGGCGTCCTGACCGACGTCTGGGAGCGCCACCGAGTCGACGATATCGGAGACGACCTCCCGTGGGTCGACGTTGCTCAGGTCGGCATCGGTACTCAACACGAGCCGGTGAGCGAGGATCTGCGTCGCGATTGCTTTGACATCGTCGGGGATCGCATACTCCCGTCCGCGAATTGCCGCCCGTGCTTTGCTCCCATTGAGAAACGCAAGCGTCGCACGCGGTGAGGCGCCGAACGTGACATCCGGGTGCTCTCGCGTCGCCGAGACGAGATCGAGAATGTACGATTTGACTGGCTTGGAGACGTGGACAGTGTTGACCGTCTGCCGTGCGCTGACGAGTGATTTGACGTTGATTGCCTGTCCGGTTTGCTCAGGGCTAAGGTCAGGGTTGGCGTCGAACCGATCGAGCAGTTCGGCCTCTGCGTCGCGGTCGGGCAACTCGATCGTGAGCTTGAACATAAATCGATCGCGCTGGGCCTCCGGAAGCTCGAAAACGCCCTCCATCTCGATCGGGTTCTGGGTTGCAACGACCATAAACGGCTCCGGCAGCGCCAGTGTCGTGCCCTCGATCGTCACCGTCCGCTCTTGCATGGCCTCAAGCAGCGCACTCTGTGTCTTCGGGGTCGCACGATTAATCTCGTCTGCGACGACCAGATTCGAGAACACGGGCCCCTTTCGAAGATCGAACTCTCCGGTTTCTTCGCGGTAGATGTGCGTGCCAGTGATGTCTGCTGGAAGGATGTCCGGTGTCATCTGCACGCGCGTGTACTTGATGCCGATCGCTCGCGCAAACAGGTTCGCGATCGTCGTTTTCGCAACGCCGGGAACGCCCTCTAAGAGGAGATGCCCACGGGTCAATAGCGCGATCGTCAGGTGCTCGATCGCGTCCTCGTTGCCGACGAGAACGTCGTCGACTTTGTTCGTCACTGCCTCGTAGAGAACCTGTGGGTCGTCGGTCGTGATCTCATACCCGTCCGTCTCGCTCATCGTCGGTTCGTTTCGAGCGGGTGCGGTTAAGGGCTGCTATCACGCGCTGGATACGTCGTTCGTCCCAGTCGGGATGTCGCTGGCGAAGGTAGGCGGCTCGATCGGCATCCGAAATCATGCTGTCCCCATCGATCTCTATCGATGGTGAGCCGGTGACGGCTCTGTACCGTCTTTCGATCGCCGGACGGAGCTGCCAGCGTGAGAGTGCTGCCAGTGAACCGACAGCGAGCAGTCCGATCAGCGCCTGCAACAGCGCACTGCCCCGAATCGCAAGCAGTGTTCCGACAAGCGGTGGCACGGAGTCGGCGTGAGAGAGGTCAAACAGGACCTGCTCGGTGTCAGCGTACTGGGCCCGAAGGAAGGCTGCATTGTCGGGTTCGCCGTACATCGCATTGATCGCGATACTCGGATCGCCGACGACAACCACGTCGCCGTCGCCGACCGGTTCTGTCGTGGCGACGGGATAGGACGTGAGGTCGTCTTCATCGTCGATCTCGTCGTCGTCGTCTTCGGCGAGGTAGACGAACTCACTCGTCGAGACGAGTACCGTCCCGTTGCCCGGCTCGATCGCTGTCGCGTAGTTCAACGAGAGTTGCTCGACGCCGGTCGTCCGCGAGTGGTTTTCGACGCCTGTTGCGATCGGCATTGCTGGCCCGCGGTCGTACTGCTGGTTGTCGAGAACGAGCCGTCCATCAGGCTGTGCATCCGCACCGACGGCGGTGAGCAACTCGGCTCCCGGCTCGCCGAAGTTCTCCATGATAACGAGCGTCCCACCGTCCTCGACAAACTGCCGGACCCGATCGGCGTCCGCCTCGCTGTAGCTGGTGTCGGGTGCAACGACGAACGCGACCGTCTCGTTTGCCTGTACGTCCTCGTACTCGCTCGTCTGCTCGATCAACTCGACGTCACCACCCTCGTCGTCGATCGCCTCGCGAAAGTCGCTGGTGCCATCCCACGCCGGATTGTAGAGGCCGAAGGCGACAGCCGAGGTGCTGGCTGCGACGACTAACCCACCCAGAACCGCCACCGACAGCGCGGCGAGCAACACGGCCGGCCACGCGATCCCGTTTCGATCACGAAACCAGCGACGCGGGTCCATCAGCTCACCAGCTCCGCACACCGCGATCGCCGCGGCTGGGTGTAACCGACGTTTCTGTGGCTCACACCGGCAACACCTCCGGTGGCAAGATCGCGAGAATCCGTCTGACGACGATGACTGCAAACCCAACGAGCCCGATCGCGATCAGCCAGCGAAGCCGCCGACGCCACGGTGGCGTGATCGTGATCGGCTCGGTGAGCTCCGTGACGATCAACAATCCGATCAGCGACAGCACGAACACCAGCTCGTAGGACAGCGAACCGAGCATCGTCAACACGACGATCGTCGCGACCATCCACGCGAGCTGACCGTGGATGAACCGCATGCGGCGCTGAGTCGACATCTACTGGTGAGCAACAGGGAGGGGAGATAAAAGTCACTGTCGATCTCGCAATCGACAGGCTCCGGTAGTGCTATCAGCCAGTCGACGGAACACCGTGGTATGTTTGGAACGAGCGGTATCCGTGGCACTGTCGGTACAGACGTCACTGCGTCGCTTGCGCTTTCTGTTGGTCGTGCGGTCGCATCCGAGGGCTACGATCGGGTCGTCGTCGGCCGAGACCCACGCGACAGTGGCCAGGTGCTGGTTGATGCCGTCGCCGCCGGGCTCAGAGAGTGTGGCGCCGACGTCATCGAGGTCGGCGTCGAGGCAACGCCGACGATCGCCCGCGCGGTCGGCACCTACGATGCCGACGCTGGCGTCGCGGTGACAGCCTCGCACAACCCACCAACCGATAACGGCCTCAAGCTCTGGACCCCATCCGGGCAGGCCTTCGGCACCGACCAGCGAGAGGCGATCGAACGCCGACTGGCCGACGAGTCGGCCGATCTCAGACCGTGGGACGAACTCGGCACGCGACGAAAGCGCGTCGACGCCGCCGAACACCACGCGGCGGCGATCGCAGAAACGGTGTCGATCGACGACCCGCCACGCGTCGTCGTCGATATCGGCAACGGTGCCGGCGGGCTCACGGCGAGCCTGCTTGCGGAGGCTGGGTGTCACGTCGAGACGCTAAACGGCCAGCCAGACGGTGCGTTCCCCGGCCGCCCGAGCGAGCCAAACCGAGAGACCCTCTCGACACTGATGGCCCTCCTCGAATCCACCGACGCGACCGTCGGCATCGCCCACGACGGTGACGCCGATCGGATGGTCGCCGTCGACGACACCGGCTCGTTTGTCCCGAAAGACGTCTTGCTGGCGCTTTTCGCCCGCGAAGCCGCCAGCGAGGGCGATCGAATCGCTGCCCCCGTCGATACGAGTCTCGCTGTCGACGACGCCGTCGCCGAGGTGGGCGCGTCGGTGACCCGAACCCGCGTCGGTGACGTCTACGTTGCCGAACGCGCGACCGAACCCGATGTCGTTTTCGGTGGCGAGCCAAGCGGGGCGTGGATCTGGCCCGAGGAGACGCTCTGTCCCGACGCACCGCTTGCAGCGTGCAAACTCGTCGAACTGGTCGCCGATCGCGGTCCGCTGTCGGCGCTCGTCGACACCGTCGAGACGTATCCGATCGATCGGACGTCGATCGAGGTGCAGGACAAACCCGGCGTGATGGAACGCGTCGAAGACCGCGTTCGGAGTGAGTACGCTGAGATCGAGACGATAGACGGCGTTCGCGTCGACTCCGGCGACGGCTGGTTCCTGATCCGGGCAAGCGGCACCGAATCCGTCGTCCGGGTCACCGCAGAGGCACGCGAGCACGGCCGCATGGAGTCGCTGTTCGCCGAGGCGATCGAGATCGTCGAGTCGGCAGCGCGATCGACAGACGCCGATACGTGACCGGAAGCGACTCGTAGTATGACCAGAGCTATATACAACTCCAGCGAGAACGGCGACCATGACCGACGACACCGACGTGGGATGGTTCTCCGGTGGCGACGACGGAGCGATTGACGCGATTCGCACCGGCACCGCCAGCGAGCCACGCGCGTGGCCAACGCTGGCAGTCGACGCTGGCTACGCCACCGACGAAGCCGACTACTACGATCGACTCCACGAGGCAACAGTTGCGGCGACCCGATCGGCCGTCGAACGCGCAGAACGGGCCGACGATCGCCAGCTCGTGCATGCAGTGCGGGCGATGGATGACTGTCTGCGAACGGCAAACGAACTCGCCGAGCGGCTGGCCGAGTGGGCCGGGACGATCGATCCCGACGCCGGAACGGGAGTCAAGTACGCCCGCGAGCTGGCTGATCGAGAGCTCGCGGACGACCCCGGTCCGATCCGATCGCTGGCCGAGCGTGTCGTCGATCTCGCCGAAGAAGCCGAGCAGTTGGAGGCGTTCGTCGAGCGACAGACGCCGATCGTCGCGCCGAATCTGGCCGCACTCGCCGGGCCGGTGCTTGCAGCGCGGCTGCTCTCGCTTGCTGGCGGGCTCGAAGCGCTGGCAAAGAAACCAAGCGGCACGGTACAGGTACTGGGTGCCGAAGACGCGCTGTTTGCCCATCTCCGCGGACACGCACCCTCACCCAAACACGGGATTATCTACACCCACGACGGCGTCCGTGGCACCCGCCCCGACCACCGTGGGTCGGCTGCCCGGGCAGTCGCGGGCAAACTCTCGATCGCCGCCCGAATCGATCACTACTCGGGCGAAATGAACCCCGAACTGGAGGCTGAACTCGCCGATCGGATCGAGACGATTCAGGCGCGATCGACCGAGGAGACCCAATGACTGAGCCACCACTCCCTGACGGCGTCGAGCGCCGCACATTCGACGGGGCCACCCGACTTGCTACCCGCGGCGAGCCAGTGTACGGCGAGCCAACCGATGGCGAGTGGCGCGCCTGGAACCCCGATCGATCGAAACTCGGGGCCATGCTTGCTCTCGGGATGGACACCGGACTCGTCGGCGGCGAGACAGTGCTGTATCTCGGTGCGGCAAGCGGGACGACCGTCAGCCACGTCGCCGATTTCGCCGGGCCGACCTACGCCGTCGAGTTCGCCCCGCGGCCGACGCGGGACCTGCTAGATGTCGCCCAGTCGCGATCGCGGCTGTTCCCACTGCTTGCAGACGCCCGCAAACCCGAAACCTACGCCCACGTGGTCGAGTCGAACGTTGACGCGATCGTTCAAGACGTCGCAACCCGAGGGCAGGCACGGGTCGCCCTCGAAAACGCCCAGTTTCTCGCCGACGACGGTCGGCTCCTGCTTGCGGTCAAAGCCCGCAGCGAGGACGTTACTCGGGACCCAGCGGCCGTCTTCGCGGACGTCCGCGAGGAGCTTGCAACCGGCTACGAGATTCTCGACGAACAGCGACTCGATGAGTACCATACCGACCATCTCGCGATCATCGCACGGCCGCGATAGCGTGGGACGATTCCGGTGCTACCGATCGGCAAGCAGGTGGTAGAACCCCTCGGCGAGTCGCGGAAACGCGAGCATCGAGCCGACCGCGAGGAGGCCGGCGACCACAAGCGAGAGCGGCCCAACGCCGGTTGCGATCGCGAGTGCCGGGCCACCGAAGGCTGCAGCGGCGAGGACAATGTTGTAGTAGAGTATTCGCAGGACGATCAGTGACGGCGTCAGCGAGACCCAGCCGAGGGTGTCGGTGGCGATCGGTTTGATCCAGCCGCCGCGGATCGCGGTCCCAACAGCGACCATGGTCATCCACGCCAGCAGCCCAGCCGCAGTCGCGTCGTAAACGCCAGTCCCCGGTGCTGCCATGATCGCAAACAGGACTGGCAGGGAGAGCACCGACACGTCACCAAAGATGTGACTGCAGTCGTGGAGAAACTGGCCGAATCGACTTTTTTCGCTGCGAGCGAGCGTGCCGTAGCCATACCACGTCCGGCGCGTCGCGCTGTATGCAGGCTCGGTCTGTCGAACGGGATTCCCTCGATCGCGGCCCATACGGTACCCTACCACAATGGGGATGATAAAGACTCACGGGCCGATCGGCACCGATCTACTAAAATAGTACAAAACAGTTCCGCGCTGCCAACTGCCGTTACAGGCGGGTGACGTTTTTTGCGCGTGGGCCTTTGGGGGCCTGTTCGATGTCGAATTCGATCTCCTGTCCTTCTTCGAGGTCCGGGCCGCCGACGTCTTCCATGTGGAAGAATACGTCATCGTCCGCGTCGTCCGTCGAAATGAAACCGTAGCCGCCTGTGTCGTTGAAGAAATCAACGTTACCTTTCGCCATTACAACTGAACGGAGGGCAGTTGCAGGCATAACGCTTCCGAGAGTCGTGATACCACGACCGCCGATCGTTCCGGGTGGCGATGAGAACGCCTACGGATGCGATCGCGTCGGAAAAAACTGGCAGCAGTGGTTGTTACTCTGTCTTGGCCACATCAACCGTTTCATCCCTCCCATCTTGTTGTCGAGGTTCTGTTTCTCCACCGACCATCGGCGTCTCAGCATCGTCGGGAATCGCTGGGGGGTCGGTTCCGAGCATCGGTGTCGCCTCGTCACTGGTGGTGTCGACGTCGTCGCCAACCATCGGTGTTTGCGGTTCGGACTGTTCACGGGAGTCGAGGTGATCGTACATTGCAGTCGATCGTTCTGTCCGAAGACGTTTAGGTATTTATTGTAATTGTGGATTTATCCGACCATACCTTATTCTAAAACCTGTATTACTGCACAATCATCCAAATATCGGGGTGTGAATACTACATAGAATCGTTCACGCACACAGCGCTGCAGACAAGTTCTGGGTGTGCTGCCGACTTCGGCGATCGGGCTCCAGATCGTACTTACTGTTCGAGTTCCCAATGGAACGCGGCTCACGGGACTCGGTTACGGTTAGTCGGCGATCGCGTAGACGGTTCCGCAATAGTCGCCGACGTAGACGGTGCCATCAACAACTGCCGGGTTTGACGGGACGGCGGCTTCGGTATCGAACCGCCACCGGACGCTCCCGTCGTGTCGATCGAGCGCGTACAGTGATGCGTTACTGCTGCCGACATAGACCGTGTCCGCTGCGATCGTCGGCCACGACTTGACGCGGTCGTCGTCCGCGATACGTGTTTCCCAGCGACGGGTTCCGGTTTCAGCGTCGACCGCGACGACCGTGCCGGCCTGTGTTCCAGCACAGACGGTATCTCGGTAGACGGCCGGTGCTGTCCGTAGCTTCTCGTCGAGTCGGTGTGACCAGTACTCCCGACCAGTTTCGATGTCGATCGCATGTATCGTTCCAAACGCGTGGTACTCGACGGGGTCGTCGTCCGGAACTGGCTGTTCGTCAACGCCGGTATGGACTACCAGATACCGTTTTCCCTGTGGCTCGCTCCCCTGTGTCGCCAGATAGACGACGCCGTCTACGACGGCCGGCGATCGCGCACGGCCCGGAAGCGAGCGCTTCCAGCGGAGCGTGCCAGTGGCCGCATCGAGTGCAGTTATTGATGGTTGGGTCTCTGTGACGACCTCTTGAAGGTCGTCGTTCTGACCGATATAAATATCCCTGTCGGTGTGGGCCTCCGTGGCGACGACGACCGTTCCGTCGTAGATCGCTGGTGGCTCCTCGACGATGAGCTTGTCGTGGCCGGCGGTCTCGCCGAGGGCCCACTGGAGTTCCCACGAGTCGGCGTCTCGGGCCTCCAGTCGATACGGTGTCGTAAACACCGTCCCGTCGTGACCGATCGGTGCGACGCCATCCGGCGGGGTGAGACTCAGTTCGTCGGTGTGCTGGTGGGACGTGCCGGTCGACATCTCGACGCTGTAGGCCCGATCTTTGAGATCACCGGCGTAGAGTCGATCACCGTAGATTCCGGGCGTCCCCCGGATTTCGAGTGCCTCCTCCGCTGTGGTCCACACTCGCTCGCCCGTAGCCCGATCGATCGCGAACAGACAGCCGTTGTCTTCCCAGTGGGGCTGCCCGGCGGTGCCGACGTACACCCGACTGTCGTCGACGATCGGCGTCCCGTACACGCAGGCGTTGACCTCGTGTTTCCACACCAGCGTGGGCTCTCGCGGACCCGGTACGGGCGTTGAGCCCGGGTTATGTGGCGTTCGCCGGACGAACGGCCAGCGATCGGTCATGCAGTCGCATTCGGACCAGTACAAGTAATTATTTCTGTTCAGCTGGAACGAAGTCAATCGCTCCTTCCGAATACATCCGAATAGCTATTTTGGTATTGAATATTTAGTGAATTTTGATATTTGGCATATCAGATATAAGTGTGTGGATACTACATAGAACCATTCACGCACCCGACACTACAGACGAGTTCTGGGTGTGCTACCAGCTCCACCGATCGGGCTCCAAATCGTATTTACTGTTCGGGCCGAAAGCAGTTCCCAATGGAACGCGGCTCACGGGACTCGTTTACGCGGATGGGGACGCTGGGAATCGAAGAGGAGTGTTTTATTATCGACGACGCCGGCCGGCCGACGAGCGGGACGGACGAACTCGTCTACGAACACGAGCCGCCGGAGATTCTGGCCGATCGACTCGATCACGAACTGTTCAAATGCGTCATCGAGACACAGACGCCGCTGATCGAAGCGCCCAGCGAGGCGCGTGAGACGCTGTGTGCGATCCGCGAGGCGTTGATCGACCACGCCACCGCCCACGGGTTCGGGATCGCCGCAGCCGGACTTCACCCACTCGCGAAGTGGCGAGAGCTCGAACACGCCGAAAAACCCCGCTACCGATCGCAACTCGATCGTATCCAGTACCCACAGCATCGCAACACGACAGCGGGCGTCCACGTCCACGTCGGGGTCGATGACGCCGACAAGGCCGTCTGGATCGCAAACGAGTTGCGGTGGTACGTTCCGGTCATGCTCGCGCTGTCGGCGAACTCGCCGTACTGGAACGGCTTCGACACCGGCCTCCAGTCGGCTCGGGCGAAAATCTTCGAGGCGCTTCCAAACACCGGGATGCCGACCTACTTCGAGGATTTCGAGGATTTCGATCGGTTCGAACGCCGTATGCTCGAAACCGGCTCGATCGAAGACCGTGGCGAACTCTGGTACGACGTGCGTCCACACACCGCCCACGGAACTGTCGAGTTGCGAACACCGGACGGGCAGGCTGATCCGGACATCGTGATGGCCTTTGTCGAGTACGCCCACGCACTCGTAACTGCACTCGCAAACGAGTATGAGGACGGAACGAGCGGCCACCGTCACCGTCGGGAACTCCTCGATGAAAACAAGTGGCGGGCGATCCGCCACGGCCACGACGCCGCCTTCATCGACCGCGAGCTCGACGGTACAATCGAGCTGGGCGAACTCGTCGATCGAGAGTGCACGCGGCTTGGAATCGACGGCATCAAACAGGTCTACGATCGAGAAAGTGGTGCGAGCCGACAGCGCCGGCTACGGGAGACGGAAGGCGCAGACGCGCTGTGTGAGTCGTTGCGCTTGCAGTCATCGTAGCTAAAAGGTTTAACTCCGCACGAGCCGTCGACTCCAGTGAGAGATAGATGGCTCCAGATGACACTGACGAGAATCGACGTGACGACGATCGGCCGTCCGACGGCGAGTACGGAGCCGACGACGGACACGGCGAGGCAGTTGCTGACGGTCCCGGCGACGGCGTTCGAACGCAGGCGATCGAAGAGGTCGACCAGCGGATCGTCGACCTGCTGTCGTGGATTCTCGACACCGAAACGCGGGCGAAAATCTACGTGCACCTCCTCTCTGAGCCCGGCAGCACGTCCGAAGAGGTCGCCCGCGGGACGGGGCTGTATCCGAGTACCGTCCGAGAAGCACTCGCCGAACTCCACGCAGAACAGCGCGTGCGCCGCGAGAAACGCGCGAGCGAAGGGGCCGGAAACAACCCCTACGAGTACACGGCAATCCAACCGAGTGAACTCGTCGGCGGCGTCGTCGATCAGGTTCAACAGGAACTCAACACGATTTTCACGCTCGATCGCGTCCTCGATCGAGACGAGAGCGAGCCGCCGCTCGAGGAGGAGATCGAACCCGTCACGATCACCGTCGACGAGACGTCGCCGACGATCGACGACACCGAGACGGATGCGGCGTCAGCCGACGGTGAGGAGGCGTCTGTCGATCCTGACGACGCAGCCGACGAGCCGATCGATTCTGACGAACCGACTAGTTCCGACGGAGACACACGCGACTGATCATACGGAGCGCTATCCGTAGGTACCGCCGATCGGCAAAGACGGGGGCCAGCGATCAGCAGTAATTGATGATAGCGCTCCGTATCAGCCGTCGAGGCCCAGTACTGCTGGCCGATCGAGTGACACGTCTCGATCGATCGCCTGAACCGTTTTTGTTGGCCACTCCCCAGTCGTCGTCAGCACCTCGATCGAGCCGTCGGTCACGAGCGCAGTGTCTTCGCTTTTTGCGCCCTCGACGGTCGGATTCCACGCGTAAGCCATCGGCGTCCGCACGGCAGCGTCGTGGTCGGGTGTGGCGATCCACTCGCGGCCGGCGAAGCCGGCGGCCCCGCCCTGGTGGTGGCGCGTCCACTCGTCTTCGTGGTCGAGTGTCGCGTAGGCGCGTTGAATCGCATCGAAAACGTCACCGGCAGTGCCGCCGTCCGCGGCGACGGTCTGTGTGGCAGCGAGCGCCGTCGTCTCGACGCTGGCGGCGATCCGGTGTCGCTCAGTCAGCCACTCCGGCGGATCGAACGCGACGGTTCGGGTGCAACTGGCGTGGAGGCCGCCGCGTTCGGCAGTGACCGAGACCAGACAGTAGCCCCCGAGTTTGGCATCGGTCGGCGTATAGTGGCGGTACTGCTGGGCGCGGTCCTCGCCACCGACGAGGACGACGGGCGCTTCGATCTCGCGAGCCGAAAGTGCTACTTGCAGCGCCGCTGCGACCTCGTGTTCGGTGTCCGTCGCGCGCAGTTCGCGACAGACCGACTCGACAGCGGCTGCGGTTTCCTCGCCGAGGGTGCGATACCGCTTGCGATCGCGCTCGGTCAGTGGCTGGCGCAACGCGCTCGGATCAACCCGATCGAAGCCCGGAATCTCGATGTCGGCAGCCCCACGTTGGTCTGCCCCGACGTAGCTCTCGATCGCCTCCCCGAGCGAGGACGCATACCAGGGAAACTGCTCGACGGCCCAGTCGAGATCCGGCAGCTCTTCGGCAACGATCCGATCGATCTCGATGTTGTTCGCGATGACCACGAAGTCGGTACCGTCGTAGCCAACGGCTGCCACACCAGCCACACTCGATCGATCGACGACGTTGCTCCCGCCAGTGAGCCACGCAAACGAGTTCGGTCGAGCGAACCAGACCGAATCGAGGTCGTGGCGTCGCATATACGCGTCGAGGCGCTCGCGTTTGTCCATGAACAGCACTCGCGTGGCCGGTTCTTGAATCCGCCGACTGATACTGATTCGTGTCCGTCTGCGCCGCTGTGGCGACGATTCTTCGTTGCTGGGAACGACTCGGGACAGATAAGTATGGGTGGTCCTAAGCCCCGCCTGAACGCCTGTGTCGACCGAAACCAGCACCCCTCGATTGGCCGCTCGATCGTTGATTAGCCGGTTTGGCTTCCCACACCTGCTCGCAGCGACGCTTACGCTCGTCGCCGCGACGATTCTACTCGGTGTTGCAGCGAAAGCGACAGGCTCCGGACTCGCCTGTGAGGCCAACTGGCCCCAGTGTGACGCTGGCCCATACAACCTGTTCCCCGCGAACATCCCGAGTTTCTACGAGTGGATTCATCGCTTTGTCGCGATGTTCGCCGGCATCGCGATCGTCGGCTCGGCGCTTAGTGCGTGGCGATCGCCGAACGTCGACGGCCGCGTCGCCTCGCTGATCGTCCTCGGGATGCTCCTCACGCCGATTCAGGTGTATCTCGGCCGTGAAACCGTCCTCGCCTACGAGATGGATATTCTCTCGTTGCACTTCTGGACGGCAATCCTGATCTTCGCGATGTACGTCGTCGCGACTGTCCTCGTCTGGCGATCGAAGCTGACTGCCAGACACGTTACCGGTGCACTCGGCGTTGGACTGGCCACACTGCCGCTTCACGTGGCTCTTAGCCCGACCGCCCTCGGTGTCGTGACGAACTACTCGCCGACGGTCCAGTTGCTCCAGTATGCCGTTACGCTCACGTTGCTCGCGTCGATCATCGTTGCCGTGATGGTAAACCGGTGGTTCTTCGAAGAGCAGCTACTGCGAGCGCTCGTCTCTGCAGCCGCCGTTCTCGCCGTCGTCGTCTCCTATCTCGGACGACAGTCGGTGATGACGTTCAGCCCGACACTCGACCAGCTCTATCTCGTGACCGCCGCGGCGCTCGGCATCGTCTTTGCCGTCGGCATCCGCCAGAGCAAGCGCGCACGCCAGTCGCTCTCGTAGGCCTGCCAGCGGTTTTTGTTATTAACCGACCACCGTGACGGCTGCGACTGCGACGAGAACCGCGCCGACGCCAAGCACGAACAGGACGTAGTTGGCGATCGGGTTCGCGGCTTTCGTGACGTTGATCGTATAGTGGGTCGTCAAGACGGGCCAGAACGGACGGATACCCATCGGCGTCAGTATGTCGCCAAGCAGGTGTGAGAGGATCGCGACCGTCCCGACGACGAAGCCAAACGCGACGAGCCGGCCGTCAGCGAGCGACGACGACGCAATCAGTACTGCCGTCACGGCGGCCACACTCAGACCGACGAGGAGTGCAAACACGACGCTGTGTGTCGGCCCGCGGTGGTCGATTCCCGGCAGCTGCTGGTCGACGTCAGGTAGCGTCGACAGCCCGAGACAGACGAGGCCGCCGACGATCGCGGCCTGCTCGTAGCCAGCACCGGCGGTCACCGCGCCGATGGGGGCGTACGCCAGCAGCGCAACGCCGTAGTGGCCGACCTGATACATACACGACGGGGAGCCACCAGCGGCGTATAAATCCTCCGCACGGTGGGGTTTTCACCATCCACACCATACTGAGAGACGATGCGAACGAGTCTCAATATTCCCGAAGAGATGCTCGCCGAGTTCGATCGGACCTGGCAGTCCGAAGGACTGGATTCGCGGTCGCGAGCGCTCCGGGAAGCGATCCAAGAGTACGTCGAATCTCACCACCAACTCGAACAGGCACGCGGCACGGTTGCAGCGACCGTCGTCTTCGATTACGTCCACCACGAAGTGATCGAAGACCTCCACGAGATCCAACACGCGTTCCAAGCCGAAATCGACACCACCTGCCACGTCCATCACGGCGAGTGGTGTCTCGAAGCCATTTTTTGTCATGGCGATGCCGAACAGATCCGATCGCTGGTCTACCGACTGAAAGATTTCGACGCCGTTGGCCGCGTCTCGGTGACACTGCTTCGCGACGAGACGCTGTCGACCACCGTGTGAGAGAGTCAATTGCGGACGGAATCGCGAGCGCATAGCGTCGCAATCTTTCGAGAGACCGCGGCGATTATACGCTCAGACCGTCTTCGATCGTGCATGAAAAACGTCACCGATAGGACCAGTAATCCGTTCGGCATGCGACCACCGTTCGATCGGAGCGATCCCGACGACCGAACAGCCGTTTTCGGCTACGGTGATGCGAACGCGGATTTTCATATTATTGGCGATCATCCCGGAATTCACGGCGGCACGAAAAGCGCGATCCCGTTTACCGAGACGGCTTCTGGGCAGGCGGTCGCTGCTGTCTGTCGTGAGGTTGGCTTTGTGAGCGGCCCAGCGGACCACCCCGTACTGGAGAACTGTTTCTGGAGCTACGTCCACATGTGTGCCGTTCCGGAGGGGGAATCGCCGACTGAGGAAGAGTACGCCGCCTGTGAGCCGTATATCGACGCCGAGTTGCGAGCGATCAACGCCCACATTCTCTGTCCGGTCGGCGAGCACGCAACCGATCACGTGCTCCGGGCGTATACGACCCAGCGCGGTCGCCTCGATCTCGATATGGCTGAGCTACACGCCACCGAGGTCCGCGGCCGCGGGTTTCTGGTCGTCCCGATCATGGAGCCAACGGCGTGGGCCGACAGCGATCGCGAGCGACTCGTCTCACGACTCGAAACGATTCTTGGGCGAGATTACAGACAGACCAAAGGCGTCGCGACGACCGTTGGATAGCTACCGACCGAACCGTTTCCTGATCTGTACGCGAAGCGGCAACCCGAACGCCCCACAGAGCGGCACGAGAGCGAAGACGACGAACTCGATCGGCAGCGAGTCGATCCCGACGCCAGCGATTCCAGCGACGAGTGTGACAGCCGGTACAGTAACCGCGAGAACGTACAGCAGCGACGGCGACCAACCCGGCAGCTGTCGAGTGCGGTAGACGATCACGCCAAAGAGCATCGGCATGAGCACGGCACCTGCGAGCAAGGGCCCGCCAAGGAGCGTCGTCGTCACGCCCACTGCAAGCGCCATCAGGATCGTCTCGTCGATCGTGACCCGGCCCCACGTCTCCGATCGCCAAGCGACTCTGGTGAGAACCACGACCCCGAGTGCAACGCCGACGAGTCCGGCGAGCACGCCATACCACTGCGTCTGCTCGACCGGTGGCGTCACGAGCCCACCAGTACTGACCAGCCCGCCGACGAACTCGATCGGCGACTGGATCCCATGCCGTTGGGTCGAGACGGCTTCCCAGAGTGGCCCCGGTTGGGCACCGATCGCCGTCACCTCTGCAAGGAGCGTCCCGATCGCTTCGGCGTTTTCGCTGGCGTAGTGGCCGAGACCAGCCAGATACGTCAGTGCAGACAGCCAGATCAGCGGCCACGCAAAGTTCTGGCGTCGCCACCACGCGACGAGCGCATTGTCCTCGAACCGGCCGCCAGTCGAAGACTGCGCGGAGCCAGTCGGTCCGTGGGTCGTCGCACCGCTAGTCGACCCCATACCCTGATTGCCGGCTGTCGCTGTCCCACCGTTAGTCGCCGTTTTGCTCGTCGTCGACCCAGCGGACGTCTGCGAAGCCGACGTCTGTGTTGTGCTCTGCGATGTGCTGCCAGCCGATCGCGAACTGCTACTGGTGGATCCAGAACGGCTACTGGTAGTCGATCGCGAACTGCTACTGGCGGATTTAGAACGGCTACTGGTAGTCGATCGCGATCGGCTCGACCCACCTGTCGAGTCTCGGGTCCGATCGATCTGCTCGTCGCTGTTTGCGCTGGACTGGTCGCTGTCGGTGCTCGAATCATCGCTGCGCCAGACATCAGCAGAGGGAAGCCCACTCGTCCGTTTTGCGACGTACGTTTCGTGGCCGAGCCGATCGTAGGCCTGTCGCTCGACGGGGTCACCGAGGATGTCGTAGGCTTTTTTGACTGCGGTAAACTGCGCTCGCGCCCGATCATCGTCGTTTAGATCCGGATGGTAGACACGCACCTGTTTGCGATACGCGTCTTTGATTTCGTCCTGAGAGGCGTCGGACGGAATCTCCAGCAGGTCGTAGAAATCCTCAGTCATGTGAGAGTCGGTCCCGGTGTCTGGGTGTATCTTTCTCCGGTGGGGTTATATGTCCGATGGATTCCGGGTCAGTTCTACTGTGTGCCAGAAGTAATTGGGTATTACGGCCGGCAGCAATGGACATTCGTGTCAAGAAAAGTCAGTCAGCGACGACTGTCCTGTTTCGCTGCCGGGCTGTCGATCGTTGCCGGGATCGGTCACACCCGGATCGGTCGACGTGCTGTCGTCGGCTCCGTCGCTGCCGTCCCAGCCGTCGAGACGCGCCTGTGCTGCAGTCGAAAATTCGAGATTCGCCACGCGCACACCGAGCTTTCGGACTGGCTCGCGTTCGAACTCGGCGAACAGTTCTTTTGCGATCCGATCGACCAACTCCGGCTCATCGACCGGCCCCGGAAGCGATCGCTCGCGCGTGTTGATATCGAACGGCGGCGTCACCGCTTTGATGCCGATCGTCCGGTACAGTGCACCCTCTCGGCTCGCTCGATCGGCGACTGCCGCCGCAAGCGTCTCGACGAGCTCCAGTTTTGGCTCCCGATCGATGACTGGCTCGGCGAACGCTGACTCCCGCGAGAAGCTCTTTGGATCCCCTTTCGGCTCGACGCGCCGGTCGTCCTCGCCGCGGGCCCGATCGTACAGCTCCCGACCGCGCTCTCCGAACCGATCGACGAGCGGGTCGGGGTCGGCAGCGGCGACATCGCCTGCCGTTTCGAGACCCAGATCACGCAGCTCTCGTGCCGTAACGGGGCCAACGCCGTGTATCAGCTCGACATCGAGGGGAGCGAGAAACGCACGGATCTCAGCTGGCTCGACGACCGTGAGCCCATCCGGCTTCTCGAAATCGCTCGCGATCTTTGCGGCACTCATCGTCGGCGCAACGCCGATGCTGACGACGATGCCGACCTCTCGGCGGATTCGCTCTTTGATGTACCGGGCGAAGCCATCCGCGACCGACCACGCGGTCCGATCGGTCACGTCGAGATACGCCTCGTCGATACTCACCTCTCGAACCACGTCCGCACAGTCGTGGAGAATCGCCTGCACCGAGTCGGCGATCGACTCGTAGTAGTCCATATCGACAGGTCGGTAGTGAGCCGTCTCCGCGGGTGTCAGGTCGGGTTCGTGATCGGGTGCGTCCGGATCGAGTGCTGCGCGTCTTGGCAGCCGTTCGAGCGCGGTCGAGATCGCCTGTGCGCTCTCGACGCCGAACTCGCGAGCCTCGTAACTGGCCGTCGCGACGGCACCGTTCGTTTCGCCGGGCTCGTACCCCATCCCCACAACAACGGGCTCGCCTCGCAGTTCGGGCTCGCGAAGCCGCTCACAGGCCGCATAGAAGCAGTCGGCGTCGACGTGGCAGATAATCCGATCCTCG